>ERZ1370068.3990-contig-3087_pt1 | contig 19367 bp, 41 predicted proteins | sample MGYA00561227_ERZ1370068 | MGnify/ENA primary metagenome ERZ1370068 (study PRJEB38410, sample SAMEA6850437) | metagenome | study: Metagenomic assessment of the ecological functions of the soil: analysis of the soil microbiota associated with the...
TTACGCATTGCTAGGGGAATGCTGATATGTCCTTCGCCGAAATGCAGCTGCGTCGGCACCTTCGGCTTGTCGTCGGCGAAGCGGACGATGGCGCCGCCGTAATAGCCGACCGCCGCCGACAGGCCTGACAGTTTGGTCGCGCGCGGCATAACGCGATGCTGCCGCCGAGGCAGAAGCCGATGATGCCGACCGGACCGACATCCTTGACCGCGTCGATCGCGGCCTGGGTGTCGCGCAGCATCGCCGCCCAGTCGGGATTGGCGACGAATTTGCGCGCATTCGCGACTCTCATCCGGCGAATAGCCGCGACTGGAAATTGGGCTCGATGCGGTCGAAGATCGACGGCGCGATCGCGACATAGCCTTCATCCGCGCAGCCGGTCGCAGACCGCGCGGATGTGGTGATTGACGCCAAAGATCTCCTGGATCACCACGATTGCCGCCTTCGGCGCGCCTGCGGGGTCGGCGCGATAGCCGCCCAGTTGAAAACTGTCCGAAGCCGTCAGCTTGATATCTTGTCCCACGGGTCATCCATTTTGCTTGAGGGTTGATCTGGGAGATGTTTGCGGGGATTGGAAGGACGCGCCGCCTTCTATTGCCACATCCAGTTATGGCCCCAATCGCCCTTCCAGCCGGCCAATCGGCCGTTGCGGAATTGCAGATAGAGCCGGTGCCGTGTGAGGAAACAAACCGCTGCCGCCGATGTCGCGGAAGGTCAGAAAGATTTCGTCGCCCGGGCGGCCCCTGACGTAAGTGAGCGGCGTGCCGAGCGCGCGCGCGGCATCCTCCGCGTCCATGCCGAATACCAGCGGCGTGTTGTTGGACAAGGTCGCGGTGAAGGGCGGCGGGTAGGGACCGCCGATCGGCGGCAGATGCTTGCGCACTGGCCGGGCAATTGCGCCGCCGGACGGCGACCATCGACAGTGCAGCGACGAGCAACTTTCTTCATGATGCGGCCTTCTGAGCGGTCCTGGCGTCGAGGCCATCGAGGAACGGCAGCACCGCGTCGATGAAGCGCCTGCGGCTGGTCGATGTTGACGGCGTGTCCCGCGGCCGGGATCACCACCTTCTGCGCGCCGGAATCTTGGCCGCCATGTAGTCGGAGGCGGCGAGGAACGGCGTGTCATCGGCGCCGACCACGATCAGCGACGGCACCTTCGATGTCGGGCAGCAGTTCGATCACGCGGGCATCGCGCTGGGTCAGCATGCCACGCGCGGCGCGCGCAAGGCCGGACGCATCGCGATGGCGTCACGCTCGAGCGTTCGCGGCTGAGCGATTTCAGCACCTCGAGGCCCTCGCGCTCGAAGCGCTCGGCCGGTGTCGTGGGCGCGCTTGTTCCAGGCGTCGCGGGCGTCGTCCTTCTTGAAGCCGGGTCCGGTATCGATGATCAGCAGCGCCCGCACCCGTTCGGGATGGCGCGCGATAGAACGCCAGCGACATGTAGCCGCCGAGCGAGAGCCCGCCGACGATGGCGCTCGCTGGCGCCGACCGCGTCGAGCAGCGCGGCCATGTCGGCAACCGTCAGCGCTTCGCTATAGGCGGCGGGATCGTCAGGATAATCGGACTGGCCGTGGCCGCGCATGTCCCACAGCACGAGCTGTGTGACGCTTCGACAGCGCCTCGATCTGGCCCTGCCACATCGCCGAGGTCGATGAATAGCCGTGGGTCAGCAACAGCGGCGGGCCGCTGCCGTGAACCTCGTAATAGATGTTGACCCCATCGCGATTGATTTTTGGCATCGCGGCTTCCTACCCCGATTTCCCGGCAATGATGCGGCCATCATCCTAGCGCGATCCGATTCGCGCAAAGGGAATGGCAGGCGGAATGCGATGCTGGCGATCGACACGCCTCGGCCCGATCAGATGCTGCCGGGCGCAGCAGCACAATTCACTAAACTTGTACGTCCTCGACAGACCGCATTCATCATGCTCCTTAAGCTGCGAGGAACTCCTTCGTCAGGTAGCGTTTGTGTCGGTCACCGCCTCGGGCCAAGGTTATCATGACCGCGTTAGCCAACAAGACTTCGTCCAAGCGCCGGTTGCTGCTGGCGTCGGATCGACGACGATCAGAGCAGCGAACTGGCCAGCATCCTGAAGTCCGTCGGCGCAGGTCGACACCATCTCGACCGCGGAAATTCCCGAAGCGCCCGCCGGCGATCTCTCCGGGATCGTCGTCGACATCAACCTGCGGTCCGCCGAGAGCGTGCAGACCGGTGCGCAACAAGCTGCGCGACCGGATGCCTACCGCGAGATGCCGCGGCTGTTCGTTCCTGGCCGATGCCCTTGCACCATGGCACGATGCAGGCCTGGGCGCTGGGCGCGACCGACACGATCTCGCGGCCGTTCGACGCCAAGGGCATTCTGCAGCGCATCCGCGCGGCATTTCCCGACAGCGAGTGGCTATGACGACGACCGACCGCGGCAAGGCTGCTGAACCGTGGCGTCGAGTGCCGCGCATGCGGTGATGGTCAAGATCTTCGAAAGCTTCCGGCGGGTGAGCCGCTGAAACTCAGCGACGTCATCGCAGCCGAAAGCAAGATCCTGCAAGGCCATCAAGCATTCCTCGCTGCGCGAATGGCTGACCGACCGTCGGCTTGCCATCACACCGACACCTATCGCCATTGCCTGTTCGTCACCGGCTTTGCGGTGGCGTTCGCCCAGCATCTCGGCATGCGCGAGGACGACCAGCGCCGTCTCGACCCGCGCCGCGCTGCTGCACGATGTCGGCAAGGCCTTCTGTCCCGGTCGCGCTCCTGGACAAGCCGGGGAGTTGACCGGCCGAGGAAATGGCCGTGACTGCGCGAGCATCCGCGGCGCGGCTATGACGCGCTTTCGGCGCCAGGGCGGCTTTCCAGCCGGAAATGCTCGACGTGGTGCTGCACCATCACGAGTTGCTCGACGGCACCGGCTATCCCGAACGGCCTGAGCGGCGACCAGATCAGCGACATCGTGCGCCTGACCACCGATCGTCGACATCTATGCGGCGCTGGTGGAAAAGCGCGCCTACCGGCTTGCCATTCACCCACGCCAAGGCGTTCTGCCATCATGGAAGAGATGGGCGGCAAGCTCGACCAGCAATTGCTGCAGGCGTTCCGCCCGGTGGCGTTCTGGGCATTATTGAGGCTGCGTCGCGAGCTCACGCTGCCATTGCGAGGAGCCGCTTGCGACGAAGCAATCCGTACTTCCGCGGGCGCGAGATAGAGATCCTGGGCTCGATGCTGGTATCGTCCCGAAAACGCGGAGATCGAATCGCCGCTTCGCTCGCAGTGACCGGGAGCGACTAGCCAGCTTCCCTTCGCATACGACGGATTCTCAGATCAAGCTCCCGATCAGGATCGCGGCAATAGACCGAGCGCAGCGTGCCGCGGGCGCCCTGTTTGTCGACCGGGCCCTCCTCGATCGCTGATCGCCGCATGGCTTCAGATGCGCGACCACCTGGTCCGGCGTGCTCGCGGTGAGAAAGCACAGATCGTCGCTGCCGGCGGCATCACGGTCCGCCGGTGAACCACTCGACCTTGTCGGCATCGCGCGGCCGCACATTGATCTTCTGGTTGCCGAAGCATCAGCGATGTCCGCGGCGGCTTGCCCGGGCCGGGATCGAACACCCTGACCTCCATGCCGAGGATCTTTCGGTACCATTCGCGCGGAGCGCGCCACGTCGGCGACATTGATCACGAGATGATCGAGCGCGTTCACCTTGACGGACATAGCCTCATCCTTTCGTCGCGGTCACGGCGCATGTGTCGCACTGGCTGCATCAGGCTGTTGTTTGTTACAACGCGCGCCGTAGTCAAGTTCAATAGAAACGGACCGGACCTTAGACCCGGCAGCATCAGGGAGAAACTGTCATGATTTCACGCCGCACCGCGATTTGCCTGATCGCACCGGCATTTCGACGATCGCCCTCGATCGGCCGCGCCTCGGCGGCTGGATTATCCGGACGCGGCCGGTCCGCTGGGTGGTCGGATATCCCCCGGGCGGCGCGACCGACATCCTCGCGCGCCTGATCGGCCAGCGGCTGTCGGAGAAGCTCGGCCAGCAATTCGTGATCGAGAACAAGCCCGGCGCCGGCAACAACATCGCGCACCGAGGCGGTGATCAATGCGCGAGCCCGACGGCTACACCGTGCTGCTGATCAATCCCGGCCAACTACATCAACGCCACGCTCTACACCAACCTGAAATTCAACTTCGTCCGCGACATCGCGCCGGTCGCCGCGCTTCAATCGCGTGCCGAATGTGATGACGGTCAACAAGGACGTGCCGGCGAAGAACGGTCGCCGAGTTCATCGCCTATGTGAAGGCCAATCCCGGCAAGGTGAACATGGCGTCTTCGGGCAACGGCACCTCGGTGCATCTGTCCGGCGAGATGTTCATGGCGATGACGGGCTGCAAGATGCAGCACGTGCCCTACCGCGGCGCCGCACCCGCGATCACCGATCATGCTTGGCGGCCAGGTGCAGGTGATCTTCGACAACATGCCCTCGATCATCCAGCACATCCGCGCCGGCTCCTTGCGTGCGCTGGCGGTGACGACGACGGACAAGGTCGCCGCTGTTGCCCGATGCGCCGACCGTCGCCGAGACCGTCCCCGGCTATGAGGCGAGCGCACTGTTCGGCATCGGCGCGCCGAAGAAGACGCCGCAGGAGATCATCGCCAAGCTCAATACCGGAGATCAACGCGATGCTGGCCGAGCCCGAGATGAAGAAGCGCGCTGGCTGATCTCGGCGGCGATCCGCTGATCCAGCACGCCGGACGAAGTTCGGCGCGATGATCGCCGCCGAGACCGAGAAGTGGAAGAAAGTGGTCGAATTCGCCGGTGCTGAAGGTGGAATAGGGCCGCCTTCGCAACGTTCCGGAGCCATTGCGTTCTGAACCTCAACCGGCGGCGTCGCGACTATATCCGAAGCGACGCAGCGGCCGTTTCGGCCAGGCGAAGGAGAACGATCATGCGCAACAGTGATGTTAGCAATGCTGGCCGTGGCGGCGGCTGGTGCAGGCTCGACCGGCCGGACTCCGCGCCTGCCGCCGCGCTACGACTATCCCTGGTGCGTCCAGGGCAGGGGTGTCGGCATTCCCGGTGACTGCGCGTACTGACCTATGAGCAATGCCTGGCAAGCGCCTCGGGGCGCAGCCTCTATTGCAATGTCAATCCACGCGCGGCATTCGGCCAGCAGCGCGGCGCGGACGGTATTATCGTCAGCAGTACTACCCCGACTGATTCTGAGCCTTCGGCTAATCCCGACCGGATGCCCGTCAGGCGTTTCCGGTCGATTGGCGTTTCTGTCGCGCCCATTGAATGATCCGAGTGCGCTGCCGGCAGCACGCCGCACGCGTCTCGCGTCGCCTCCGAGTGTCGTCGCAAAACGCGTGAATGAAATGGCCTTGACCGTGTTCGGTCGCGGCTCTATACTAAACCATATGGTTAAGTATCAAGACGACAGCGCTGGACCGCACCTTTGCCGCGCTCGCCGATCCCACCCGGCGCGCGCTGCTGGCGCGGCTCGGCAGGCGAGACGAGCCTTTCCGTCAGCGAGCTGGCGCAGCCGTTTGCGATGTCGCTGCCCGCCGATCATGAAGCATCTCGACGTGCTGTCGGATGCCGGCCTGATCGCGCGCGAGAAGACCGGCCGCACCGTCGCGTGCCGGCTGACCGCCAAGCCGATGGAGCAGGCGATGGACTGGCTCAACCGCTACGCAGCGCTTCTGGTCCGACAATCTCGACCGCCTTGCCGCTTTTGTGGAGGAAGACCCATGGCCGACCGAATCAGCGCGCCGCCGACGCTGGCCGTCGCGACGACCGAGCCTCACCTTCACGCGCCGCCTCAATGCCAGCGCCGGCCAAAGTCTACGCCGCGTGGACCGACCCGGAAAAATAGTCCGCTGGTTCGGCCGCGCCGACGCTCAAGCCCGAGACCATGCGGGCGGAGATCGATGCGCGCGTCGGCGGCCACTACCGCATCAGCTTCGATACCGACGAGCGAGTACTACGAGGTCGGCGGCATCTATCGCGAGGTGGTGCCGAACGAACGGCTGGTGTTCAGCTGGGCCTGGCATTCGACCCCGGAGCGCGAATCGCTGGTGACGGTAACGCTCGAAGCCCGACGGCGACGGCACGCTGCTCACGCTGCACCACGCGCAATTGTTCGACGAGGCCGCGCGCGAGGGCCACGAGCAGCGGATGGCTGGGCGTCGCTCGACAAGCTCGAAAAATTCGTCGCCTGAAACTATCAACCAATGGAGCCGCTCATGCAGCCGCACAGGATCGTTTCACGCGAGGAATGGATCGAAGCCCGCAAAGCTCATCTCGCCCATGAGAAGGAATATACCCGCGCCCGCGACCGCCTCAGCGCGGAGCGCCGCGCGCTGCCTTGGGTCAGGGTCGACAAGGCCTATTCGTTCGATGGTCCAAACGGCAAGGTAGACGCTGGCCGATCTGTTCAAGGGCCGCAGCCAGCTTGTGGTGCAGCACTTCATGTTCGCGCCCGGACTGGGACGAAGGCTGCAAGAGCTGCTCGTTCTGGGCCGACGGTTTTGAGCGCATGATCCCGCACCTCGCCGCGCGCGACACCACGCTTGGTCGCGATCTCGCGCGCGCCGCTTGCAAAAGCTCGATGCGTTCAAGGCAGCGGATGGGCTGGACCTTCGACTGGCTGTCGTCGGCGGATAACGACTTCAACTACGACTTCGCGGTGTCGTTCACGCCGGAACAGATCAAGTCAGGCGCCAAGCGTCTATAATTTCGGCACCTCCGGCTTCGGCAGCGAGGAAGCGCCAGGCATCAGCGTGTTCTACCGCGACGAGGCGCGGCGACATCTTCCACACCTATTCCACGCTTCGCCCGCGGCCTCGACATGATGAACGCCGCCTACCACTATCTCGACCTCACGCCGCTCGGTCGCCACGAAGACGGCTTGCCCTACCCGATGGATTGGGTGCGGCACCGTGACCAATACCAGCCGGCGCCGGTTCAGGCATCCTGTTGCCATGGCTAGTGACTAAGCGCTTCGTCGCTTCGCTTCTCGCAATGACGGGAACAAAACCAGGAAACCCCCATGCCCTATGTCGATGGCTTCATCGTCGCCGTGCCGAAGAAGAATCTCGCGGCCTACGTCAGGATGTCGAAGAAGGCCGGCAAGATCTGGCGCGAATATGGCGCGCTGGATTACCGCGAATGGGTCGCCGACGACGTCAAGCCCGGAAAACTCACCCCGTTCCCGCAGCAGCGTGAAGCTGAAGCCGAACGAGACCGTGGTGTTTTCCTGGATCACCTACAAGTCGCGCGCCCAGCGCGACAAGATCAACGCCAAGGTGATGTCGGATCCGCGGCTGAAATCGATGATGGACGGCAAATCGATGCCGTTCGACGGCAAGCGCATGATCTATGGCGGCTTTGCCAGCCTGGTGAAGGTCTGACCGTCGCTGCGTGCCGTCAAATGCATCGTGGTAACACCCTGGCAGGAGGCCGCTGCAGTACGGCTTGCACTCACTTTGCAGTCGTGTATGCTTTGCAATACAAAGTTCGGATGCATCGATGCGCGATCTCGACAAGGCGCTGGCGGATATTCTTCGCGATCCGCAGCCAGATTGCCGCCGGCACGGCGTTTCGCGGCTATGGCCCGGCCACCGTTGCCGCCACCGCCGGCGTGGCACTGCTCACCGCGCATCCTGCAGTTCCTCTGGCTCGATGATCCGACCGGCAGCCCGCTGACGTTCCTCGCCGGCTGGACCGTGGCCGCGCGTGGTGTCGGGAGTGCTGATCTTTATCGAGATGCGGGCGCGTTCGCGCCGCCATCATTCCGGCCTTGCGGATGCCATGATCCAGCAGGCGGTCGAGCAGTTTCTCCCGGCCGGCGTCGCCGGCGTGCTGCTGGCGATCATGCTGTGGAAGTTCGCGCCGGAGACGCTGTGGATGCTGCCGGGACTTTGGCAGGTGCTGGTGAGCCTTGGCGTGTTCGCCTCCGTCCGCTCGCTGCCGCGCAGCATCGCGCTCGGCGGCGCCTGGTATTTCGTCGCGGGCTTTGCGGTGCTGCTGCATCGCGAGCCAGAGCCACGCGCTGTCGCCCTGGACCATGGGGCTGCCCTTTGTCGTCGGCCAGCTGCTGATGGCCGCGCTGCTGTATTTTGCTTCCGGAGAAAGCGATGCCGAAGACTGAAACCAACGCCGCGCCGTTCTCCTATGACGGGCTCGACCGCGTGATCCACGAGAAGGCGCGGCTCGGACTGATTGACCTCGCTGATGGCGCATCCGAAGGGGCTGGCGCTTCGCCGACCTCAAGCAGCTCTGCGGGTTGACCGACGGCAATCTCAGCCGCCACCTGCAGGTGCTGCAGGAAGCGGGCCTCGTCGAGGTGACCAAAGGGCTATGAGGGCAACCGGCCGCATACCATCTGCCGCCTGACCAAAAGCGGGCGCCGCCGCTTTCTCGATTATCTCGCCGTGCTCGAACGCCTGGTGCGCGACGCGGCAAAGGCCGCGGGCAAGGAAGCCGCCGCGTCGGCCCGGCTCGGCATCCTGCCGGCCTGATCGCCATCCCCTTTTTGACCGGAGACTTTGTGATGCAAAGTAATCTCGCCGCGAAAGCCGACAACCGCGCGCCTGCATGTCGGCATCATCATGGACGGCAACGGCCGCTGGGCGACCCGGCGCGGGCTGTCGCGGCTGCGCGGCCATGAAGCCGGCGTCGAGGCGATCCGGCGCGTGGTCGAGGCGGCGCCGGAGCAGGGCGTCGGCACGCTGACGCTCTACGCCTTCTCCAGCGACAATTGGCGGCGGCCGAAGGCCGAGGTGTCGGCGCTGATGGCGCTGCTTCGATTCTATCTCGCCAACGAGATCGAGGCGCTGGTGCGCAACGGCGTCCGCCTGACCGTGATCGGCCGCCGCGACCGTCTGCCCGACGGCATTGCCGCCGCGATCGCGCGCGCGGAAGCCGCGACCGCCAACGGCGATGCGTTGCATCTGCGCATCGCAATCGACTATTCCGCGCGCGACGCCATCCTCAATGCCGCGGCCCGCGCCGCCGACCTCACGCATCTCACCCGCGAGAACTTCTCCGAGCTGATCACCGGCGAACCAAACCTGCGCGACGTCGACCTCATCATCCGCACCAGCGGCGAGAAGCGGCTGTCGGATTTCCTGCTCTGGGAAGGCGCCTATGCCGAGCTGCACTTCACCGAGCGGATGTGGCCGGAATTCGAGGCCGACGACCTCGCCGAGGCGCTCGGCTCGTTCCACCGGCGCGAGCGCCGCTTCGGCGGCCTGCAATCGGTGGCGCCCGAACAGGTGCCGAGCCTTTGATCTTGATCCGAAGCTCGGAAAGCCTCGCTACTACACCCGCCGGGCTGCACGTAGCAATAGACGTACGAGCTGCGACTGAGGAACAGGATGCCGTGTCCGGTGGGATTGGACTTGTCCCATTTGAGCTTGTGGTTCCGGCACCTCGATCTCGGTTCCGACCTCGACATGCGGGCGGCCGCGCGGCCCATCCGGCCGGTCGTCGGTCACGACCACAAAGGTCTTTCCGTCCCGGACATGAATCTCGTCAGCCCAGTAGGCATCGGCCTCGCCGCAGCATGATGCAGCCGGGATTATCCGGCTGCATCAGCGCCTGGTACCATTCCCGGATCGCGGGATCGGCTGGCTTCCCATTGTCCGAGATCACGCGCCGTCGCAACGCCAATCACGCAACTGAACGCCAGGCCAAGGACCATGCGCTTCATTCCGCGCTCCTCCGGTTTTCCAGCCTTCATGTCCGAACGCAAGGTTCGTGCCGCAGATCAGCCAGCACACCGATGATAGGGGAGAAGGTTGCGGCCAGCGGCCCGCAAGACTACGGACAGGGAGCGTCGCCGGTCGGCCGCGCCGAACGGCTGGCGCCAGACGGCGAGGCCGTCCGGGAGAAGGCGCTTCGATGCGGCGACACGGCCGCTCGATCGCGAACCCGGTTGAACCACGCCGCGGCCGGTGCGACTCAGATCATGGGGCCGGACTGCTGGAGGTCGCAAATGACTGCCTTGGCAAGAGCGATCGCGCGAGCCTTTCCCGCCCGTTCGCTGCAGGTCAATATTGCACGGCAGGCGATCTGGTTCGCGCTCGCCTGCCTGTTCGTGGCGGTGCTGGTCGCGAGCTACGGCCTCGACCTCAGCCCTGGTTTTTCTGACGAGCGGCGCGGCGTCACACTCCATTAACCGGCATGCGGCTAGCTAGGCGCACACGCCCTAAAAACAAAAGCCGGAAACGCCCATGGACAAGACGATGCGCTGCCAGTGCGGCAGGCAACGAACCGTCGCGCTCGACAAGAATTTCCGCACCGTGCTGCTGTGCCCTGAATGCGATGAGGTCGAGCGGGCAGAACCGGTCAAGCGGCCGGAGGATGCGCAGCCGGCGCAATAAGCGGTCGCAGCCCAACTTGGCGCTCCACCGCCCGCGCCACCGAGGGCATCACGGCGCAGGTGTCGGCCATTCAAGGCTCGACCCAGGGAAGCGGTCGACACCATCAAGGGCATCAGGCCAGATCATCGACAAGATGTCGGGGATCGCGACCACTGTCGCAACCGCCGTCGAACAACGGGCGCGGCGACCGCGGAGATCGCCCGCAACATCCAGCAGGCCGCGGCTGGCACGCAGCACGTCTCGCAAAACATCGCCGGCGCCTCCACCGCCGCCAATCTGAGCGGTGAGACCGCCTCCGACGTGCTGCAGTCCTCCGACAGCCTGGCCGCGGAATCCAGCGCTCAGCAACGAAGTCGGCCGCTTCCTGTCGCGGATCAAGGCGGCGTAGGGCGCGAGGAAGCGCAAGGTGGGCAAAGCGTAAGCTTGCCCACCGTTCAGGCAGAGTGAGGATGGGTGGGCACGGCGCAAGCGCGCCTTTGCCTGCCGTATGGCTTCGCCAGCTCCACGAGCTTGCCGATCGTGTTGATATTCCGTGCCGTTCCCTTCGCCGCCGCCGGGATCTTCAGCTTCGAGCGTCCCATGCCCGAGCCGTAGGCAACGTAGATTTCGCGCTTGCCGAGCCGGACCTCCTCATCCTGCTGTCCCTTGACATGCTTCAGCGCATCCGCCGGCGGGGATCGTCGAGGAAGATCGCGACCGTGAAATTGGGCGGCGCTTTCGGAAATGGATTGGCCTTGAGCACGGCGGCCATCCTCCTCCGCGGTGCGAATGATCACACCGACCGGCTTGCCGGCATATTCCTGCAGCCGCCGCTCCAGCGCCGTCTTGGCCCTGGCGGCGGAGAGCTTGCTGCGTGAACACCACGTTGCCGCTGGCGATATAGGTCTGCACGTCGGCGAAGCCCTCGGCGACGCACATCGCCTTCAGCTCGGCCATCGGCAATTTGCCGGTGCCGCCGACATTCACCGCGCGCAACAGGGCAATATAGGTCGGCATTCAGGCTGGCTCCTGTTGGTCCGGGGCATCGAGTTGCGTCCGAAGAAATGATATAAGGCGATCAGATGTCACGCGCCCCCAAAAACACGCCGTCAGCCGGGCCGACCCAAGCGGCAGATTCCAGCGGCTTGCCGGTTACGCTGGCGGACGTCAGGGCCGCCGCGGCCACGATCCATGGTTCGGTCGTTGCAACGGTGTGCAGCGAGAGCCGCACGCTCGGCGAGATTGGCGGCTGCCGGCTCTGGCTGAAATTCGAGAACCTGCAGTTCACCTCTTCCTTCAAGGAGCGCGGTGCGTTCAATCGCCTGAGCGCGCTGTCGCCCGACGAGCGCCGGCGCGGGGTGATCGCGATGTCGGCCGGCAATCACGCGCAGGGTGTGGCCTATCACGCCAAACGGCTCGGCATTCCCGCCACCATCGTGATGCCCTCGGGCACGCCGATGGTGAAGATCGAGACACACCAGGCGTCATGGCGCCGAGGTGATCATTCACGGCGAGACCGTGGAGGATGCCGGCGCGTTCGCCCGCGAGCATTGCAGGACCCGCGATCTGACCTTCGTGCATCCCTATGACGACCTGCTGATCATCGCGGGGCAGGGCACGGTCGCGCTGGAAATGCTGGAGGCGGTGCCGGTTCTGGACGTGCTGGTGGTCCCGATCGGTGGCGGCGGACTGATCTCCGGGATTGCCGTTGCCGCCAAGGCGCTAAAACCTTCGTTGAAGATCATCGGCGTCGAGGCGAAGCTCTATCCGTCGATGTACAACGTGATCAACAACACGCATCTGCCGATGCGCGGCGACACCTGGCCGAGGGCATTGCCGTCAAGACACCCGGCCTGATCGCGACCGAGATCGTGCGCCGGCTCGTGGACGAGATTTTGCTGGTGACCGAGGACCAGATCGAGCGCGCGGTGGCGATGCTGATCTCGATCGAGAAGACCGTTGTCGAAGGCGCCGGCGCCGCGGGCTGGCCGCCGTGCTGGCGACGCCCGAACGCTTCTCGGGCCAGAACGTCGGCCTGGTCCTGACCGGTGGCAACATCGACACCCGGCTGATCGCCTCGGTCCTGACCCGCGAGCTCGCGCGCGAGGGACGCTGACGCAACTGACGCTGGATATCGTCGATCGCCCCGGGCAACTGGCTGCCGTCGCCGCGCTGCTCGCTGAAGCCGGCGCCAACATCATCGAGGTGTCGCATCAGCGAACCTTTTCCGCACTGCCGGCCAAGGCGACCCTGCTCGAGCTCGTGATCGAAACCCGCGACCGCGCCCATCTGGATGACGTGATGGCCCGGCTCGGAGCCGCGGGATTGTCGGCGCGGTGTACGTAGCGACGCGCTCTAAGGCATGATCCGGAAAAGTGTGAAGCGGTTTTCCGGTCATGCTCAAACAAGAAGCTAAAGCGCGATGATGATTCGGCCAGATCTCATCGCGCTTTAGCGCCCGGCCCAGTGCACGAAGCGGCGCTCGATCAGCGAGGAACAGCAGGTTGAGCGTGTAGCCGAGCGCGCCGGCGGCGAAGATCGCGGCATACATGCCGGGCATGTCGAACAGCTGCTGCGCCTCGAACACGCGCTGGCCGAGGCCGTCGACCGAGCCGATGAACATTTCGGCGACGACGATGATGACCAGCGCGAGCGACACGCCGTTGCGCAAGCCGACAAAGGTCTGCGGCAGCGATTCCAGAAGCATCACGTCGAACAGCACGCGCAGCGGCGATGCGCCCATTACCTGGCGGCGAGCAGGCGCGTCTTGCGCGCATTCATCACGCCATAGGCGACGTTGAACAGGATCACCAGACCGGCGCCGAACGCGGCGACCGAAATCTTGGTGCGGTCGCCGACGCCGAACAGCACCAGGAACAGCGGAAACATCGCCGACGCCGGCGTCGAGCGGAAGAAGTCGATCAGGAACTCGACGCGAGCGATAGAGCTTTTCCGACGAGCCGAGCAGGATGCCGAGCGGGATCGCGATCACGGCCGCGATCGCCGTCGAGGAAATCGTGCGCATCGACCGTCTTGAGGAAATCGACGCCAAGCTTGCCGCTGGTCATGCCTTCCCACAACGCTCTGAACGTCGCGGCCGGCGACGGCAGCAGCACGGGATCGACCAGTTTCAGCCCGTTCACCAGCGCCCACACCGCGAGCAGGATGGCGACGCCGACCAGCGGCAGCAACGCGTTGGATATGTCTCGCGGCCCATCATCCGCGCCGCACCTCGCGCTGGAACAATTTCGAGGCAATGCGCCTTGGTGGCGATGAAGTCGGGCTCCGACAGGGTCTTGTCGGTACGCGGGCGCGGCGCGTCGTAGGGCACGAATTCCGACCACCCGCGCCGGATGGCGCGACAGCAGCAGCACGTGGTCGGACAGATAAACGGCCTCCTCGAGATCGTGCGACACCAGCACCGTCGTCGTCTTCGGTCTCCATGAACACGCGCTGCAACTGCTCGCGCATGAACAGCGTCATCTCATAGTCCAGCGCGGAGAACGGCTCGTCGAGGAACAGGATTTCCGGCTCGACGATCAGCGCGCGCATGATCGAGACCAGTTGCTGCTGGCCGCCGGACAGCTGATAGGGATAGAGCGCGAGGTCGATCTTGACGCCGAGATGGGCGACCAGTCTCTCCACCCGCGCGCGCGCTCCGCCTTCGGCACGCCCATCAGCTTGAGCGGATAGGCGATGTTGTCGAACGCCGCGCAGCCATGGAAACAGCGCCTCGCGGTAGTTCTGGAACACGTAGCCGAACTTGATCTCGGCTCAGGGGCTGCCCGTCGAACAGCACCTCGCCGGCGTCCGATCGGCAACCAGGCCTGCGATCATGTTGATCAGCGTGCTCTTGCCGCAGCCGTTCGGGCCGAACACCGAGATCAGCTTGCCGCGCGGAATGTCGAAATCGAAATTGTCGTAGATCGACCGCGTCGGGATAGTCGCTTGGTCAGCCCGCGGATCGTGACGTGCGGCGCGGTCCGCGCGACGAGTCGTCGACCCGCCGGCCGGCTCGATCTTCGCGATCTGGCTGTGCCCGCGGCTCACGCGGCGCCTCAGAATTTCTGCAGGAACTTTGTGACGTCGATCTTTTCGGGCACGACGCCGATCGCGTTGCCGAAGTCCGCAAACGTCTGCAGGTCGCGCGAGCTGCTTCCGCGGTCATGTCGCCGACCATCGACGTAGCCGAGCATCGATACCATGTCGACCACGTTGTCGGGCGTGAACGTGTTCCTGGCGAGATGTTTGCGCGCCTCGTCGGGGTTGGTATTGATGAAGTCGATCGCCTTGGCCCAGGCGGCGGCAAAGCGCTTTGCCACGTCCGGCCGCTTCTGGATGAAATCGGCCGGTCATCGCGCAGCCGGCCGCATAGGCGTTGGCGCTCTCGTCTGCCCAGGATATATTTCGAGATCACGTCCGGCCTCGAGCGAACGGGCGACGCCGGCCTTGATCATCATCGAGGCGTTGGGCTCGAGCGTATAGCCGCCGTCGAACGTGCCGGCCGTCATCGCGTTGACGTGCTGGCCCATGTCGAGCTGGTCGATGGTGTAGTCGCCCTCCTTCAGCCCGTTCCTGGCGAGAATCGCCTTGGCGGTGTTGAGGTTGGCCGGGCCCGGCGCCGACATCAGTTTTGCGCCTTTGAGGTCCGCGATCGAATTCGCCTGGAAAGCCGTTGCGGACGACGAACTGCTCCATCTTCCAGACCTTGGTCTGGCTGTTGAGCGCTGATGTACATGGCGACGCCGGGCTTCTTGACGTTGGCGTTCAATCCCTCGAGCGTGACCAGCACCGCCGAGACCTCGATCTGGTTGGTGATCAGCGCCGCGACGTTCGGCCGGCCCGCCCATCAGTTTGGTCATCTCGGGCTCGATGTTCTGCTCCTTGAAGAACCCGCGTTCCAGCGCGACGAAGTAAGGCAGCGACGAGGACAGCGGGAACACACCGACGGAAACCTTGTCCTGCGCCCGCGAGGGTGCGGGCTGGGCGGCGAGCGCGGTCAGAAGCACCAAGAATCGCAGCCAATCTGGACGTCAATTGCATGGAAACTCCCCTGGAAAGCTCAAGGGAAGAGCAAGAAATGTGCCGCGATGAGCAGAAGGCAGCCAGCTCGCACCGGTTCCTCCGCCGGAACGGCGGTCGCATCCGATCGATTTGCCGAATTTCGTCAATCAAAGGATACTACCCGGCTACGGCGCAAACCTGTATGCCGGGAAAAGTAGGAAGCCGTAGCCGGCCGGGGGCAGCCGCCGCGGAGGATCGCGCGCAGAGAGAGCAGGGATGGATGTTGCCAAAGGCCAAGCCGAACCGGAAGCCTGCGACGGCGCAGCGGGCGCCCGACCAGGGAACAAGCCGAGCAGCTCACGCGCACACATCGTCGATGTCGCGACGCGCCTGTTCCTGGAATCGAGCTTTGAAACCGTCAGCGTCGATCTGATCGCGGAAACCGCCCGGATCTCGAAGCAGACCTTCTATGCGCGCTTCGCCTCCAAGGAAGCGGTGTTTGTCGCGGTGATCCGCAAAGGCGCCAACGAACTCCTGGTGCCCGCCGTCGTCGAATCCGCCCGGCATGGGCCGATCGAGGCGAACCTGATCAGAATTGTTATCGACATTTTGAAGCGGGCGCTGACGCCGGCCGCGGTCGCGCTGGAGCGGCTCGTCTCATCCGAGGCGCATCAGTTCCCGCAGCTGGCGCGCGCCTATCACGACAACGAGCTTCACGCGCGCAGGCTGATCGCCAACATGTTTGCCAATGCGATGGAAGACGGACAGGTCCGTTCGATGGATCCGGACTTCCTCCGCCGAGCAGTTCCAGTACGCCCTCGTCCACGGTCGGGTGCGCGCCAATATCCTCGGCGGCAAGGTCACGAAAGCCGACAAGGAACTGCGCGAGCGGGTCGAGCGCGCCGTCGGCCTTTCCCTGGACCGGCCTGCCGCGCGCCGGCACCGCGGCGCGGGTAGCGCGTTGGTTGCATCTTCCGCAAGCACAGGGCGGGCGAGATCATCACGTCGTCCTGTCCTGCGCCTCAAGCCGCCGGCTGTAGCGCGACATGGCAAAGCAGAACGCGAAATAGATCAGGCCCACGAACACGTAGACCTCGACGCTGAACGACTGCCAGGCGGGATCGATGATCGCGGTCTTGGCCGTCGTCAGCAGGTCGAAGATGCCGATGATCAGGACCAGGCTGGTGTCCTTGAAGAACGCGATGAACGTATTCACCAGCGGCGGGATCACATGGCGGATGGCCTGCGGCAGGATGATCAGGCCGTTCTTCTGCCAGTAGCGAGAGGCCGAGCGCGTCGGCCGCCTCGTGCTGTCCCCGCGGAACAGCCTGCAAGCCGCCGCGGATGACTTCGGCAAGATAGGCGCCGGCGTAGAGCACGAACGCGATCTGGGCTCGGAGCAGCTTGTCGATGTTGACGCCGTCGGGCATGAACAGCGGAAACATCACGCTCGCCATGAACAGCAGGCTGATCAGCGGAACGCCGCGGATGAGCTCGACATAGAGCACGCAAAGCGAGCGGATCGCCGGCAGTTTCGAGCGGCGGCCGAGCGCCACGACGATCCCGAGCGGAAAGCCGAAGGCGAGCCCGAAGGTCGCGAGGATCAGCGTCACCGGCAGTCCGCCCCAGCGATCCTGTGAAACGAAAGGCAGCCCGAAGACGCCGCCCCACATCAGCAAGCCGATCACGACCAGCGCTGCCCGCCCACACCAGCACCAGCTCCTTGCGCCAAAAGCTGCGCCGGCTCGACACGAAGAACAGCGCGACGAACGTCAGCGTCGCGAGCGCCGGCCGCCACTGCTGGTCGAAGGGATAGGTGCCGAACAGGATGAAGCGAAATTTTTCGGGGATCACGGCCCAGCAGGCGCCGAGTCCGCGGATCGCCCGGCAGGCGCCGGTGTCGTTGCCGGGACACGATCCAGATCGCATTCCAGATAGCCCCACTGCACGAGGCTCACGCAGCGCTTTCGCGAGCAGGAAGATCAGCAGCAGCGAGATGACGCGTCGAAGGTATCGAGGAGAACAGATTGGCGCGCAGCCATCTGATCACGCGGCCGCCGCGGCCCTGCGCGATCGCGACCGACCGAAGGGCAAGCGGATTTTCCGGCGCATCCGTCATCGACGTCATCGCTCAGCGCTCCACCAGCGCGATGCGCGCATTGTACCAGTTCATGAACAGGCTGATGCCGAGGCTGATGGTCAGGAACACCAGCCATGATCAGCGCGATGGCTTCGATCGCCTGGCCGGTCTGGTTCAGCGTCGTGTTCGCGATCGACACGATGTCCTGATAGCCGACCGCGACGGCCAGCGAGGAATTCTTGGTCAGGTTGAGATACTGGCTGGTCATCGGCGGAATGATGACGCGCAGCGCCTGCGGCATGCACGATGTGCCGAAGCACGAAGCCGCGGCGCAGACCGAGCGCCATGGCGGCGTCCCATTGACCCCTGGCAACGGCCTGGATGCCGCTGCGCACGATCTCGGCGATGAAGGCCGAGGTGTAGGTGACGAGCGCGACCAGCAGCGCGAAATATTCCGGCGACAGCGTCAGCCCGCCGACGAAATTGAAGCCGCGCAGCTCGCGGCATCGTGATGGTCCAGGATACGCCGAGACCGCACGACACCAGCGCCGGCAATCCGACCACGAGGACAAGCGCGTAAGGCCAGAGCCGGCGCGGCTGGCCGTCCCGCATCTGCCGCGCGATCAGTCGCCGGCGCAGCGCGTACGAGCGCGATCAGCCCGGCCGCGGCCGCGCCCATCACCCAGAGGTTTCCTTCATCGATCGGAATCGACGGCAGCACCAGGCCTCGATTTGAAAGATATACGCCGTCGATCGGCTTCCATGCGGCGCGCGCCGCCGGAAGGCCCTGCATCAGCACGTACCAGAACAACAAGCTGCAGCAGCAGCGGAAGGTCGCGCAGCACTTCGACATAGACCGCGGCAAGCCGGGACAGCAGCCAGTTGGACGACAGCCGCGCGATGCCGATCAGCGTCCCGAGCACGGTCGCCAGCACGATGCCGATGACGGCGACGCGCAGCGTGTTGACGATGCCGACGATGAAGGCGCGCAGATAGGTGTTCTTGGGGCTGTAGGCGAGCCAGCTGTCGGCAATCGGCATCCCGGCCTCGCGGCCGAGAAAGGCGAAAGCCGGTCGAGATGCGGCGCACCGACAGATTGTGAACGGCGTTCGACCAGAGCCAGGCGACGATCGCGATCGCGATCCCGACCACCACGATCTGCCAGAGCAGTCCGGCGAGGCGCTCCTGGCTCAGTGAAATGCGCAACCGCTGGCGGCGAGGGCGTTCGGGCGTGGATGTCGTCACAGCACAAGGATCCTTCTCAGCAGCAGCGATCTTCGGCCATGCGCTGGACGCGCGTTTCATACGTTGCACCAAACTGCGATTTGTGCAACATATGTTTCATGGCCCAGCCGCAGCCGAAGTCCTCGCCCCTGAACGAACTCTGCAGCGCCCTGCCGTCGCTGCCGACGCGGCTGCAGCAGGTCGGGCGCTTCGTGGCCGCCAACGACTATGACGCCACCACGCGCTCGATGCGCGAACTGGCCGCCGTGGCGGGCGCCGATCCCGCTTCCTTCACGCGGCTGGCGAAGGCGCTGGGCTATTCCGGCTGGGACGAGCTGCGCGCCGCGCTGACCGAGGCGCGCCGGCCCGCGCAGACCTCGCCGTTCTCGGGCCGCGCCAAGGGCGGCGCCACGGTCCCAACGCCGACGTCACGCTGGTCGCCGACAAGCTCGAGGCCGAGGCGGCAGGCCTTGCGCGCATCTCGCCGGGCTCGGTGGCCGGCGCCGCGCAAGGCGCTGCACGCGGCGCAGACGCATCTGGATCGCCGGCTTTCGCAGCTGCCGCAGCGTGGCGGAATTGCTCAATTACCAGCTTCGCCTGTTTCGGCCCGACGCGGTGCAGCTCGTCGGCGGCTCGGGGCCCGAGGATCTCGACCTCGGCGCCTTCCGCGCCGGCGACGCCGTCGTCGT
>ERZ1370068.9470-contig-8246_pt1 | contig 19365 bp, 23 predicted proteins | sample MGYA00561227_ERZ1370068 | MGnify/ENA primary metagenome ERZ1370068 (study PRJEB38410, sample SAMEA6850437) | metagenome | study: Metagenomic assessment of the ecological functions of the soil: analysis of the soil microbiota associated with the...
CTGCCATTGCTTCGACGTGGTAGTTCGTTAGCTGAACTCGAAGGCCCAGCCGGAGGGCTCCGAGGTCCGGCCGCTTCACCGACCAGTCGCCGCGACGCCGGACCTCGCTGCGCGATGAGCCAGTCGGCAGCGCGGTCGCGCTGGGCGTCGGCGCCGCTCGACGCCCGCCTCGCCAAGCGCGAACATGCGCGATGGCGGTGTCCCAGACCGGCGAGAGCAGGGCTGAAGTAGAGCGTCCTCGGTCTCCGCGTCAGCAAGCCGCTCGAATACGCGGATGGCCTCCGACGAGATCGGGATGGTCCGCGCGGATAGCCGAGCGCGTCCAGCGCCATGATGAAGTACATCATCGAGGGATAGATGCGCGCCGAGCCCGTCGCTGTGGCGCGCGTGCGGTCGAGCATCCACTTCTCCGCCTCGCGCAGCGCGACCGCGGATCATCTCCGGCGCGCGCTTTTCCCAGACCTTGAGCGCGGTGTCGAGCTGGCTGAACACGGCGGAGAGCCGGTCGCGCCGCGGGAGGCGGAAGCTCTTGCCCGGCGCGGCCAGCTCGTCCAGGATCGAACCCGGCGGGCGCCGAGAGCGCGCGCCCTGTGCCTCGCCTGGACGATGGACAGCGGCACGACGATGGCGCGGGTCCAGACGACATCTCGTAGATGAGCCGCCCGGGCAGCAGCACGAGCTCGGGGGAATAGTCGGCACGTGCCGACGGCGCGGGTAGAGGCCGAAGAGGCTCAGGTTGATGCGGACGTCAGCTGTTGGTCCCCCTGGATGCCGCCCAGGCGCAGGATGCACTCCCGCGCGCGCGTGAGGGGCTCGCTCTCGGCGGGCAGGCCGGCCAGCTTGAGACGCGGCATAGGCTCTCACGGTGGCGTTGAGCTCGGCGGGGCCCTCGGGACAGACGTGCTGAAGCCGCCGTCGGGAAGCCGCCGCGCCAGGATGGCCCGGCGGGTCTTCTCGATGCGGCCCCGGGTGGGCGGGCCGCCAGGCAGCCGGCCTCGGGCGGTGGGTGCAGCCAGAGCCTGGAAAGCAGCACGTAGTCGGACTCGAGCGATGCGGTGTCGGCGAGCAGATCGCCGCACCGGTACCCGTCCGGCTCCCGGGCGCGAGCACCGCCCCGCCCGCGCGGAGCGCGGCGGCTGCCGGCGGCCTCGGCGAGGGCCGCACGACTGCGCGGCCGGCGTCTGCCGCGGGGCGCGGGGCGGCGCGGGTATCGGTGGGCTCGAGCTCAGGACGCCGACATGGCGACTCCAGTATGCAAACGCGAGAGGGGCCGACTCCCCGAAACTCGGGCGGGCGCCCCGTGTGGTACCATGCCGCTTGCGGCGCGCAGGGCGACTGCACATCCCCTTCCATCCCACGAGACCTCAGCGACGAGGAGGACCCCCATGGCGATCAAGGTCGGCGACAAGCTGCCCGCGGCGGCACCCTCACCGAGATGATCGAGACCGAGCAGCCACGGCTGCAGCATCGGCCCCAATAACTTCAACGTGTCCGATCTGACCAAGGGCAAGAAGGTCGTGATCTTCGGCGCTGCCCGGCGCCTTCACCCCCACCTGCTCCGCCAAGCACGTGCCCAGCTACGTGACCAACTATCGACGAGCTCAAGGCCAAGCAGGTGCGACGAGGTGTGGTGCGTGTCCGTGAACGACGCCTTCGTGATGGGCGCCTGGGCCAGGACCAGAAGGCCGGCGGCAAGGTGCGCATGATGGCGGACGGCAGCGCCGGTGTTCGCCAAGGCGCTGGGCCTCGAGATGGACCTCACCGCGCGCGGAATGGGCGTTCGCTCGCAGCGCTACTCCATGCTGGTGGACGACGGCACCGTGAAGGCGCTGCAACGTCGAGGCGCCCGGCAAGTTCGAGGTGAGCGACGCCGACAGCATGCTGAAGGCGCTGTAAGGAGACTCCGCCCGCCGTGGCCCGGCTGCGGGTCGGCGTCCTCGGGCTCAGCCACGATCACGTCTGGGCGAATCTCGCGGCGGTCGCCACGGGCGAGCCCGGCGTGCTCGTGGCCGCCGCGCGACCCGGACGCGCGGCTCCGCGACCGGCTCGGCGCGCGAGCACGGCGGGCGTGGCCGCTTTCCCACCTACGAGGCGCTCCTCGAGCGCACCGACCTCGACGCCGTCCTCTGCTTCGGCGACAACCGCGGCTCTCAGCCGCGTGGGCAGGCGCGCGCTGGGCGCGGGCTGCCGGTCGATGATCAGAAGCCCATGGCGGCGGATCTGCCGGGCGCAGAGGCGGCGCTCGAGGCGTCCCGCCGCGCCGGGCAGGCCGCTCATGGTCAGCTGGCCCACGGTGTGGCGGCCCGCGCTGCGCCATGGGCTGGCCCCGGCCGCGGCGGGGGCGGTGGGGAGCCCGGTGCAGCTCTCCCATCGCGGCGGGCATGCCGGGCCGCGCGAGTTCGGCTGCTCGCCCCAGTTCTGCGACTGGCTCTACGACGCCCAGGCGAAACGGGGCGGCGCGCTCGTGGACTACTGCGGCTATGGCGTCATCCTCGCCCGCACCTCCTCGGGCGGCCCCAGGCGGTGACCGCGGTCGCTGCCCATCTCCGAAAGGACGGGCTCGCCAGCGAGGACAATGCCGTGGTCGTCCTCCGCTATCCGCGCGCGCTCGCCGTGCTGGAAGGCTCGCTGGACTCGAGATCGGCGGCGAGCCGGCCTTCGCCATGGTGATCTATGGCGACGCGGGGACCCTGATCGTCCACCAGCCGCGTCCCATCCGCGAGGGCGATCGAGCCCGGGCCGGGACGCGTGCAGCGCGTGACGGCAAACGGAAGCGAGGCGCTCGACGCGCCCGCGCCTGCCCCCGGACGAGAAGGACGGCGTGACCTACTTCCTCTCGCGCGTGCGGGACGGTCGGCCCATCGAAGGTCTCTGCGCGCCCGAGGTCGGGCGCGACGTGCAGGAAATCCTCGCCGCCGCGCTTCGAGTCCAGCGCGACCGGGAGCACGGTGACCCTGCCGCCCGCCGCGGTCTGAACTAGCGGACGCCGGGCTTCAGCACCTCCACCACGCCCGTCGCGGTGGTGAGATCCTCGCCGCTGGCCGTCCGATAGTGCTTGCACGGCGTCGAGCTTCTTCCCCGCCTTGACCGAGCGCCGCGATCTCCCCGCGCAAGGGCTCCTGAAGCGCCGCGGCGAGGTCCTTCACGCGCGCGTCCTGGACGGCGGCCTTCGCTGCTTCGCGGCGCGAAGGCGGCCAGGCCTTCCGCGGTGGGACAGGGCATGACCTGGCGCCAGGCGCCCGCGCTCTGCGTGACCTGGAGGATGATGACGACGAACTGATAGGGCGCCGGTACTGCGCGTCGATCTGGATCTGATGCGTGGGCGGGAGCGGGATCGACCGCCATGCCGGGCGGCACCACGGGCGGAGCATTCGGCGGAAGCGTCGCGCACGCTGCGTCGAGCCGATAGGTGTCGGGCAGCGTGTGGCGGAAGGCCCGCGCCACCCAGTCGTCGTAGAAGTCGCGATTGGCGTCGGTGACGCAGAGCGCAGCGATCTCGGGATGCACGAGGCGCCGGAATCGTTCGGCGTCGCGCGCGTTCACCGCGGCCACGTACTCCGCGACGAAGATGCGGTGGCTCGCATTGATGGGCACCTCGCTGCCCTGAGCCCAGGCGGATAGCCGCCGTCAGAGGAGCGAGGCTGACGACGAGGCCGAGCGCAAGCCGCCGCAGGTTGGCGCGCACGGCCCCACCATAGACCTCCGGCCCGCGCGGCCGAAGCAATTCGCGCTACCATCCCGGCGTGAGCGAGTCGGTCGAGACCGGTCATCGTGGGCGGCGGCCAGGCCGCCGGCTCGCGCTGAGCTATCACCTGCGCGCGCTCGGCCGCGAGCACGTCATCCTCGAGCGCGGGCGCCGGTGGCCGAGCGCTGGCGCAGCGAGCGCTGGGACTCGCTCACCTTCCAGTTCCCCTCCTGGAGCATCGAGCTGCCCGGGCATGCGCTATCGCGGGAACGATCCCGAGGGCTTCGCCCCCGCGACGAGGTGGTGCGCTTCCTCGACGAGTACCGCGACCTCATCAAGGCGCCGCGTCCGGACCGGCGTGACGGTGCGCGCGGTGCGGCCGAAGCCGGGCGCGTCGCGGCTCCTCGTGAGACCGACGGCGGGGCGTACGAGGCGGCGCACGTGGTCGCCGCCACCGGCCCGTATCCAGGAGCCCGTGCGCCGGCGGTCGCGGCCGCGCTGCCGGCCACGGATCGTCCAGGTGCACCTCGAGCCGCTACCGCAATCCCGGCGCGCTCCCGCCCGGCGCGGCGCTCGTCGTGGGCTCGGGCGCCTCCGGCTGCCAGATCGTGGAGGACTTGCTCGCGCCGGCCGGACCGTTTACCTCGGTGGGACGGCACCGGCGCGTGCCCCGCCGCCGCGGCCGCGACGTCTTCTGGTGGATACGCGAGATGGGCGCGCTAGACCAGACCGCTCGAGCGAGCGCCCCGACGCGCGCCAGACGCCGAACCCGCTCGTCACCGGCGTGGGCGGCGGTCACGACATCGACATCCGCGACTATGCGCGCCCGCGGCGTGGTCCTGCTGGGCCATCTGCGCGGCGGCCAGGGACGGGCGCCTCCACTTCGACGACGACCTCGACGCGCAGCTCGCGAAGGGCGACCTGGAGGCATGCAGCGCGTTCTGGAAGTCCGCGGACGAGTACGCCGCGGCGCGTGCGGGCTCCAGCCTCTGGCCCGCGGACGCGGGTCCGCGCCCTCGCCCGCGCGCCCGCCGCGCCGACCTCGCCGACTCGCAGCTCGACCTCGTGCGCGTGTCGGCATCACCAGCGTGGTCTGGGCCACGGGCTTTCGCGCCGGACTTCGGCTGGATCACGCCTGCCCGCCCTCGACGACGCCGGCGAGCCTGTCCACCGGCGCGGCGTCACCGCATGCGCGGGGCTCTACTTCCTCGGTTTGCCGTGGCTGCACAAGCTCAAGTCATCCGTGCTCTGCGGCGTGGGCGAGGACGCTCAGCATCTGGCGGAGCGCATCGCCGCGCGCTAGGATCGTTCCATGCCCATCGAGCTCATCGGCATGATCGGCGTGACGGCCGGAAGGCGCGGACGGCGCCGCCGTCCACGTGATCGGCGGCGCGATCGACGCCGCCTGGGTGCGCGACTTCTCGCCCAGGCCCACGAGACGCGCCGGCTTCGACCAGCGTGCTGGTGGGCTACACCTCCACCGCCGCCGACGGCTTCGCTGTCGCCAGCCACGCCGCCGCGCACACCGAGCGCCTGGGCTATCTCATCGCGCACCGGCCCGGCTTCGTGGCGCCCACCCTGGCCGCGCGCAAGGCGGCCACGCTGGACCAGTTCACCGGGCGGCCGCGTGTCGCTGCACATCATCACCGGCGGCAGCGACGCCGACCAGGCGCGTGACGGCGACTGGCTCGACCACGACACGCGCTATCGCCGCACCGACGAGTATCTCGGCCTGCTGCGCCGCACCTGGACCGAGGAGCGGCCCTTCGACTTCGAGGGCGAGTTCTACCGCGGTCACCAAGGCCTTCTCGGAGATCAAGCCCGTCCAGCAGCCGCATATCCCGCTCTACTTCGGCGGCGCTCGCGAGGCCGCGCACGCCATCGGCGCCAAGCACTGCGACGTCTACATGCTCTGGGGCGAGCCGCTGGCCGCCATCCGCCAGCGCGTCGCCGAGGTGCGCACGGCGAGCGCGCGGCGTCGGGCGCGAGCCGCGCGTCAGCGTCTCGCTGCGGCCCATCATCGCGCCCACCGAGGACGCCGCCTGGGACAAGGCGCGCGGCATCCTCGCCACCGTGCAGGCCAAGCAGGGCGACCGCACCTGCCCTGCCGGAGGCGGTGGGCGCGCAGCGGCTGGTGGAGTTCGCGCGCCAGGGCGAGTTGCACGACAAGCGCCTGTGGACGCCCATCGCGGCGGCGGTGGGCGGCGCGGGCAATACCACCGCGCTGGTGGGCACGCCCGGAGCAGGTGGCCGAGTCCCTCCTCGACTACTACGACCTCGGCGTGCACCACCCTCCTCATCCGCGGCTTCGATCCGCTCAACGACGCGGATGGAATACGGCCGCGAGCTGATCCCGCTCGTGCGCGCCGGGGTCGCGCGCCGCGACCGCGACCGCGCGGCGGTCTGAGCCGATGCCACGGCTCGTGGCGGTGGTGGGCGCGGTGACGCCGCCCGGCCGGCTGCAACGCCGCCATCGCGATCGGCGGTGGATCTGGCGGCGGCGCGGCCCGGCGTCTCGGCCTCGCTGCTGAGCCTCGGCCGACATCCGGTCTCGGCTTCGCCGACGGCCGCCCGCCGGAGCGTTCGACGACGACACCGGCGCGGTCGTGGCGCGCTCGCCGAGGCCGACTGCGGTGCTGCTCGCCAGCCCCGTGTATCGCGGCGTCCTTCACCGGCGCGCTCAAGAACCTCCTCGACCTCACGCCGCTGGAGGCGCTCGCGCGCCAAGCCGATCGGCATCGTGGCCATGGGCGCCACGCCGCATCACTATCTGGGCGTGGACTGGCACCTCGCGCGGTGCTCGGCCTGGTTCGGCGCGCTGGTGGCGCCGACGAGCGTCTATCTCGAGTCCGCCCACTTCAAGGACGGCCGCCTGGCCGACCCGGGCGCCGTCTCCGCCTTGGTGAGCTCGCGGCGACCCTTCTCGTCATGGCCGCGCTACCCGCGCGATCCCTCGGCCCGCCGCCGCTGGCCGCCGGCCGCGGGTGAGCGGATGAAGGCCCTCGCGCTCATGGGGCCCGCGCGCGCTGGAGGTGACCTCCGTCCCCGACGCGCGCGCGCCCGGTCCCGGCGAGGCCCGTCGTGCGTCACCGCGGTGGGCGTCTGCGGCACCGACCTCCACTACTTTCGGGGCGAGACCGGCGCGGACGGACCCGCTCGAGCGCGGCTTCGTGATGGGCCACTGAGTTCGCCGGGCGTGGTGGAAGCGGTGGGCCCGGGGTGGTCCGCGTGCGCGCGGGCGACCGCGTGGCCGCCGATCTCCGCCATCGCCTGCGGCGAGTGCGAGCTCTGCGTCGACTGGGCATCCCCATGTCTGCCCGCGCGTCCGCTTCGTGGGCTCGCGCCGGCGTGCCCTGGCGCTGCGCGAGCGCCTGGTCCATCCCGCGCATCTCCTCCACCCGCTGCCCCCGAGCGTGAGCGACGCGGCGGGCGCGCTGCTCGAGCCGCTCGGCGTGGCGCTGCACGCCGTGGACCTGGCGGCCCGCGCATCGCCGACGGTGGTCGCCGTGCTGGGATGCGGTCCCATCGGGCCTCTGCTCGTCCAGCTCGCGCGCCTCGCCGGCGCCCAGGCGGTGCTCGCCACCGACCTCCATGACTATCGGCTGCGCCTGGCGAAGACCGCGGGCGCCACCGCCACCTTCAACGCCGCCCGCGAGAATCCGGTGGCCGCCATCCTCGACGCCACCGGCGGGCGCGGCGCCGATATCGTCTTCGAGGCCGCGGGCGCGGCGGAGACGCCGGACCAGGCGGCGCAGATCGCCGCCGCGCTGGGCACGGTGGTGGTGGTGGGGATCTGCGCCGACGACCAGACCGCCTTCACCGCCACGCCGGCGCGGCGCAAGGGCCTCACCGTCAAGATCTCGCGCCGGATGAAGCCCGTCTACGCCCGCACCATCGCGCTCGCCGCCCGCGGCATGGTGGATCTCGAGTCCTTCGTCTCCCATCGAGTGTCGCTCGGACGGGGGCCGCGGGCATTCCAGGCTCTCGCCGACTCACCACGAGGACGCGGCCAAGGTCGTGATCTCCCCGCCTGATGCGGCTCTGGTGCGTCGCGGTCAACGCGGCGATCGACAAGACCTATGTCGTGCCCGGCTTCCGCGCCTCCGCCGAGTATCGGCTCGGGCGCGCGGTGGCGGTGGCAGGCGGCAAGCCGCTCAACGTGGCCAAGACCGCCCGCCTCCTCGGGGTAGAGGACGTGGTGTGCACGGGCTTCGTGGGCGGCCGCACCGGCGCGTGGATCCGGCGCGACCTCGCCGACCGCGGCATCGCCACCGACTTCGTCGAGGTGCCGGGCGAGTCGCGCGAGAACGTGCTCATCGCCGACCCCACCGGCGCCTCCGAGACCCGGCTGATCGAGCCCGGCGACCCGGTGACCGCCGACGCCGCCGACCGGCTGGTCGCGCATCTGAGCGAGCGCGTTCACGCGGAGGATCTGGTCGTGGTGGCGGGCAGCCTGCGCCGGGCCTGGTCGCCGCGCTCTATGGCCGGCTGGTGAGCGCAGCGCGCGGCCGCTGGGCGCGCGCGTTTTCCTCGACGCGGAGGGCGACGCGCTGCGCGCCGGCGTCGCCGAGAAGCCGGAGCTGGTGGCCCCCAACGAGGACAGAGTTCGTCGAGTGGACGGGTTGCCGCACCGACGCGCTCCGCACCCTCGCCGGGCAGGCCCGGGAAGCCGGCGGCGGCACCACGGTGGTGGTCAAGCTGGCCCGCGGGGCGCCCTGCTGAGCGGCGCCGGTCGCGCCTGGTTCGCCGCCGCGCCCGCGGTGCGCGCGCTCAGCACGGTGGGCAGCGGCGACGCGCTGCTCGGCGGCTACGTGGCGGCGATCGCCAACGGCGAGCCGCCCCCGACGCGCTGGCGCTGGGCGTCGCCGCGGGCGCGGCGAACACGCTCACCCCGGGACCGGGAATCGTGGATCCCCCACCGTGCGGGGCCTGCGCGACGCAGGTGATCGTGCGCGCGGTGGAAGATTAGACTAGCGCCGCGCGAGCGCGGACTACTCCATCAGGCGGAAGTGCTGGCGCAGGTGCCGCGCACACTCCGCGCAGAGACCGTGGCTGAACTCGGCCTCGGAATGATCGCGGACGTAGACCTCCACCGGCCACCAGGTGCCCGCCGCGTCGCGGATCTTCTTGCAGGAGGCACAGATGGAGAGGATGCCGCTCAGCGTCCGAGCGGCGGCGGCGCTCGGTGACGTCCACGAACGACAGGACCACGCCGTGGGGCGCGATCTCGCCCGAGCGGACCAGCGGATGCGCCCGCACCGAGATCCAGGTCGGCTCGCCGCCCACGCGCGGGATGCCCATGACCATGCGCGGCGAGGGCAGACCGCTGCGGAGAGCCAGCGCGTCCGGCTGCTCCTCGGGCGCGGAAGCGGGGAGCCGTCTTCCATGATGGCGTCGGCGCCCGAGGCGCTCGAGCGCGGACCCGAGAATCGCGCTGCGCGCTCGGGTTCCAGCCCGAGATGGCGCCGTCCGGCGCTCTTGAAGAGCACGCCCTCCTCGAGGCCCCTCGATCACGGTGCGATAGCGCTCCTCGCTGTCCCGCAGCAGCGACTCCACGTGGACGCGCTCCGTGATGTCCACCGCGTGGCCGATCACGTACGGCTCGCGGTCGGGCAGGTGGAAGAGCGCGTTGCGATACGCCCAGATCCGCTCCTGGCCGTCGCGGCTCACCAGGCGGAGCAGACCGCGGTCCGCTTCCTTCTCGCGGATGCGCGACAGATAGCCGTCGAAGAACGGCCGCACCGACGGGGCGAGGAACTCCCGGAGGTTCCGGCCCACGCCCTCCTCCGGCGCATAGCCGAGCTCCCAGGCGGAGGCGGGACTCACGTAGAGGAGATTGCCCTCCAGATCGTGGCTGCAGACCAGGCCCTGGCTATTCTCGACGAGCTGGCGGAAGAGCTCCAGGCGGTCGCGGAGGCGCTCGTGCTCGCGCTGATGCGACGCCGTCTGCTGCTCCAGCACGTCCAGCCGCTCGCGCACCTCGGCGAGGTCGCCCACCAGCGCCCGTCGACTCTCCTCGCGCTCGTCCACGCCCTACCTCCCCAGCGCCTTCTTCTTCCAGAGCTCCCAGGGTCGCCGGGATGGTGCCCGCGACCGACGCTTCCGCCCGCTTTGCCTCTTCGGGGTCAAGATACGCCACCGGCCCGCCCAGCGCCATGGCCTGCGCCTGGAGCCGCGCGTTGACCTCCGTGTACACGCTGCGAAATACCACCGCCGGCAGACTGGTCGCCCACCACCACCGCGCCGTGGCCGCGCATCAGCGCCACCGGCGCGCGCGCCGAGCGACGCGGGCCAGCGCCTGGCCCAGCGCCGCGTCGCGCACCAGCATGTCCGTCATGCGCTCCGCTGGCCTGCGCGGATGTCGAAGACGGGCACGCCGCCGCCGAGGAACGCGCTCATGTGGTAGAGCGGGCGGAGGGCAGCGCCGGTCACGCCGAACGGGATCACCGACGGCGAGTGGTTGTGCACCACCGCGCGTGACGTCGGGACGCGGCGCGATAGATCTCGCCGTGGATGAAGCGCTCGAGATAGGTCGGCGCGGCCCCGCGCGTCCACCGGCACGCTGTCGAGGTCGTACTCCATGATGTCGGCGGCGGTCACCAGCTCCGGCGCGAGGGAGCGCGCCATGAGATAGCGATCGGCGGCGCGGTCGTGGCGCACGCTCACGTGGCCGTAGCCGTCGAGCACGCCCTGATCCACCAGGATGCGGTTGGCCGCGACCAGGTCCTCGATGCAGGCCGGGGGCGGCGGGTCCCGCCGGTGGCGGGCGGAGCCTGTCCCGAGATCGGCCGGCCGCGACCAGAGCGACGCGACAGTGGTCGCCAGGCCCAGCAGGACGCGGCGACGGGTGAGATGCTCCACGAGCCGCCTCCTCTCGACGCCCGATAGCATAGCGCGATCTCTGCTACGACTCCGCGTCGCGAGGAGGACCGACCCGCGAGGAGGACCGACCCCGCGAGGAGGACTGCCCCGCGAGGAGGACTGCATATGGATCTCGAGTTCCTGATGGTCGCGGGCGCTCCGCCCCCGCCCCCCACCGCCGCCTATAGCCATGCCGTCCGCGCGGGGACTACCTCTTCGTCACCGGCCAGCTCGGGGTGGATCCCGTCACCAACCACCTCGCGCCCGGCGGCATCGTGGCCCAGACCCGCCAGGTGATGCAGAACTCCAGACCGTCCTCCGCGGAGCGGGCACGAGCCTCGATCGGGCGGTGATGGCACGCGTCTACCTCACGGATTTCGGCGACTACGCGGCCATGAACGCGGAGTACGCCCGCCACTTCGCCCCCGGCCGGCTGCCCGCTCGGACCACGGTGGGAGTGACCGGCCTCGCCCTGGGCGGCGCGGTGGAGATCGACCTCATCGTCCGGCCCTGAAGATCGTCCGGCCCGCAAACGGGCAGCGGGCTGCCACCAGAATAGGGGGCTGGCGTCCGAGAAGCCGGTGCGCCAGAGGGCGCGGTCAGGCGCGACGCAGATGCCGGGTCGAGCGGTAGCCGGGAGCGGCGACCGTGCGATCGACGACGTTCATCTCCACGAGTCGCTTCGCAGCCCTGCGCCACCGCGGTGCGCGATGGTCGGGAAGACCTGATGCGACTCCTCGACGACGTCACCGGAGTAGCTCACGATGCGCCAGCGCCAGGACATATTCGCGGGAGTGCAGAAGGCCAACGACTTGCATCAACGACATCATGACACATCCTGCGCCGCGCTGCCGAATGGTTTCTTCGGAGAGTTTCGGGAGGTCGTTTCAGTCGTTGGACCTGAGGAGGGCGCAGAGCGCGGCCACCCCCGCCTCCACGAGGCCGCCCGAGACGTCCGCCGGAGGCACCGCCGGACCACCGCCCGCGAGCCCGGCGGAGAGATCGAGGTCGTAGCCGCCCCGGCTCCATCTTGCGGAACTCGCGGCTCACCGAGGCGCGATCCTGCAGGAGCTGCACCGCCAGCGCTCCGTCCAGCCCCCGCCGCTTCGCCTCATCACGCGCCGCCTCCCTCGCGCTTCAACGCGGCCACCACGGTGTCGAGCTGCTTGGCGTCCAGCATGGAGAGCGGCGCCCGGCAGTAGGGACACGACCGTTCCGGCATTGAGATCCACCGGCGCTCCGCAGCTCGAGCAGGTCACCGTGCGGACATTGTGCTTCAGCTCCTCGATCTCGACCGCGCTGGAGCGGGCGGCACGAAGTTCTTCTCTCGCAGGAACTCGAAGAAGGTGATGAAGTGCGCCGTGCTCGCCGGGGCAGCGCCAGTAGCTGAAGCGCGGTGCTCCGCTGCATGTTGGCGGTGCGCACGAGCCGCCGGCGGCAGCGCGGGCACGCGAGATTGTCGCCCAGCGGGTTGCGCGTGCCGGGGCGGTGGTCGTTCATCTCCACGAGCAGCGAGAGGACCGGAGCCCGGCGGACAGGCCGAGGCTCTCGAGGCCGTCGAACCAGAGGGCGGAGCAGCCGTGGCAGAGGTCGAGGGTGATGGCGCCGGCGTACTTGCCCTCGTACTGCTTCTGCGTCATCTCCCCGCTGCAGCCGGGACAGTTCATGCGGACGCGGCGGCGCCGGAGCAGGCTAGCCCTGCGGCGCCCCGCACTCGGGGCAGAACTTGCTGGGCCGGTCGAGCCGCGTCTGGCAGCGCGGGCAGACGCTGCCCGCCGCGCCGGCGCGGCCGGCGCGACGTCGCCGCCGCCCGGAGCTGCCGCCGCGCCGCCGGGGTTCCGGGCCGCGTGGCCCGTTGTCCGCCTGCCTGGCCAATGCCCTGGGACATGGCCTGGCCCATCGCGATGCCCGCGCCGAGCCCAGCGCCGGCGCCGGCCGCGCCCGCCCGTGAGCCGCCGCCGCGGTGGGAATGGACTGGGCCGCCTGGAACTGGGTATAGCGCCACAGGTCGCCCACGATCGCCCATGCCGATGCGCTCGTCGAGCCGCTTCTGCAGCTCGTCGGGCAGCGACACGTTCTGGATCTGGAAGCTCTCGAGCGCCAGCCCGAGGTCGGCGAACGGCCGGGCGCGCCTTCTGCAGCCACCGCGCGCCCCAGCGTCGACCTGGTTGGCGGCCATGTCGAGGAAGGGCACGCTGGCTCTCGCCGAGGTGGGTCGGTCAGCGTGGTGATCAGCGTGCTGCGGAGCTGGCCCTCGAGCTCGGCCACCGCGTAGGTCTCGCGCGTGCCCGAGATGTTCTGGTAGAAGACGCGCGGCATCGGCGATGCGATAGCGTGTAGACGCCGAAGGCGCGCACGCGCACCGCGCCGAACTCGCGGTCGCGGATGGTGAGCGGGTTCGCGGTGCCCCAGGTCTGGCTGAGGCGCGGAGCCGCGTGGAGAAGAAGTACACCTCGCTCTTGAACGGCGACTCGAAGCAGCTTGCCCCAGTTGGCCGGAGGTCGGTGAGCACGGGCAGGTTCTGCGGTCTTGATCGTGTGGCTGGCCGGGGCCGAAGAGGTCGGCCGACGTGCCCTGGTCCACGAAGAGCGCCGTCTGCGTCTCGCGCACCATGAGCCGGGCGCCCTGCTGGATCTCCGTGTCGCGCGGTGGGGAAGCGCCAGGCCAGGAGCTCGTCGCCGTCCTCGGTCCACTGGAGGATGTCGATGAACTGCTTCTTCGCGAAGCTCAGGATGCCCATGGTTTCCTCCGGGGTCGGATGGCGTACACTGCCCCGGAGATCCTAGAGAGCAATCGACGTGCCAACGAAGTGGGCAATGGCCATCGGTAGTTAGACGTCACCTCGCCCGCGGGACCGCCACGGAGTGTAGAGGGGAGCGACAAGCGGCGGCATGGACCTCCTCGGCCAGCATCCATCTCCTCGGCACCCTCCTCGGCGAGGTCCTCACCGAGCAGGAAAGCCCCGCCCTCTTCGAGGTGGAGGAGCGCATCCGCGCGCGCGCCAAGGATCGGCGCGCGGGAGTGGCGGGCGCGCCGAGGGACTCGCCGCCGAGGTGGCGGCGCTGCCGCCGCCGGCCGCGCGTGGCGTGGCCGCCGCCTTCACGCTCTACTTTCGACCTCGTCAACCTGGCCGAGGAGGCGCAGCGCGTGGCCGCGCTCCGCGACGCGAGAGCGCACGCAGCACCGGCCGTCCCCGCCCGAGAGCGTGGCGGAAGCGGTCGGCTCGGCTCAGGCGCGCGGCGTCGGCGAAGCGGCGATGCGCGACGCTCCTGGACCGCCTCACCGTCGAGCTGGTGCTCACCGCGCATCCCACCGAGGCCAAGCGGCGCACGGTGCTCGCCAAGCTCCGGCGCATCGGCGAGTCGCTCCACGCCCTTCACCGCGCCGATGTCCTCCCCGCGAGCGCGAGGAGCAGGTGGAGCGTCATCCGCAGCGAGGTCACCGCGCTCTGGCTCACCGGCCGCGCGCGGACCACCCGTCCCGCCGTCACCGACGAGGTGCGCACGGGCCTTTACTTCGTGGAGGACATCTTTCTGGGAGGCGCTGCCGCGCCTGTACCGAGACCTCGAGGACGCGCTGAGCCGCGCACTACTCCGGGCTCGCCGCGCCGCCGCGCTGGCTCACGCTGGCCTCCTGGATCGGCGGCGACCGCGACGGCAATCCCGGCGTCACCGCCGCCGTCACCGCGGAGACGCTGCGGCTGCACCGCGGGCTCGCGCTGGAGCGGCACCGCCGGTCGCTGCAGGATCTCGCGCGCCGCCTCTCGCTCAGCGCGCGCCGGGTGCCGCTCCCGGCCGCGCTCGAGGCCTGGCTGGCGCGCCCGGCGGCCCCTGCCCGCGCACGCCGGCCTATCTCGAGGCCCGCTACGCCGACGAGCCCTATCGGCTCACGCTCGTCCCTGCTCGCCGCCGACCTGAGGCGGCCGCGCGCGACGACATGACCGCGCGCCTCCTCGGAGGCGGCCCCCGCACACCGCGCGCGTCAGCCCCGCCGTGATCCTCACCCTGCCGCTGGACCTGATCGCCTCCGCGCTGCCGCCCGCGCTGGCCCGCGACCGGCTGCGGACGGTGCGCCGCCAGCTCGAGAGCTTCGGCCTCCACGCGGCGCGCCTCGACGTCCGCGAAGAGTCGTCGCGGCTCGCGGCGGCGCTGGGCGAACTGCTGGGCGCGCTCGGGCTCGGGCAGCGGCTTCGCCGAGCGACGACGACCGCGCCCGCACCGAGACGCTGCTGGGGCTCCTGGCCGAAGCCCGCGCCGGAGATTCCCGCGAGCCTGGCGCTCTTCGGCGGAGGCCGCGGAGACCTGGCGCTCTTCCGGCTCCTCGCCCGGACGCGCGCCGTCTACGGGCCGGAGCTCCTGGGGCCCTTCGTCATCTCCATGACCCGCGGGCCCGCCGATCTCCTCACGGTGCTCCTCCTCGCCCGCTGGACGGGCGGCGACCTGGGGCTCGAGATCGTGCCGCTATTCGAGACCCTGGACGATCTGGACGCCGCCCCGCGCATCCTGGACGACCTCTTCGGCTATCCCGTCTACCGCGAGCACCTCGCGCGCGCGGGCGGCAGCAGACGGTGATGATCGGGTACTCGGACAGCAACAAGGACGGCGGCTACCTCGCGGCGAACTGGGCGCTCTACCGCGCCCAGGGAGAGATCGTCCGGGTCTGCGCGGCACGGGGCGTACCGCTCACCCTCTTCCACGGGCGCGGCGGTACCGTGGCCGCGGCGGCGGCCCGGCCGGGCGCGCCATCCGGGCCCAGCCGCCGGGCACCGTCGGCGGGCGCTTCCGGCTCACCGAGCAGGGCGAGGTGCTCGCGGCACGCTACGGCGACCCCGCGCTGGCGCAACGCCATCTCGAGCAGATCGTGAGCGCGGTGCTGGAGGCATCGTGACCGCCCCGGCGCGGGTGCCGAGCGCGCCTCCGGCGCTCAGCCCGGCGCTCCAGAGGAGTGGCGCCGCGCGATGGGATCGATGTCGGGCGCGGCGCGGAGGACCTATCCGGTCTCTCGTCGAGACGCCGGGCTTCGTGGAATTCTGGCGCGCGGTCACCCCCATCGACGAGATCAGCCGGCTGCGCCTGGGCTCACGGCCCGCCGACGCCGCGCGGGGGCTCACGCTCGAGATCGCGCAGGTGCGCGCCATCCCCTGGGTGTTTTCCTGGATGCAGAGCCGCTTCAATCTGCCCGGCTGGTACGGGCTGGGCGCCGCCCTGGCCGGAGGGCGGCGCGCCGCCGGCTCCTGCGCGAGATGCACCGACGCTGGCCCTTCTTCCGGGCTCTTCCTCGACAACGCGGAGATGTCGCTGCTCAAGGCCGATCTCGGCATCGCCGCGCTCTATGCCGGCCTCGATCCCGAGCGCGCGCGCGCGGCCGCGCTCTTCGCCCGCATCGAGGCGCGAGCACGGGCGCGCCCGCGAGGCCATCCTCGCCATCACCGGGCATCGCGCGCTGATGGACGGCGAGCCCGTCATCCAGCGCTCTATCGCAGCTGCGGAACCCCTACGTGGACCCGCTCAACTATCTCCAGGTCGAGATGCTGCGCCGGCTGCGCGCTCTCCCGGACCCGGAGGGGCCCGAGGGAGAGGCGCTGCGCGAGGTGATCGTCCTCACCGTCAACGGGATCGCGGCGGGGCTCACGAAACACCGGCTGAGGCGGACGCCGACAGGTGTCTTACCAGCGACCGCCGCCGCCGCTGCCGCCACCGGGCCCGATACCCGCCCCGCCGCTCCGGCCGCCGCCCGCGCCCGTCGGAGTTGGCCAGCTCGACTTTCAGGGTCCGACCGTCCACATCCTTGCCGTTGAGCTGCTTGATCGCCTCGGCCGCCGCTTCCGCGGTGGCCATCTCGACGAAGCCGAATCCCCGGAGTTGCCGGTATCGCGATCGGTCACCACCGCCGCCGACTCGACGGCGCCGGCCTGGGCGAATACCTCGCGCAGACGGTCGGTGGATGTTGAAAACGCGCGAGGCCTCCGATGAAGAGTTTGTGAGCCATGATTGCCTCCGGATGGATCTCCCGCGGTGAAGGGACACCCTCCGGAGCGCGGAAGACGGCTCCAGAGTCGTGATCTGGGAAGGTGGGGGTCCACGAGGAACCGGCGGCCGGGCCAGACAGGGCCATCATGACACATTCGCCGCGTAGAATGCGGAACGTGACGTACGGGTGCGCGTTCTGCGGGGGAGGAGAACGAGCTGACGGTGGATCCGACCGCGGGCCGCCGTCAGACCTTCACCGAGGATTGCACGGTCTGCTGCCGGCCCAACCTGATCACGCTGGGCATCGACGACGAGGGCGACGTCTCCATCGAGGTCACCCGAGAGTAGCGGAAGCGTAGGCGCGGAAGGCCCGGAGGGAGGGCGAGTAGTCGGGAATAAGAAGGATCCGGCTCCCGGAAGCGCACCAGTGGATCCGCGATCACCCAGAGGCTCAGCGCGGTATAGACGCACCATCAGGGCCGTGAGGGGGAGCGACGCGCGCACCGCCATCCGCGGTGGGCTCCATTCACGCAATGCGACCCGATGGGCCAGCCATACCGAGATCGCATGCCCTCGTGACGATGGCGCCGACCGCGGCGTACCAGGCGAAGCGCGAGCCCACCAGCGTGACGTCGGGGCTCCACGTCGCCGTGCCGAGGAAGATTCCAGCCGCGGCCGAGGGGATCGGACAGGAGCGGGATCAGCTCCTGGCCCTGAAGCAGGAGGTAGAAAGATTGTGGGCCGACGTTGTAGGCGGTCGCGATGGGGACGAGGCTCGGGGCCAGAAGCCGCGCGGCGGCGGCGGCCGAGCCTGCGCCGGCGAGCCGGGCGGTGAGCCCGGCAGTCGCCAGGTACGGCGCCGAGAAAGACCAGCCACACCGCGAGCAGCCCGGCCGAGGCCAGGAGATAGCCTCTCGCGATCCGCCACGCGGGCGAGCCCGCCGCTCAGCGCGTGGTCGAGCGCCTCGCCAGGCCCGCGTGCCGAGAAGGCCATCGAAGAGCACGGTGGCCAGCATCGGCGATGACGAAGGCCGCCATGCCCGGCGGCACGCGGCATTCGGCCACCACGAGACCGCGGCCCGGCGGACGCAGGAGCAGGCTCCGCCCATCGGGACCGGCGGCCAGCGGCGCGAAGCGCCCCAGCGTCGCGAAGTACACGGCGAAGACGTCCGCGTTCCGCTGCCAGTGTCCGCGCCGAAGCCGACCATGCCCGCGAGCGTCACCGCGGTCCAGGCCAGCGCGGAGGCCGGCGATGCGGGCGGGCACCGAGGCGTCCGGAAAGATGACCTCGAGCCAGACGAAGAGGAGCAGGAGCGCGGCGGTCTCGGCCACACGCCGGCGCGGGCCGGGTACGGGCCACCCCAGCGCGAGACCCCGGCCGCCCCTGTCGGCGGCGAGCCAGCGCGTCGGCCCCGTCGAACAGGGTGCGCCAGGGATCGAGCGCCGGCCAGACATTGCCGATGCCGGCCACCACCAGCGAGAGCCCCACCCACCAGATGATCCAGACCAGCGTGGGGCGCGAGATTCTTCATGGGATGCGGATCGCCCAGAAGTCCCGCCGCGATCACGAGGACGAAGAGCGCGAGCGCCGACGAGCCGGGCGGCGCCGCGCAGGAGCGGCCCGAGGGGCCCGGAGGGGAGGACGAGCCCGGCGCTCGACGCCGCGCGCGGCGCCGGCGCGGGTGGGCGACCGCGGCGGCGACGAAGGACAGCGCCGCAGTGAGCGCCGCGCCGGCCACGAAGTAGCACCAGCGGCAGCGGAGATCGTAGCGCTCTGCCCGCGCCATGGCCTCCGCCGCGCGCGCGGCCAGCGCTGCGCGGTGGCGGCGAGGAGCGCGCGAGGCCGGGGCCCTTATCGCTTCGGCACCTCGTAGGGCGCGGAGTCTTTTCAGATTGAAACGATGAGCCCTTCGCCGCGTCCATCTTGAAGCCGGCCGCTGATAGACCTCGTAGATGCGGTAGTCGGACACGCGGCTCAGCACGAACCACGCGAGCTTGTTGGCCTCGAGCGAACGCGGGGCCACGCCCAGGTCCTGGCCACCGCCTCCACCGCCTCGATGGCGGTGAAGCCCGCGATGTAGTGCGAGATAGGACCAGGCAGCCGTCGGTGTAGGTGGAGAACCACCACTCCGGCCATCTGCTCGCTGCGGCTGCACGACACGATGGCCGGCTTGCCGGCGATCTTGGCGGCCTCGGCCAGCGCCGGGTTGAGGCCCTCGCCGTCCTTGTCCAGATCCCAGTGGGGATCGGAATGCGAGGCCGCGGTAGCCAACGATGAGGCCCTCGGGAGCGCCGCGATGGATAGAGCTCAGCATAGACCACCGCGCCGTGCTCGCCCATCCACTTCCACTTGGCCTTGCCCTGCTCCCCGCCCCACGACCGCGGGTACCACGCGGGCTTCGACCACCTTCCCGGTGCTTGGGGTCCCACTCGTACCAGACCTTGGCCCAGTCGTGGAGCTACCAGCGGCCGCAATCACCAGGTCGCGACTGGATCTTCTTCACCTTGTAGATTTTCTGCACGCGTCCGCCCAGGTGCAGGGCTCACGTCCACCCACCCAGCGCATGCACGGGCAGCCTGCCGGGATAGTAGTGATGCCCCTGCCGCCGCCGCCGGCGAGGCGAGGAAGGACTGGGTGGCGCTTCCGCCGAACACCTTGGACTCGGGGCGAAGCACCAGGTCCAGGACCAGGTCGCTCGGCCTTGTCCTGACTGCCGTTGATGGGCGGGCAGAGCCGGTCATAGCCGACCGGGTCCAGGCTCCCGTCGCCGCCATGTCCTCCGGCGACATCGCATAGATGGCCTTGAGCCGCGTCTCCGGCAACAGCCTGGGCGAACGCTCCGGCGCGCG
>ERZ1370068.7647-contig-6552_pt1 | contig 19363 bp, 30 predicted proteins | sample MGYA00561227_ERZ1370068 | MGnify/ENA primary metagenome ERZ1370068 (study PRJEB38410, sample SAMEA6850437) | metagenome | study: Metagenomic assessment of the ecological functions of the soil: analysis of the soil microbiota associated with the...
GGGACGGTGGCGCATTGCTCGAGGCCGCGAAGACGCTGAAACCTGACGTGATTGTGGCTGACATCTCGATGCCAGGAACCGATGGATTGACCGCGATGAAGCAGATCCTGAAGCACCTGCCGCACGTGAGAGTGATCCTGCTGACCAATTATGGGGATGCGGGGGTGAGTACTGCCACGCACCTGACGCTGGCGCGTCTGGATTCGTTCTGAAGGTCAATGCGCCGACCGAGCTCGTGGAAGCGATTCGCACGGCCGTGGACGGCGGAACCTACGTATCGAGCGCGATCGCCGTGTAGCGGCGGAACCTGGTTCGAGGCTGCTGTTGGAGCCGAGGATAAATGCTCGTGCGTGCTTGTCGGACGTTCGCGTTTCTCCTCGCATTGGCTGCGGGCGTTCCCTGCGGGGCATTCGCGCAGGCAATTGCCGGCGCCGTGCGTGATGCGTCTGGTGGCGCACTGTCCGACGTCACCGTCCAGGCCGAGAGCGCCGCGCTGATCGAAAAGGTCCGCACGTCGGTCACCGATGGCAGCGGCCAGTGACCGCATCGAGAACCTTCGCCCGGGCGTATCACCCTCACCTTCACACGTGAGGGCTTCCGTCCATACGTACGGGAGGGAGTCCAGATCACGACTGCGTTCACGGCCGGCGTCAATGCGCAACTCGCGCTCGGCCCGGTTGCGGAAACCATCACCGTGACGACGGCGACTCCTGCCGTCGATGTCCGTAGCGCCGGCGCGGCCACAACGTTACCGGCCGACATCGTGAAGGCACTTCCGACCGTTCGCAGCTACAACGCGCTCGTCGTGCTCATCCCCGGGGTGGTCACCACCACGAACGACGTCGTCACTGGCACAACGACCACGCAATTTCCCATCCATGGAGGCCGGAGCAATGAGGGGCGCCTGACGCTCGACGGCATCATCGTCGGAAGTCCATCCAATTCGCCGACCAGCTATGTGGTGGACGCCGGCGTCACCGAAGAGGTCACCTTCGCCGGCGCGGGTGGGTTGGGCGAGACCGAGACGGGTGGGCTGGTCGTGAACCTCGTGCCGAAGACCGGCGGCAACTCCACGCACGGCTCGCTTTTTTCAGCGGGACCGGCGAGAAGCTCCAGTCCGACAACCTGACACCGGCCCTGAAGAACCAGGGCCTCGTCGCGGCGAGCCCGCTCAGCAAGGTCTACGACATCTCCGGCACGATCGGAGGGCCGATTGCCCGGGATCGCTTGTGGTATTTCGCCTCCGCGCACCGTGGCGGGAGCACGACGGAAAGCACGAACGTGTACATCACAACCTCAACGCCGGGGACCCGGTGAAGTGGTCGTATGCGCCCGATTCGAGCCGGAGAGCGTACTCGGACCGCCTGTTCGAGAACGCCAGCGCGCGTGTCACGTGGCAGATGACCCGGCGCAACAAGGTCAGCGTCTTCTGGGATGAGCAGACGCTCTGCCGAACCTGCACGGGCGCTACTCCTGCCGGTGTCGATCCCGCGCGCGTGTCGCCTGAAGCGGTCGGCGTCTTCGGGCGCCCGCTGCGCGTCGCGCAGGCCACGTGGTCGGCCCCCTGTCGAATCGCCTGCTCGTCGAAGCCGGCTTCGGAGCCACGTATTTCGGCTTCGCGAACTTCGAGCGCAACCCGAATCCAACCCGCGACCTGATTCGGGTCGTCGAGCAGTGCGCGAGCGGGTGCGCAGCCAACGGCAACATCCCGGGGCTGGCCTATCGTTCGCAGGACTTCAGCGACGCGTATAACGGCTCTTACCCGTGGACGGGGTCAGTGTCGTATGTGACCGGGTCACATAGCCTGAAGGTCGGCTATCAGCACACGTTGATGACGCAGAACATCGTCTGGATGACGAACACCCAGAACCTGACGTGCCGGTTCAACAACGGCGTGCCGAATCAACTGACGCAATCGATCTCGCCGTGGATGAACCGCTCTCGCACAGGGTGGGATGCGGTCTTCGCGCAGGAACGCTGGACGCGCGGCCGCCTGACCATGCAGGCTGCCGTGCGGTTCGACCGCGCGCGGAGCTGGTTTCCTGCGCAGCAGGAAGGCCCGTCCAGATTCCTGCCGGTGCCCATCATCATTCCGGAAACGCGTGGCGTGGACAGTTACAAGGACATCACCCCCAGGCTGGGGGCGTCCTACGATGTGTTCGGCAATGGCAGCACGGCGCTCAAGAGTACACCTTGGCCGATACCTGGAAGGGGCGGGCACAGGGGTGGGCATCTATACCGAGTACGAATCCGACGCTGCGGATGCCGCAGACGACATCAACGCTCGGCACGGCAGGTGTGACGCGAGCATGGACCGATGCGAACGGCAACTTCGTGCCCGATTGCGACCTGATGAACCCCAACGCGCAGGACCGCCGGGGGAGCGGGGGCGACCTGTGCGGCGTCGTGTCGAACACCAACTTCGGGCAGCATGTGCTGACCAACAACTTCGATCCGGCGCTCCTCAACGGCTGGGGCGTCCGGCCTTCGGACTGGACCATCGACGTCTCGATTCAGCGGCAGATTCTTCCCCGTGCATCGGTGACACTCGCCTACAGCCGTCGCTGGTTCCATGGCTTCACCGTTGCCGACAACCTGGCGTTGCAGCCGTCCGACCTGACGCCGTTCAGCGTGGTGGCGCCGGTGGATCCTCGCTTGCCGGGCGGCGGGGGCTACGTGGTGTCAGGGCTGTACGATGTCGCGCCTGACAAGGCCGGTCAGGTGAGCAATCTCATCGCGGATTCGAGCAGAGTACGGACGCTGGTATCAGTAACTTCAACGGCCTCGATGCGACGCTCAATCTGCGGGCCGGCGGTTTCACGTTCACGGGGGGACGAGCACGGGACAGACCGTGGCAGACAACTGCGAGGTGCGGGCGCGCTTGCCGGAGCTCGCGACGACGACAGCAGGCGCGAGCCCGCTTGGCCCCGGGCTCGGCAGCTCCATCGTGAGTCCCGTCAGCCCGTACTGCCATGTCGCCTTCGGCATCCAGACGCAGTTCAGGAGCCTGGCCTCATACGAGCTTCCGGGAATCGGCGCTCAGCTGTCCGCGACACTGCAAAGCAAGCCCGGGGCGATGCTGGCGGCGAACTACGCCGTGCCGAACGCCGTCGTGGCTTCGTCGCTCGGCCGGAACCTGTCCGGGAACGAGCCCAACGTCACGGTGAATCTGGTGGCCCCCGGTACGCGCTATGGTGATCGCATCAATGAGTTGGACGTCCGCGTCGCCAAAATCCTGCGGCACGGCCGATCGCGAACGATGGTTGCGCTCGACATCTACAACGCGTTGAACTCGAGCGCGGGCCTTACCTACAACAATGCGTTCGTCCCGGGCGCACCCTGGCCGCGGCCCAATACCATCCTGACGCCGCGCTTCTTCAGGATTACCGTCGAAACAGAGTTCTGAGGTGGCGGGCATATGCTGACCTTGCGACGTGACGTTCGGCGTAGGGCGTTGGCGGCGATCGCGCTCACGGCGTGCGTCCTCGCCCCTCCTGCGAACGCGCAAGAAGCCGACCGCCCGAAGCAAATGCTCGTCCTGAACTCGACGAGGTCCGATGACCAGTTCTCGGTGGTCTGGGCACGAGAGCTGCCGAAGCTGCTCGCCGAAGGCCTCGGGGAGCGTGTGGACTTCTACTCTGAATACTTTGATTTTGTCAGGTTCCCGCGACCTGAATATGAGAGCGCGTATCTCGACTTCCTGCGTCTGAAATACGCGGACAAAGCATATCGATCTGCTCATCTTGATAGGAGACGTCGTCATTGACTTCATGAGCCGCAACCGGGACGTCCTCTTCCGCGGCACGCCTGCGGTGTTTTATACGCTCACCCCCGGGCAGCCATTTCGCCAATTCGACCGGTCTGACTAACCCACTCCACTTCAGCGGTTCGCTCGATCTCGCGCTGGCGCTGCAGCCCGATCTCAAACGTGTGACGTCGTGAGCGGAGCGGAGTGCGTTGGACCGGAGGAACGAGAGCCAGGCGAGAGCGGAGTTCCGCCCCTTCGAGGGGCGTGTCGAATTCACGTATTTCTCGGGCCTGGCGATGCAGGATCTCGAAGAGCGACTCAGAACGCTGCCGCCACACTCGGCGGTGTTCTATTTAGTCGTGAGCCGGGACGGCGCGGGCGAGCCCTTTCAGGTGATGGCCTCCCTCTCCCGCGTCGCGTCGGCGGCCAACGCGCCGACGTACAGCTGGGCGGATGCCGCCGTTGACTCGGGCATCGTCGGCGGCCGTCGCCGCGATCAAGTGGCCCAGGTAAAGGCCATTGCCACGCTCGCGCTTCGCGTGCTTCGCGGAGAGCGAGCCGACGACATACCGGTGTCCTCGCCCAACACGGATGTCGATCAGGTGGATTGGCGGCAGCTGCGCCGCTGGGGGCTCGACGAGTTGCGTCTGCCAACCGGGTACGCGCGTCCAGTTTCGGCCGCCGAGCATGTGGGATCAATACAGCCGCTACATCATCGGCGCCGTCATGCTGCTGCTGGCGCAGTCGGCGCTCATCGCCGGCCTGCTCGTGCAACGCGGCCAAGCGGCAGCGTGTCGAGCGCGAGTTGCGCGGCAGCGAGCGCGAGTTGCGTGGCAGCCAGGCCAAGCTGCGCGTGAGCTACGACCGAATCCGCGACCTGAGCCGACGGCTGCTCGGCGAACAGGAGGCGGAACGCGCCCGCATTGCCCGTGAATTGCACGACGACATCAATCAACAGCTCGCGATTCTGTCCATCGAGCTCGATCGGGCTCCGTTCCGATCAGCTGCAGGTGCACAGCGCGAAGCGCCTCTCCCGAGCCATGGAAACCAGCGCAGGGCATCTCGACGAGCGTGCGCGAACTCTCGCACCGGTTGCACCCGTCGAAGTTGCGGCTGATCGGACTCGTCGCCGCCCTCGACAACCTTCGACGCGACTTGTCACCGCCGCACCTGCCTATTGCCTTCTGCCATCGCAACGTGCCGGCGGAGATCGATCAGAACATCGCGCTGTGCGTGTTCCGAGTCGCGCAAGAGGCGTTGGGGAACGCCGTGAAGCATAGCGACGCAGGCCACATCTGGGTCGACTTGACCGGCGGGCCGTCCAGCGTCGCACTCACGATCACTGACGACGGGAAGGGATTTGACGTCAATGGTCTGCCGAACGCGGGGCTTGGCCTGATTAGCATGAGAGAACGCGTGGAATCAGTTGGGGGTGTTCTGGAGATTCACGCGACGCCGGCGTCGGGAACCCGTTTGACGGTCACCGCATGCGACTCAAGCGTCGGAGTCGGCACTCGCCGCGATCGCGTCGGCATGACCACCACTCTCACGTTAGCCGTCAACGGAGCAGCCTGTCGTTGACGTCCCGCCTTAGAGTTCTCGTCGTCGAGGACCACGAGCCGTTCCGCCGCGTGATCTGTGAGTTGCTGCAGCAGCGGGCGGATCTGCTGATCGTTGGCGAAGCCGCGGACGGGTTGGATGCCATTTGTCAGGCTGAAGCGCTGCGACCGGATGTGGTCATGCTCGACATCGGCCTGCCGATGCTGAGCGGTATTGAAGTCGCAGGCGCGAATACGTGCCAGGGTTCCGGACGCCAAGTTGATGTTCGTGACCAATGAATCCTCATTGGAGGTCGTGGAGCAGGCCTTCAGGAGAGGCGCCCACGGCTATGTGTATAAACCTCGCGTCCAGCGAGACGTTCTCCCGGTGCTCGAAGCGATCATTCGAGGCGGGCGATTCGTCAGCGGCGGCCTCGAACGCATCGCCCAGGGAGACAGCCTCGCCTCTCATCGTCACGATGTGGTGTTCTGTTCGAGCGACGCGGTTCTGGTCGGCGCGTTCAGCCGTTTCATTGCCGGCGAACTCCGCGAGGGGAACGCCGTCGTCGCGGTGGTGACCGCGGCGCACGAGCGAAGCCTCCAATCCAGTCTGGAGGCGTCGCACGTGGACGTCGCCCTGGCGATCCGACAGCAGCGCTATCTCCCCGTGAACGTCAGCGAGCTGCTCGCGAAGGCGACGGTCAACGGCTGCCCGGACCCGTTACGGTACTGGACGCCGCGGGGGATCTGCTGACCGATGTCACACGGCGCGCGACGGATCACCACGCCAGGGTCGCGGCCTGTGGTGAAGGCACCTCCATATTCTGGACGCACGGACACGTCGAAGCCGCCATTCAACTCGAACACCTGTGGGACGAGATCGCGATGAGCCGCCAGATGGATATCCTGTGCGCGTACCCGCTGGCCGCCCGCGACGAAGCGTGCCGGCCGTAAGAAGGCTCTGTGCGGAGCACACGGCCGTCGAGATCAGCTGACGGCGGCGGGGGCAACGCGCCCGTGTCCGGCGGGTTATGAAGACTGCAGTTCAAAGATGGTTCTCGCATCGGTGGGCGTTAAACACCTCGACGAGTGCCTATGGGCGGACGCTGCCGATGCGGAGCATGGGGAAGTTCCTGGCCGCGGCGTTTATCACCTGGTGCGCGGTCGGTTTCGTCATCGATCTCCTGCTGGTCAACTATCAACCCCTAGGTCGAGGCTTTTTCTGGCCGATCTACGTTGGCACGCTTGGGACAGCCGTGTTTGCGGCCCGCATGAAGCGGATTCGTCTCGCCCCTGTTCTTCTGCTGATTGACGGGGGCCGGCCTGTGGCTGGCGGTTCGAATCTCCTTTCATTCGTCCGCGTCGCCGGACTTGGAGGCGACTGCACCGTCGAGTCGTCTTCGACGCCATCGGCATCCTGGTGGGCACGATCCTCGGGTATCGGCTGCTCGTCGATTTCATCTGGACCGAAGGCCTCGCGACCGTCCGCATGCAGACCGAACTTGCCCTCGCACACGGCATACAGGCGACTTTGGTGCCGACACTTTCGTTTCAGGTTGACCGCTTCGAGGTCTACGGGAAATCCATTCCCAGCACAGAAATGGGCGGCGACTTGATCGATACCGTGGAGAGCGACGGAACGCTGCTCGCCTACGTCGCTGACATTTCCGGACACCGGCCTGGCCGCCGGCCAGTTGATGGGCATGTTGAAGACGGCGATACGTGTCGCCCTGCAGTTCCGACAGGAACCCGTGGCCGTACTGGAGAGTGCGGACCGCGTGCTTCCCGCGGTCAAGGAGGCGAACATGTACGCGACGCTCGCGCTTTTGTAGCTTCGACGGCTCGTCGGAAGCGGAGTATTCGCTGGCAGGTCATCCGCCCATCCTTCACTATCGCGCGCCCGACCGGGGATATCGCGCGGCTCGCCATGGAGCAGTTTCCCTTGGGATTGATTCCGGGGGTCGCTATTCGAGCCAGCGCGTCAGCTACTCTCCGCGGGATCTGTTTCTGATGATGACCGATGGGATCTCGGAAGTACCCAACGCGAGCGATGAAGAATTTGGTCTCGATCGACTCGAGCTGTTGCTCAGGAACAACGCTGGGCAGCCACTCCCGCAGCTATGGGAGTTGATCATGGGTGAAGTCAAACGGCACGGCGTGCAGCAAGACGACCAGACATTGCTGCTTCTCCGCGTCGTCACGTAGCGTCCGTGGCTCGGGCAAGTGCGAATCACACCGCGCGGTTCGATTTCGATCATAACTCCCCGAAAGTCGCCTTGTGGCGAGTTGGCATTCTTGGGGCCGACGTATACCACCTTTATTCTGCTCGCCGAATCGAACGCCGAATTCTCTGTGTGGTCGTAGCAGCCCGCGCTCGGAGTCGCCATGCGACAGCGGCCGGGAGCTTTACCGGGACAGAACAGTCGGAAGGGTAGACGTAGTCCTCGCCCGATTCGTCAATGACTCGAACGTAGCCTTCGCGACCAGCCGCCAACGCTTCCCGCCATGCCGCTTCCGAAGAACCTTCAGGCGCCGAATGCCCCGTCCGCTGGCGATCAACCCTTGGTCTGCGAGCCTCGCAGATGGGTCGCTCACGCCACGGCGGAGGACGCGTGCGCAACCTGCGCTGCGGGGCAGTCTGTCCTCAATGGCTGTCATTCCCATCGAATCGATTCGTCACGTCTCAAGAAACCATTTTTCTGCCCTCAAAGCGACAAACCACCATCACAACTCGGCGCCTCGTTCGCCCTTCGGGACGAAACCCCGATTTCACAGCAGTTACGACCGCGATTCCTTGATCCGCTCGATGGAGGTGGTGGCATTGCCGTTGATGAGCCTGCACCCCTCCGCGCCTTGCAAACCGATGATGACGTGTGTCGGGCGGCCCACGCACGGGCCCCCTCGATAGCACTCCCACCCGCCAAGGAAGGGAGAAGAACGGTGCGGCGACGTCACGGTGCGGCGTTCGGACAGGGCATACTCGCGTCGTCATGCAACGGCGAGACTCGTGCTGATCTCTTCCGTGACTTGATGATCCCGTGGAAGCATCCAGTCATGATCACCGGTAGGCGTTGACTGGGGAAAACAATGGAGTTCGCCTTACCCGATCGCACGATTCGCACGTTCGCCATCAGCCCACGAACGCAGGACCAGACGACCTATTGGCAGAACATTCGCGACGTCGCCAAGTGGAGCGACACGGTACGGTTTTACCGGCATTCTGCTGTTCGAAGGCAACGATACCTACATCAACCCCTGGTTGGCCGCTCACGCCTCTATCGTCGAGACGTCCCATTTGAGTCCCCTGGTGGCTGTGAACCCGGTGTATATGCACCCGTTCACCGCCGCCAAGATGGTGTCGTCGCTCGCGCTCATGTATCAACGCAAGGTGTATCTGAACATGATTGCCGGAACGGCGTTGAGTCACCTCGAGGCGCTTCACGAAGACTTATCTCACGACGATCGGGTACGAGAGATTGCGCGAATACATGCACATCGTCTCCGCGCTCCTCGACAGCCGAAACCCCGTCACGTTTTTGGGCCGCTTCTACAGCGTGTCGAACCTGCAGCTACAACCCTCGATTCCCAGTTCACTGTTGCCTGAGTTCTTCCTTGCTGGTCAGTCCGACGCCGCCCAATCGATATGCCGCGACCTCAACGCCATTGGGCTACAGATGCTCCAACCTGGCATCGAAAAAGGACTCGTCCGCACACGTGCGATTCACTTCGGCGTCACGACGCGTCAGGACGACGCCGAGGCGTGGAGCGTCGCGCGACAGCTTTTTCCTGAGAGCGAAGAAGATCAACTCGTCCTCGATCTCTCGATGAGCAATACGGATTCAGTGTGGAAACGAAGAATGAGGCTTTGCGGCGGATCAGCCACATCTTGCCGACACAGCGTACTGGTTGACACCGTTCCGCAATTTCAAGGCTGATTGCCCATACGTGGTTGGCGCCCACGAGCGAATCGCAGACAGTGCTGGTCCGCTTGATTGAAGGCGGCATTGACGTGTTCGTGCTCGACATCCCCGCCCGGGAGGAGGGAATTCCAGCATGTTCGTCGCGCCTTCGACATCGCTCAGGACGCACTCCTTCGTCGTGAAGGCGTCCGCTCACGATCCGCGCAGTCTTGATGTCCGTTGACGATCGAACTGACATGGTCATGGACCAGGCGCCAGAGCAGGAGAGGGGAGCCGACACTCCAGCCGACCGGTTGGAAGAAACGTTGCTGGCGATCTGGCGAACCGTGTTGGATAGCCAGTCGATCGGCGTTCATGACGACTTTTTGAGTGCGGCGGCGATTCGCTGCTCGCCGCACGAGCACTGGCGCGAATACAGAAGTCGTTTGGCAAGCCGGTGTCGCTGGCGATGCTCTTCAACGTCGGAACCGTGGCTGCCCTCGCCGAGGCACTTCGTCAAGACCCTGCTTTCGCTGTTCCGTCGCCACCGTCGCGGGCCGGTTCCTCACGGCGTGGCACCACTTCGCGGTTCTGACTCGCTCGCGCGTTGGTGGCGAGCAGCATTCATCGGCCGCTGGACACGTAAACGTCTTTCGTGATGACCCGATGGAACCGGATTGATGTGTCGACCGGCGTCGTCCACGAGCGCAGAGGAGCGCCGTCACACGCGTCACTTCTGGTGATGCAAGCGGGTCAGAACGGCGCCGCCATTTTTCATCGTCTACCCAAATATTGGACGCGAGCTGGTCCGGCATTTAGGCGCCGACGTTCCGGTATACGGGCTGTTGGGACTCGAGCTCGATGGTCAACACGCTCTCAATCGGAGGATCGAAGACAGGGCGGCGTACTACACAAGCGTCATGCGCAGCGTCCAGCCCGTTGGACCCTATTTCCTGGGGGCCGGTGTATGGGAGGGCTGGTGGCGTTCGAGATAGCCCACCAGCTGCTGGCGCAAGGCCAGGCGGTCGCTCTGCTCGCCCTCTTCGATACGCCAGCTCCACGACAGTATTCTGATGACGCGGCGAATGCCGTAACGGAGAACCGCGTTGGCTCTGCGTCCACCGACCATCGGCGAAACACGCGGCGGGAGATTGTGCGCCAGGCGATACGCAGGATGACGACGTGGTTGCGGAAGAGAGCCTTCGAATGTTACGTGGGCCTCGAAAGCTTCTCTGCCCCACACGATTCTAGCCGCCCATGTCCGGAATCGTCGACCGTCAGGCGTCGCGACACTATATGCCTTATGCGTAAATTCTGGCCGGATTACCTATTTCGGGGCGCGCGACACCTCTGAACGGTGGCCCGGCAACCGTCGTTCGGGGTGGGAACAACTCGCCGGAGGAGGATTGGAGTTCCATCAGGTAACCGGTGGGCGCGACACGATGATGCGCGATCCCCACGCGAAGCTGCTTGGCGACAAGTTAAAGGCGTGTTTGGCGGATGCTCGCTCGGTGCGTTCCGCCCGGTCAGCATTAACCGTTGACACGTCGAGTGCTTCCTGATGCTCAGACGTGTCGCGGCCCTGCATCCAAGGCGTAGCTCACGATCCGCAACGACGCGCGCCAGATCTCCAGTGTCTGACTGACGCGGAACGTCACAAAGTTCTCGTGGAGTGGAACGAGACAGACGCCAGACACCCGAATACGTGCCTGCATTCACTGTTTGAACGCCAAGTTCAACGCACGCCAGACAGTCCTTGCGGTGGTCTATAACGATCAGTCGATCACGCACTCAGGAACTGAACGAACGCGCGAACCAACTCGCGCGCTATTTGACGACGCGCGGCGCTGGGCCGGGACGGCTCGTGGGCATCTGCGTCGAACGCTCGATCGAGATGCTGGTAGGACTCTGGCGATCCTCAAGGCCGGAGCAGCATACGTGCCCTTGGACCCGGCGTATCCGTCCGAGCGTCTGGCCTTCATGCTGAAGGACGCTCGGGTCACGCTGGTGGTCACGCAGTCGAAGCCGATCGGCCAACTTCCCGAATATGACGGTCAGACCGTATACGTGGACAACGGATCGCCCAGCTATTGAACGAGAGAGCGCCGAAAACCTAAGCACCTCAAGTCACACCCGACGCGATCGCCTACGTGATCTATACGTCAGGATCGACGGGGGTGCCCAAAGGTGTCCTCGGGCTCCACCGTGGCGCCGTCAATCGTTTGGCCTGGATGTGGAAGACGTATCCATTCGAGCCGGGCGAGCGGAGTTGCCAACGGACCTCGCTGAATTTTGTGGACTCCGTCTGGGAGATCTTTGGTCCTCTTCCTCCAGCGGGGTTCCGAACGTCGTCATTCCCGACGCCGTGTTCAAGGACCCACGCGAATTGGTGTCCTTCCTGGCGGAGCACCGTGTCACGCGCATCGTCCTGGTGCCCTCGTGGTTGCGCGCGTAATTCTGACACCGAGGTTGATCTTCAGCACGAGCTCTCAGGCTGACACACTGGATCAGCAGCGGTGAGGCCCTTCCCGCAGATCTCGTCCAACGGTTCCATCGACGCCTGCCGAACGGGCTACTGCTCAATCTCTACGGGTCATCCGAGGTCTTCTGCTGACGTGACGTGCTTTGACACGTCGGAGGGTGTATCACCTCGGTGTGTTCCCATTGGTCGGCCGATCGCGAACACCAAGATCTATCTGCTGGATCCTCGTCGCGAACCCGTGCCGGTCGGGGCCACTGGCGAAATCTACGTGGGTGGGGCCGGATTGGCACGCGGCTATCTTGAATCGGTCTGAGCTAACGGAAGAGAGGTTTATTGCGGACCCGTTCGGCAGCGGAGAGAGAGCGGTCGGCTGCACAAGACCGGGGATCTGCGCGCTATAGGCCGGACGGCACTCTGAATTTATCGGTCGAGTCGATCGGCAGGTGAAGAGCCGGGGCTATCGTATCGAGCTCGGTGAGGTTGAGGCCGCGTTGCGCGAGCACGCTGCGGTGCGGGATGCCATCGTCGTGGCTCGAACCGACATCGAGCAAGACACACGACTGATTGCGACGTGGTATGCGATCAAGCGTCCATCGCCGTCTCCACGACAGATGTGCGGAACTTCGTGAAGAAGAAGCTACCTATCTACATGGTGCCTTCCAAGTTCATTCAGTTAGCGGCCCTACCCCAGACACCGAATGGGAAGGTCGATCATTTGAAATTACGGGCACTCGACCACGATTGATGCCGAACGTCGGGGGACTCTCGCGGCGCCAGCCGCGCCGGTCCAAGCGGCAATCGCCGCCGTTCGCGATGCCGTCCGACGCTGGCGGAACTCCCCAAATCTCGCGAGGCTGTAATGGCCCATCGTCAGAGTCGTGCCATTGCCAGTAACTTCGACACGTCGATCTGTGGTGCGCACAGCTATCGAACGATGTCTGGTCGCAGCCAGATCGTCTGGCGATACTGAGCGAAGAAGAAACAAGGCGGAGCGAACAGCTTCAGATTTCGGAAACACCGGGACCGATTCGAAGCAGTTCATGTCGCGTTACGTATGATCCTGTCACGTTATCTGCAGTGTGAGCCTGTGGAGGTATCGCTCGAAACAGGCGCCTACGGCAAACCTCGCATTTCTGGCGTGACAACGGATATCTTCTTCAACATCTCGCGTTCTGACCGCGACGGCTGTCATTGCGGTGTCAAGGGGAGCCGACGTGGGGTGGACATTGAGTGCGCGGATAGCTGCCATCCCGACGTCGTCGAGATAGCTGGAATCCTTCCTCTCGACCGAGGAGTTCGCCACCGTTCTATCGGCTCCGGCTGTCGAACGAAAGAAGATCTTCCTTCGCTGCTGGACCAGGAAGGAAGCGGTGTTGAAGGCCTGCGGGCGAGGGTTCAGTGTGCCACCGGCGCGGTGCAGTGTTGACCCGTCTGGAGACCCGAATCATCACGAGTTCGACGTCGCCGGTACGGTGTTCCGATGGGCGGTCGTCGATGTCCAACCGAGGGAGGGTGTGATTGGAGCGGTGGCCGTGGAAAGCGCTGGTGGCTCGAACGTGAGGTCGACCCACGTGGCCGTGACGGTCATCCGAGCTGAAACCATCGATGGAACGTGACGTTCCGGCCGTCATTTCGACGCTCGACAGTCGCGGGTCAGCGTCGCAAGATCTCACCGCCAGCTTTACGACAGTCGCCGAATACGAATGCGATCGCCTCGGAACACGACAATGGCGCCGCGCGCCAGATCGTCCGCAACGGTGGCAAGGTTCGCGAGCAGCAGCGCGGCCTGATCGGAAGGCCTGCGAGGCGCTCCGTGGCGGAACATGATGACCGATGGACGGCTGGCGTTCTGGAGCACAAGGAGCTGCCGAAGTCGGTGTCGGCCGACACGACAACCCGTTCGTCCATCGCGGCGAGTTCATCACCTCTACATCGGTTGCTGCAGCGAGGCCTCGCTCCCGAACATGGACGGCGTCGTGTCCGGCCGCGCGAAGCAGCGCGACGACGTCTGGAGAAATAGCGCGTTGTCGATGAGGAACTTCACCGATCCGAGAGGAGCGGGAGCTCGCGCTCGCGGACGGCTTCGGCGGCGAAGTGGAGGGCTTCCTTGATATCGGCGCTCTCGAGGTCAGGGTAGGCTTGCAGGATCTCCGCGTCGGTCATCCCGTCCGCGACCATGTCGATCACGGTCGCAACCGGGATGCGCAGGTTGCGGATGCAGGCACACCTGCCATGCGCGTCGGGTCGATGGTGATGCGGAGAACTCCATCTCGGTTGCTCGGATTATACGCCCGCGAGAGTCGCCACCATCGATAACCGTCGCGCAGGGACTTCTTCGGTCGCCCGATGCCGGCAGAACACATGGCGACGCTGCTAAAACGTATAGCAGGTCGCCCGGCCCAGATCGGCGGCGGCCTCCGCAGAAGCGCTGCGGTTCGACTCTGACTCAGAGGATGTAGAATGCGCCGAGATCCGAGGCGTCTCATCGGCGGTTCAATTACCTGGAGATCGTCATGCGTTCCAGGATGTCCGTCGTTGCTTTCCGGATGCAGCAAATGAGTAGCGTGATGCGCCCCTGACACTCGGGCTGGCGTTCGCTCTGCGGCGGCGCTGCTGACGGCCCAGAGCCGCGCGACGCTGGACATCTATTCGATCGACGTCGAGGGCGGCGGCGCCACGCTGTTCGTCTCGCCCTCCGGCCAGTCATCTGCTCGTCGATTCAGGCAATCCCAGCAACGGCCGCGATGCCGACCGCATCGTCGCCGCGGCGAAGGACGCCGGCCTGACGCAGATCGACTACCTGGTGACGACCCACTTCCATGGCGATCACATGGGCGGCGTGTCCGAGCTCGCCGCGCGGTTCCCGATCCGGCACTACGTCGATCACGGGGACAACATCCAGCCCTGGATGGCTCCGGCGCGAGGTTCTTCGCCGGCTATCTGGAACTGGCGAGCAAGGCGCGCCGAACGTCCGTCAAGGTCGGCGACAAGGTGCCGATCGCCGGGTTGGACTGGCTGATCGTCGCCTCCGATGCGCAGCTCCTCCAGAAGCCGCTGCCGGGAGCGGGGCAGCCGAACCCGGCGTGCGCCACGTTTCCGAGGCAGGTCGAGACCAACTTCGAGGACTCGCACTCGGTCGGCAGCCTCGTCTCGTTCGGGAAGTTCCGCCTCGCGCACATGGGCGATCTGACCGTGAACTTCGAATACGAGTTGATGTGCCCGAACAATCGCATCGGCACCGTTGACGCCTGGATCGTGTCGAATCACGGCCAGGTGCGATCGGGCTCGGCCGTCCTCGCGCATGCGCTGCAGCCGCGGGTCGCGATCATGAACAACGGCGCGCGCAAGGGCGGCGTGCCGGACACGATGAAGATCATCTACACGATCCCGGGTCTCGAGGATCTGTGGCAGCAGCACTTCTCGCTGCTCGGAGGCCAGGAATACGCGGCCCCGGGCGCCTTCATCGCGAACACGCTCGACGAGCAGCCTGCGACGGTGGAGATCGCGCCGATGCCGCCGGCGCGCGCCAGGCGACGACGCTTCCGCCGGCGCCGACGCACAGCGGGCCGCGCATGCTGGATCAAGCTGTCGGCGCAGCAGGACGGATCGTTCACCGTGACCAACAGCCGGAACGGGTTCACCGAAGACGTACCGGCCGCGAACGACCGTCCAGGGCACGAATGACCGACGGCGAGTCGTAATCGAGGGCGCGGGTAGCGATCCACCGCGCCCTGCGGAGCCTGCCGGCTCTCAGACGGACACTTCGTGCCTGTGGATGCAGTCCGGCGCCGCGCGCCCACCTGTACTTGGCGCCGAGCACGTCGACCGGGATCTCGGTCGAGTAGGGGTAGGCCGGAATCCCATGGTCGAAGAGATATTCAGACGCCTCTTCGACCTCGACGTCGCCCGCCAGCGAGACGACGACCGGCTTGTTGATGCCCTTCGCCCGCAATTCCTCGACGATCTCCGCCAGCAGCTTCGCGAAGACCATCGGCGGCGTGACGATGGTGTGCCAGTAGCCGAGGATGAGCGAATGGATCCGCGGATCTTCGAGACCGAGCCGGACGGTGTTCTGATAGGTCTTCGGCGGCTCGCCGCCGGTGATGTCGACCGGATTGCCCGACGCGCCGAACGGCGGGATGAACTTCTTGAACGCGGCATCGAGGTCCGGGGGAAGGCCATGAGCGACAGACCGTTGTCCACGACCGCGTCGGACAGCAGCACGCCCGAGCCGCCGGCGCCCGTGATGATGACGATGTTGTCGCCCTTGGGCGTCGGCAGGATCGGGCAGCGCGCGGGCGAACTCGAGCATCTCGCGCAGCGACCGCGCGCGAATCACGCCCGACTGCCGGAGCACATCGTCGTAGATCTTGTCGTTGCCGGCGAGCGCGCCGGTGTGCGAGCTGGCCGCGCTTGGAGCCCAGCGACGTGCGTCCGGCCTTGAGCATGACGACCGGCTTCTTCTTCGAGACGCGCTTGGCGACCTCGGCGAAAGGCGCGGCCGTCCTTCAGATCCTCGCAGTGCTGCACGATGATCTGACGTGTTGTCGTCCTGCTCGAAGAACGTCAGCAGATCGTCCTCGTCGATATCCGCCTTGTTGCCCAGGCCGACGATGGCCGAGACGCCCATCTTCGCCGAGCGGGAGAAGCCGATGATCGCCATCCCGATGCCGCCCGACTGCGACGACAGCGCCGCGTTGCCCTTGACGTCGTACGCCGTGCAGAACGTCGCGCAGAGGTTGCTCCACGTGTAGTAGAACCCGTAGATGTTCGGGCCCATCAGGCGGACGCCGTACTTGCTGGGCGACCGTCGACGAGCTCCTTCTGTCCCTCGACGTTGCCGGTCTCGGCAAATCCGGACGGAATGAGGACGGCGCCGGGAATTTTCTTCTCGCCGCACTCGGCCACCGCTGACGCCACGAACTTGGCCGGGATCGCGAAGACCGGCGACGTCGATGTCGCCGGGAACATCCTTGACGCTCTTGTAGCGCTTTCAGCCCCATGATCTCGTCGGCGGACGGGTTGATCGGGTAGATCTGCCCCTTGTAGCCGCCGTTGATCAGGTTCTTCATCACCGAGTTGCCGATCTTGCCGGCCTCCGACGAGGCGCCGATGACGGCGACCGCCTTCGGCTTCATGATGCGGTTCATGTCGCGCACGATGTCCTCGTGCGTCGGGCGGAACCGCGCCGGTGCCGGCGAGAAATTGACGACGATCCGGACGTCGGCCGCGATCGCGCCGTTCGTGCTCGCGAAGACCGGGTTCAAGTCCATCTCCGCGATTTCCGGAAAATCGGCGATGAGCTGCGACACGTTCTGGATCATCGTCGGCGAGCGCGTCGCGATTGACCGGATCCGCGCCGCGCACGCCTTTGAGGATCTCCGCGGCGGCGATGCCGTCGAGCATCGACAGCGCATCGTCCTGGGTCGCGGGCGCAAGACGGAACGTGATGTCCTTGAGCACCTCGACCAGCACGCCGCCCAGACCGAAGGCGACCAGCTTGCCGAACACCGGATCGGTCACCGCGCCGATGATGACTTCCTGACCGCCGGTGAGCATCTGCTGCACCTGGACGCCGAGCAGGTTGGCCTTGGCGTTGTATTTCCTGGCGCTGGCCATGATGGTGTCGAAGCCTTTCCGGCTTCGTCGGCGCTGTTCACGCCGACCAGCACGCCGCCGGCCTCGGTCTTGTGCAGGATCTCCGGCGACACGATCTTGAGCACGACAGGAAAGCCCATGCCCGCGGCGATCGTCGCCGCTTCCGCGGCCGACGTCGCCCAGGCCTTCCTTGGGGACGGTGATGCCGTAGGCATCACATGCGATCTTGCCCTCGGGCGCGGTGAGCGGGTGCGGCCTTCGGCCTTGACTTTGTCGAGAATTCGGCGGACTTCGGTCTTGTTGTCGGTCATGTTGGTTGTCAGTGGTTACTTCTTGCGAACCGCGCTTTGCGGGTTGAGTTTGCCGATGCTGCCGCTCTCGGTGCCGGCCGACGGGTCGATCACCGCGTTGATGAGGGTCGGCCTGCCGGAGTCCATGGCCGCTGTTCACGGCCCGGCTCAGCTCGTCCGGCGTGGTCACATGAACGCCGACGCCGCCGAAGGCTTCCATCATCTTGTCGTAGCGCGCGTCTTTGACGAAGACGGTGGTCGCCACGTCCGAACCGCCGGTGGGATTGACGTCGGTTCCGCGATAGATGCCGTTGTTGTTGAAGACGACGATGCAGACCGGCAGGTTGTACCGGCAAATCGTTTCCACTTCCATGCCGGAGAAGCCGAAGGCGCTGTCGCCTTCGACCGCGAGCACAGGTTTGCCGGTCTCCACGGCGGCCGCGACGGCAAAGCCCATTCCGATGCCCATGACGCCCCAGGTGCCGACGTCCAGGCGCTTGCGCGGTTGATACATGTCGATGACACCGCGCGCGAGATCGAGGGTGTTGGCGCCTTCGTTGACGAGGATGGCATCCGGCCGCTCTTTGATGACGGTGCGCAGTGCGCCGAGCGCGCTGTGGAAGTCCATCGGCGCCGAATTCTTCGTCAGCCTCGGCGCCATCTTGGCGATGTTCTCTTCCTTCTTCGCCTTGACGGCGTTGGTCCAGTCGGCCGGCGGGGCCGGCCACTTGCCGTCGATGCCCTCGAGAAGCGCCGACACGCAGGAGCCGATATCGCCGACCACGGGCGCGACGATCTCGACGTTGCTGTCCATCTCCCTGGGCTCGATGTCGATCTGGATGAACTTCTTCGATCCAGGCTCACCCCAGGTCTTGCCCTTGCCGTGCGACAACAGCCAGTTGAGGCGCGCGCCAATCAGCATCACGACGTCGGCGTCCTTCAGCACCGTCGAGCGCGCCGCGCCCGCGCGACTGCGGATGCGTGTCGGGCAGAAGGCCCTTGGCCATGCTCATCGGCAGGAACGGTATGCCGCTCTTTTCGACCAGGGCGCGGATCTGGTCGTCGGCCTGCGCGTAGGCCGCGCCTTTGCCGAGAATGATCAGGGGGCGCCTGGCGCTCTTCAGGAGATCGAGCGCACGCTTGACGGCGGCCGGACGCCGGAATGCTGGGCCGGCGCCGGGTCGATGACCTTGACGAGCGACCTGGCTCCAGCCTCCGCGTCCATCACCTGAGAGAACAGTTTGGCCGGCAGATCGAGATAGACGCCGCCCGGGCGGCCGGAAACAGCTGCGCGGATCGCGCGCGCCACGCCGATGCCGATGTCCGCGGCATGCAGCACGCGGAAGGCCGCCTTGCAGAGAGGCTTGGCGATCGCCAGTTGGTCCATCTCTTCGTAGTCGCCCTGCTGCAGGTCGATGATCTCGCGCTCGGACGAGCCGCTGATCAGGATCATCGGAAAGCAGTTGGTCGTGGCATTGGCCAGCGCAGTCAGACCGTTGAGGAAGCCGGGCGCCGACACCGTGAGGCAGATGCCGGGCTTTTTCGTCAGGAAGCCGGCAATGGCCGCGGCGTTGCCGGCGTGCTGCTCATGCCGGAACGAGATGACGCGCATGCCCGCGGCCTGTGCCAGACGGCCGAAGTCCGTGATCGGGATGCCAGGCACACCGTAGATCGTGGTGACGCCGTTGAGCGTGAGCGCATCGATGACGAGGTGAAAGCCATCCGTCAGCTTCCGCTCGGCTTCGGCTGCATTGGCATCGGCGGGGCGGGCTGCGGTCTCTAACATACTGTCCAGCAATACGTAACTG
>ERZ1370068.1747-contig-11677_pt1 | contig 19356 bp, 41 predicted proteins | sample MGYA00561227_ERZ1370068 | MGnify/ENA primary metagenome ERZ1370068 (study PRJEB38410, sample SAMEA6850437) | metagenome | study: Metagenomic assessment of the ecological functions of the soil: analysis of the soil microbiota associated with the...
ATTGTGCTTCGTTCAGTTACCGTATTGCTGGGACCCTGCATCGTCCGCTCTTCCTCATACAAATCAAACGAGGCCGATTCATTCAAGTCAACTAACCCGCATGAACTCTTTACCGCAGATTCTCCACACGATATCCTACATGGCGCTCCCGCCCTCTTTGCCATGGTCTTGCACGAGTATGCCCATGGTTGGGTCGCCTATCGATGCGGCGATCCAACCGCCAAACTCCAGGGTCGCCTCACGATGAATCCACTGGCACACGTCGATCCGTTCGGAACCGTTATCCTGCCGCTGCTCTGCCTGCTGATGCCGGGAGGTTTCTTTCTCGGATGGGCCAAGCCGGTCCCGATCGACCCACGCCTCATGCGCCAACCTCGTCGCGACATGGCACTCGTCGCGGCGGCAGGACCGGCCATGAACCTCGCGCTGGCCATCGGCAGCGCGCTCCTCTTCGCACTCCTCTTGTCGATCGATCCCACAATCGGAAGCTACTGGTCCAAATCAGAAGAGACCGTGCCCCGGATACGTGGCACCAGCTGTTCCTCTTGCCGATCGCCGTGATGTCGGTCTACTCCGTCTTGATTAATGTGCTCTTGATGCTGTTCAATCTGCTGCCGATCCCCCTTGGACGGCGGGAGAATTCTCACGAGTCTCCTCCCAGCTACTGCGGCGACGGCGCTCATACGCGTGGAACCTTACGGCATGTTCATCCTAATGTGGCGCTGATCATATTCGATCCACAGATCCACGTGATCCATACCATCACGAGCACCTTGACTCACAGCCTCTCCAATACGATTCTCTCCACCGCCGTCGGTCTCGAGCAGGAAACGAACCATGACCACACTCAGGAAACGAGTTCCTCAGCGGCATGCAGCCGAGCGGGTTGCTCCATCTCGGCAACTATCTCGGCGCCTTGGAGAGTTGGAGAAACCTCCAGAACGAGTTCGAGTGCTATTTCTTTGTCGCGGACTGGCACGCGCTCTCGACGAATTACGCCGATACCGGCCGCATCCGAGAATTCGTCCGCGGAGCTGCTGATCGACCTGGCTGGCAGCGGGCATCGATCCCGCAAAAGCCACGAGTATTCGATGCAATCGCGTATTCCAGAGCATGCACCGTCTTGCATCTGTTGCTCTCATGATCGTTCCTGTTGCCTGGCTGGAGCGGAATCCGACCTATAAGGAAAAGCAGGAAGAGATAAAAGAGCGCGATCTCAGCACATACGGATTTCTCGGCTATCCGGTTCTCCAAGCGGCGGATATCCTCATCTACAAGCCGGATTTCGTGCCGGTAGGAAAGATCAGCTGCCGCACCTGGAACTCAACCAGGGAGCTGGCCCGCCGGTTCAATAGCCTGCACAAGCCGGTGTTCCCTGAACCGCTCGAGCGGCTCACGAAGTTTCCGAAAGTGCTCGGCACGGATGGCCGGAAGATGAGCAAGAGCTACGGCAACACGATCAACCTGTCCGACGCCGAACCGGTCGTGCGACAGAAACTCAAGACGATGGTCACCGATCCCGCCCGAGTCCGACGCCACGACCCCGGAAATCCGGACCTCTGTCCGGTGTACGATTTTTCACAAAATCTTTCATTGCCGATGATTCAGGAGCAGATTAATACCGAATGCCGGACAGCCGCCATCGGTTGTATCGATTGCAAGAAGCTCGTCGCCGATCGAATCGTCGAACGCATGACGCCGATGTGGGACGCACGCGCGCGCCCTGAGTAAGGATCCCGCGCACCTGGACGACATCGTGACAGAGGGCAGCCGACGGGCCAGTCGAGGTCGCCAAAAGCGGCGCTCCACGACGCGAATCGGTGCGCAATGGTAACATCTGGCAGGAGCGGAAGATGAGGAACGGCAAGGTGTGGCAAGGAAGCTGCCTCGTGGTGGGCGCGCTGGTCGGAGGACTCTCGGGCTGGTGCCTGGATGCATTCCGACAAACAGTCGGTCACCATTTTCACCAACCCTGCCGGGGGGCCTCAAGTACCGCTGACAACTACCTGTACCACGGCGCCGGGCACAGTCACTCTCAGTCGTAAAGGCGACCACGTCGCCGCAGGCGAACAAGGACGGCTATGAATCAGACCTCGCTCAAGATCGACGTACCTTTGGGTCCTGGTGGGTCGTCGGGGACATTGTCGGCCGCCTCGCTATCCTTTCACCGCTCTGCATCATGCACGACATCGACCAGGGCGGGTATTACACGTTCGACGACAAAGTGTAACGTCACTCTGAATCGGAACTCGTTGCCGAAACGGTTCACCGGCAAGATGAAGCGTGCCTATGACACCAACCCACCTCCTTCCTCTCGCTAAGAAATGCAACTCTCAAGTTTGGAAACTGGTTCCATAGGCACTCCTTACTCCAACGTCGGTCGATGGTAGGCACCTTCTTGGGTAGCGGCAGGTCCGGACAAGAAAAAAAAGGGGACTGGAACCTTTACGCTCTTCTAAATCCGTTCGCTTGTTTTGCTGTGGCCTACCGGGAGCAGGCTTCGCAAGATTCTATTCTTAGGAAATAGGCAGAGGCCAGCCGCAACAGGGGTTCTCGTGGTCTCCTTCCGTTCTCAGATTCTCAAACTCTTGCAACTTGCGTGACTCGCCTCTCGGAGTCGATATATCGATGTCGCGTGCACTCTGGAGATACAGAGAGTCACTCGCATTGCCGTTCAGCTTACTATCGGTTGAGACCTTCTCTTATGAACCGAGTTCGGCACAATGGGAGCGTAGAAGTTCTGACGGCCTTCATATACCGACAGGGCACTGAAAGTTCGATCTACTCAGCAGTCGTTTTCTTATTCCTGCCCGCTTCACCCGATCTATTTTTACGAACGACGCCTTCGATCCATCCACTCTTGCCTACTCGAAGCGGTCACCCATGCCGAGATCGAATCGTCGTCACCGCCTCTTTGCCATCATCGACCCAAGAGTTTGCTCAAAGCCGGAACCATCCACCTTCCCAAGAATCTCACTGCCTATGTCAAGGACCATAAAACAGCATATGGAACTGGCGGCGCTTGGCCCCTATGTCGTACCAGGAGGGAACGATCAAAAAATGACCCAAGCCTTCCAGCAAGGCTGCAAAAGCGGCTCTATCCAGCTCAACATCGATCGGCAATCGATCGTGTCGCTCGTTGTGGGGGCGGCGCCGTATTGGATATGGTGGGCTACGCTGCTGCAACGACTCACCGGGGCGTGAGGGTGCAGCACTCCCCACCACGGTTCTTTCTCAGGGACGGACGGGCTTGGCGTCAAGAATGGAATCAACGCCTTTGGAGTCAAGAATTTCCTGGGCACCTTTGCGCCGTACCCTTTGCCATCGTGAACGACGTACAGTTCATCGATACGCTGCCGGCGCGTCACCGAACATCCGGCATGGCCGAGGCCGTGAAGGTCGCTCCTGATTCGCGATGCTGGGTTTTTTGACTGGCTGGAAGCCAATACGGCAGCCCTCTCTAAATTCGAGCCCCCCGCACTGGCATGCCTGATCCGCCTCTGGGGCGGAGATCCATCTTGGCCACATCGCGTCATCGGGCGACCCGCCTCCGAATCCGGCAGCGCCCGGCCAAAGCTTGATTTCGGACATTGGGCCGCTCGCAAACTCGAAACGCTCAGTGAATACCGACAGCGCACCATGGCGAGGCCGTCGCGATCGGCATGGCAATCGATTCACGTTATTCCACCGAGATCGGCTTGTTGAGCGAACAGACCTGCGAACAGATTACTCTGTCTGCTCGATCGTCTCTGAACGCCCCCTCCCGGGCATCGCACGCTCGACCTCAAGGGACCGGATGGCCGCCTGAAAATCCTCCGGGGTCTCGATGAATCCAAAGAGGAGCATATCGGCGGAGAACTCACCATCACATTGCTCAAGCAGATCGGGCAAGGCACGGAGGTGGGCCAGACTCCCAACCAAGCAATCATTCATCGAGCGCTGTACCTGGCTCAAGGAAAAGGCATTCCAGCCGATGCGTATCGAGATAGCTGGACGTCCCCACCTGACGCACTGCACCAATATCCACTCCGGAGAAACCTGGTCGGAGAGATTCTCAAGGATGTGGAGCAGTGCGTGCTCCACGTCAAACGGAAAGTCGCGCCGGACTGTGCCTACGGAATCGGGCTCCGGCTTTCCGGTCAAGCCGCTCAAGCCCTTTGCGAGGCCCTAAGGAACTGAACGCTTTCCGACGGTTTCTTCACACAACCAGAACCTCTATGTCTTCTACTATCAACGACTCCCCCAGGGCACCTTCCACGGAACACGGGTTAAAGAGAAGGTCTATCTGCCGGACTGGCTGGACGAGGAGCGGCCTGACTATGCCGATCAATGCGCACATGTTTTGGCGGCATTGCTTGCCGACCACCCAGACATCGAAGGCAGCGTCAAAGACCTGATCCCCGGTGCGTTGAAGCCACGTGCTCGATCAGACCAGGCCACTTCCCGTATCGCCGGTCAGCTCCTGCGACACGCGGCTACGTTTGCATCGACTTCAAGAAACAAGCGGGTCGCATCTTATCACACGCGCTCTGGAGCCGGAACCACTGCTGCCTGCTCGAAACAATGGCGGAAACCGTGTCGCTTACTTTAAGACCCATCTGTTCGGCGCTTCGGACTGTCGCGGACTTCTCCAGACCGACCGGTCCTCGCCGAGACCCCCAGGCCGAAGATGCACTGCGACGGCATCCTTCGGCGTGTGCTCTGGATGCCTGCTCAATGCTGCGGTCAGAATTCGAAGACCCTGACGATCGTGGCACTGTCCACCCTCCGCCGCGCAGGCATCCGCATCCCGAAAATCCCATTGAAGCGCGGGACTCCGCATCTCCTGTCTCGATGCCAGAGACGCCTTGCGGCGCTGCAACCGTTCGCGGAATCGACCTACCTCCATCAGGTTGTCAGAGCGCACCGGAGCGAGCCGACTCGCTATGTGGACCTGCGCCCACGCCCGGCAAGCCGCCAACGAGAGAGGAGAGACCGGTTGCTCACGATCGAGAATGGCGTATCCACTTGCATGTCCCACTCTTTCTGAAACGACTCCGGGTCGGTTCGAGAACACGACAGCCCTTCTCTCGCTTGGCTCCAGCTCCAAGTGGAGCCAGAATGCCCACCACCCATCTAGAGATCGTGAAACCTATACCCGGGATGTGCTCCTGGAAGAGTACCGCAGAATGCCTGTGGTCGATGCCATCGCACGAGAAATGCAGTGGGTAATCGAGGCTCTCACACGATGAACTGGGCGACGGCACTTCGGCTTGGCCGCGTTTCGAACCTCCCCACAATCTGGACGAACATCCTGGCAGGAGCGGTCTTATCCGACGCCACACTCACACCGCCCGCCGCTCGCCCTGCTTGTGCTCGCTCTATATATCCCTCTTCTACGTCGCAGAGCATGTATTACGAACGACGTGCCTTCGATCCGGGAGTTCGATACGGTGGCCTATCCCAGAGCGGCCGATTCCTTCCGGCGCCGTCTTGGAGCGGACGGTCTTCCACCATTGGTTCCTCGGGCGCGCGACCGGCGAGCTGCTTCCTCGCTCTGCTCTCTGGATCCCGGAGTGGCGAGCCGGCCATGGCTGGCCACCGGCCCTCGCCAGCCCCGTGCCTCGCGGCAACCATCGTCTATTACAATCTCCGCCACAAGAACAACCCCTATGGGCCGCTGTTGATGGGACTCTGCCGCGTGCAGGTGTATCTGACGACCGCGCTGGCCTGCGCCGGCGCTGCCTGACGCGTGTGGTGGGGAGCAGGCTTACTATTTATCTATCTCATCGGTCTGAGCTACATCGCACGCCAGAAACGTTGGCGCGGCCGACCAGCCTGTGGCCACTGGCTTTCCTGGCCGCACCATTTTCTATGGAATACAGGGCGCGCTCCGAGCATCATCCCAGCATTGATCTACGTGGGGTTCTTTATGTGGGTCTTGTATGCAGTGATGCGGCTGGCCCGGCGTACTCAATTCGATGTTCGCGAGGGTCTTAACTCTCATCGCAGGAATTGCCCTGCTCGATGCGCTACTCATCGCGCTGGCAGGCGAATCGTGGCTGGCGGTGGCCGCCGCTGGTGGTTGCTCCATACCCGCCTGGCTCACCAATCTCATTCCTGGAACCTGATCGCCAAACACATGGCGCAAATCAGCCGCTTCACATCTACGGCGGACACGGCCCCAACCGGAGATCCCCTGACTCCGAGGTAATGAATAAGCGGTCCTTGTTCAGGTTTATCCGTCACCCGACCGTGCGAACGCCACGGGAGCGTGGCATCCAAGCTGATCACATCCATCAGCATCCGAAATCCCAGTTTTTCTGCTGAGTCTACCGCGCAACGCGTAGCTTCGCAGGCGCAACGCCGGATCGATGAATAACTCCACCAGGTCGCAGCCAGGCTTGCGATGAATGTCCACCGTGCGCGAAGTCCGGCGCACGTTCATCATCCAGCCAGTAATAGTAGCTAAACCAGCGATCGAACAAGACACCGCAATCAGTTCGCCCGACCGGACATGGTCCAACCCATACTGCCGCTTTCCTTCTTGTCGAGCACCAGTTCGATTCCCGGCACCTGGCCAAGCGGTCGCTTGACCTCCGGAACCCGATCGGGCGACTTCACATAGACGTGGGCAATCTGATGATCCGCCACGGCAAATGCCTCGGAGGCGCCCGCATTCAGCAATTCGCGGCCGAGTTCCTCACGCAGCGAGGCGAGAGTTGCACCTCGCGCAAGATCCGATTGATGCGGACCGGTCCGTTCACATCAGTAATGCCGTACTCCAGACAGGACGATCACACGAGTCCCGTCCTTCTCCACATGTTCGATCAACTCGCCACACACTGCACCAGATCTGGCGGAGATCTTGGCGGATACAGCGGGTGCTTAGGGCCGAGGCGTTGCAGATCATAGTCGAGATGCGGCAGGTACACCAATGTGAGCGTCGGCTTACGCTGGTCATAGACGTGCCGTGCACAATCTGCAATCCACTGACTTGAGAGAATATCCGCCGCCGGCCCCCAAAACCGAAACAAGGGAAAGGGGCTCAGCTTCTGATTCAGTTCGGTCCCTGAGCCCCACAGGTTGGGCATAGATGTCGGGGAGTTTCCTCCATCCGCCAGGTAAATGGGACGCGGCGTGACCATATAGTCCGCCGTTGAGTGCATGTTGTACCACCAGAATAGTTTCGGGCGCAGGTGAAGGAAGGATCGATACGACGAGCCGCCTCCCAAATCTTCTGCCTTCTACCAAACTGTTGGATTGTCGCCACAGATGACCCTCGGCCAAATCGCGAAAATACCAGCCATTGCCGACAATCCATGATCGTGGGGCAAGAGTCCCGTCAGGATCGTCGACTGTACCGAACAGGTCGCGGCAGGTGTGATCGTCGAAAGCGGAGCGGACTCCGCCACGCTGGGCCAGGGCTGGCAAGATGCGGTGTCGTCCTGGCCGGAAGTAGGTCGAGCGTGAGCCCGACGACGTTAAGAACGAGGAGTGTGCGGTGCATGAGATTGGCGGGGGTTTCGACTACCGGATTTTGCCCACGAAGGACGGAGTTGCCCTCCCACAATTGACGCTGGTCGACCGCTGGATGAGTATCCGCCAGACTAAGGCCGAGGCGCTCCGGACTGGCTGAAAAATAGCGGCCGGAGTTTGTCCCACACAATACGGGCGATGGTGTCGGGCGCGATGTCCGCCGCCACCATCGCTTGCACAGTCTTGGGAACCTTTAAAGGGATCGCTGACTCCCCAATCGGCAGCACTGTTAATGAGAATCCGAATTCGCTGCCGTACTGCTCACGAGTTGCACCATCCGTTGTTCATCCATCTTGGTCTTCGGATAGATTGAATGGCCGGCCCAGCAGCCGCTGGCTAGCACGCTCGCTCTCTTCGTTGTTATGGTCGATCAATACCAACTCAGGCTTGATACCCGATTCACGCACGAGTGCCAATGTCCGTTCCGTACCACGCTTTTATCGCGATGCGGCGTGCATGGACCAGCACGGAAGCGCAAACTCCTTGCCAGCTCGATCTGTGCCGAGAAAATACTTTGCTTCGCTTCAGTCTGATCGTCGAACCCGACTTCGCCGACTGCGACAACCCCATCTTTATCGAGATAGTGTCGCATACAGATCGATAACTCCCTGCGCCACCTTCGGATTGTTGGCTTCCTTGGGATTCAAGGCGAGTGTGCAGAAATGGCGAACCCCGAACTGGCTTGCTCGGAAACGTTCCCAGCCCAGCAGAGACAGAAAGTAGTCTTCAAAGGTCCCGACGTGTGCGGAGAGGCTGGCCGGACCCAGAAGGCCGGCTCCACGATCGCCCCAATCCCCGCATCCGCCATCGCGGCATAGTCGTTCTGTCGTGCGGGACGTCATATGAATGTGCGGATCAAAAGCATCATCGCGCGCGTACCCACCACTCGTGATGAATTGAATATCGTCGGGTACAGAACGTCCGGCGGCGGTCCGCTCCTGCACATAGTCCTTGCCATCCTCACAAGAACGCGGTGCAATTCTGGCAGGCAGCCCCTACAATCCGCCGCAGGGGAACGCCGATAAAATCGCTTTCATCACCATCATGGTTAAAGTTCAACTCCGGAAAATGACGAGCGGGATAGGGATTCTCGCCAGGCGATCGCTTCAAAGACCGTCTGCAGTTCGAACGGCAGGCTCCACTGCGGTCGAGAGAAACGATCCGGTTTCGGCAGAAGCGGCAGGGCATGCCAGCGCCTCGCGTTCTGCATTGTCGCCCCGCGCATACAGCGGCCCGATCCATTCAGCCTGTTCATTCAGAGCCAGGTATTCCGTCGCGCATAATAGGAGAACCGTTCGCCCCACTGTGAAGCGCGTGCCCCTGAAAGAGCGGGAGGCCGGACGAAGACAGTGCGCAAACTTCGTCTGGATCAAGTTCCAACGACGCGCCACCGAGCTTGAGCAGCCTTGTATAGGCTTTATCAAAATCCTCCCGCCGAAACGGCGACGTAATATTCGCAAGTATGTCATTCCACCACCTGCCTCGATACGGAGTGCAGTGACGACAGATCAGTCTCGTGATAGAGGCGCGTTGGTGCGTTCAATGTCCTGCAACACTTCGCGGAGCGTGGCTGCGTGACTCAAGAGGGTGTGGATTTCGGCTTGCGAGAGCTCCTGAGGATCCTTGTAGGCAATTCCTACGATAGCCCGAATCTTTTGCCGACTATCTCGAACCGGCAACGCTAACCCCTGAACCTGCATTCACCGCCTTGGCACCTAGGCTGGACATTGCCGGAGTTATCTTCCTTGAGGTTGCAAGTCAAAGCCGGCTCATCACGCTCCCATGCTACGCCCAGCCATGCCCTTCCCCGAGGAATCTCCTCGACCAATTTACGGACATGCGGAGGAATATTGAGCGCCGCCGAGAGCGTCAGGATTTCTCCTTCAAGCAGATGGATCGTTCCCGACACCCCGCCATGGGCCTCGACAAACCGTGATAGCCATTCGGCATGATCCATTGGTAGCGGCACCTTACTCATCAAGTCCTCTTTGAACCTATGGTACTGGAAAAGCTCAGCGCTTGGAAAGGCAAACTCAAATTTTATCATCCACTCTGTCGCACCTTATTGACTCCACGGGAGGACGTCGAGCCAACAAATTCAACCACCGACCTTTCCGTTCTTGATTGGTCACAGACTTTTAGCGTCACAATCTCCCACCCGGTGCTACGCAACGCGTTCGCCAATTCAGTTTTTCTCCACCGAGCAAAGTAGCGGCCAGGAATCCATCCCCGTTCCAGGATTCGGCTTCTGGTTCCATAGGTAACGGTCGCCGCCAACAACCCGCCCGATCCCACTAGGTGATGGAGTTCCCTCAGCACCTGGAACGCTGCCGGCTTCCGGTAGATGCATCAGTGACGCCGCCGCCCAGATGCCGCCCAGGCTACCGGAACGAACTGGAAGAGATCGCATGTCAGCGAGTACGAGCGGCACGGATGGAGCACGCGTCTTTCGAAGCGAAGCAGGGGCAGTGTGCAATCCAGCCCGATGACACAGTAGCCTGCGGCCTTGAGATAGCGCGCATCCTGCCCACCCCCGCAGCCAAGATCGAGGAGAAGCGCCCGTGGAGGCAACAGCGCCAGCCAATTAACTAACAGGGCCGGACACTCTGTATCGCCGCTTTCCCCAGCGCGTGAGGAAAAGCCGCACCTCTCGATCGTAGGTCTCAAGGGTCTGCGCAACCACGCGGCTTGTGGTATGGTAACGCGTCTTACGGATAGCCATTCACATGGAGATGATCGTGGTGATATCTCGTGGGAGCCTCTCAGTCATCCTGCTTACCCTCGCCCTCGCCGCGGCGTCCCATGCTGAAGCTGCCGATCCACTTCTGCGACAAGTACCCCGTCGCCAAACAAACCACCTGTGCGGCAATCTGGAAATCGTTGAACCAGGAGGACGGCCCCGTGATCGCACAATTCGGGCTGGACCAGCTGAAGCGGCGCGAGGAAGGCAAAATCAACGCCGAGCAACACCTCGGAGAAAACATGGCCTTCATTAAGCAGTCCACCGAAAAGCGCCTTGAACGGCTTCGGGTTCGAATGGAAAAAGAGTAGGCCTTACAAATCTTCCGTCTTCGACTTTTCCACAGCGCGCCCCGCTGACTCCAGCAGATCCCGTCCCACGACAATCGGCGCCTTGAAATGAACGGCGAGCGCGATCGAATCGGACGACCGGCTATCAAAACGTCTTGACCTGATCCTGCATCGCAACGGTCAACGCACCGTAATAGGTACCGCCTTTGAGCGTGATGACGGTTCGCACCACTTTCCCGCCATAGGCATCCAAGATCGTATGCATCAAATCGTGAGAGAGGGGGCGAGAGAGTTTCTCGCCGTTCAACGCGCCTTGAATCGACAGCGCGACTGTCAGATCGACGAAAATCGGGATGGCCTTGCCTTCGGCCAGCAAGAGCACCACGGTGCCGTGATCGGAGATGCGAACCTGTACATCGGCGATCGTGACCTGTTCCGAGATTTGCCGGTGAAGATTCGGCTGCTTGCGCAACCGGGAGCGCGAGCGCGCCGAGGAAACAGAGAGAGAAGACGAACTGCTTACATGTCGTACATGGTCACACCTCCTGCAGCGAGCTGTCAGGCTGCGGAAAAACTATGTCGGTGCGCGAGAACTTCGGTGGTCCACACATGTGACACAACAGGAGAACGGAGCGAGACACGCGAGACTGGCAGGGCGGGCGAAACGAGGTGTGAATCCCATCTGGCCAACGTCGCGCCTTTCTCGCCTGTCTCGCACTTTCCTGCGCCGCAGGCACTGGCGGACTTTTTCAGCATCCTGCTAAAACCGGATAAACTGATTCGTCTCCTTCTCCACCCCGATTTCGGTCTCCGGTCCATGCCCCGTCACCACGATCGTGGCATCTTCCAAGGTGTACAACCGCTCTCGAATGGATTGCTCGATGGCTTTGAAGTCTCCTCCCCAGAGATCGGTGCGTCCGATGCTGCCGCGAAAGAGTGTGTCGCCGGCCAAGACCACGTTGTCGACCGGGAAATGAAAACTCATGGACCCGGGGGTGTGGCCAGGCGTATGGAGTGCGACAGCGGAGACCTGGCCGACCAGAAGCTTCTCCTCATCCTTGAGCCAGTAGTCGGGCATCGGAACGGGCACGTAGGCGACGCCGAACACCCGGCACTGCAATTCGAGATTCTTCCAGAGCTCGAGATCATTCTGATGCAGACAAATCGTCGCCCCCGTCGCCTTCTTGATTTCGCCGGAGGCGAGAAAATGGTCGAAGTGGGCATGGGTGTGGAGAATATGCGTGACCGTCAATCCAAGTTGGTGCACCTCGTGGAGAATTCGCTCGTACGCTCCACCGGGATCGACCACGATCGCCTGCTTCGTCACTGGATCGCCGATGATCGAACAATTGCAACCAAGGGGCGGGACGGAAAAGGTTTTTCGAATCATGACGGACATGATGCACGCATGCTACAGGCCAAGCCCCTCAGGGCGCAAGCAGCGGCCCTTCTTCTGGTGCTCACTGAGCCTGAATGGTCCACGCGACTTCCGTATCAAACAACGTCCAGCTTCGTCCTTGACGGCGAAACCACACGAGGAATCCTGCTCCGCTGCCGTCGGGGCGTAGGACTTCGACATACAGCAGCGCATGATCGTTGCGAAGGCTTCGCGCCACGCGAGAGAAGGCCATACGATCCAACACCGACGGCGCTTGAACCGGTCTTGCACGAGCCCAGGGGACTGGCTCCGACGTCTGCGACGGTGCCTGTCCGGCTGCTCCTCTGACGGGACAGGCGCAGAAAGAAGGGCGCCAGTCCCCAACCGTACGGTGAGAGGGAGACCTCCGGCTCTTCGATCTTGCCCCCGTGGCAAACCGGTAGCTGACACCAAAATGAAAGCGACCTTCGAGCCGGCTTGGTCGCCGGTTGATTGCCGTGAATTCTCGAATCAGGTCCGCCGGCAGCTCGCCATCGAAATACTCCTGTTCTTGAAAAGCTCCGATCGTCGTCGGTCCCTCTTGATCCGGAGAGAGGCGGAACTGCGTCGCTCGTTCGATCACGACCAACTGAGTTGCTGACGTGAGAAACTTGCTCGTCACCACCTGGTCGTACAAAGCATAGTCTTCAGCAGGAATGGCATCGGCCTTCTGATCCGATCCCGCCACCGCTCCCGGCAGACCGAGAACAACATCCGTGAGAAGCACGGTTATGATCAGGACCATCAGGCGAATCATCATGAATTGAGCATAGCGTCTGGTATGAAGAACGGTCAATTCATGGAGTCCGGCGTGGACAAGCCGGCGCGAAGCGTGGATAATCCGAAAATTCAGTATGGAGGGATGACGTGCACGAATAAGACTCGATTGAACCAATGGCTGTTGTGGATCGGAGCGATCGCGCTCTGTTTCTCGGCCAGTAGTTGCAAACCTGACGACTCTCCGTTCAAGGCGGAAAATGAGGCGCTCCGCAAGCAGGTTGCCAAGCAGGAGTCGGTGGTCACCTCGCTGCAGGACGGGAACAAGGTCATGCACCAACAGATCGACCTGCTGAACCAAGAACTGCGCGACGCAACGAAATCGGCCGAGAGCGCCAAGGCCGAGGCGAAATCCGCCGCCGACAATTTGGCGATACAAACAGCCCAGGCGAAAAAGCTGAGCGCCGATGTCCAAAAACCGCAGCGGCGCAAGCGGCGCAGAGTATCCAAGTCGAAGAGAAAGGGGCCCAGACTGAAGACCTCCCCCGCCCCTTGAGCAACGTCGTCAAGATTGCGGAAGAAGCCCTCAGCCGCAATGGATACCGCATCAAAGTGAGTATCAAGACCGATCAGAAAGCGGTCTACGTGACAGAACGGAAAGTCTCCCCCTGTCTCGCTCGAAGATCGCCGGCTCACGGAATCAATACGTGCTGTCCCTTCATGCGCTCCCTTCGAACGTCACCTCGGCTCAGCGTCAAGGCCGACTTCGAAAAGCTCGCCCAGGGTGGCCGCATCCTCAGCGTGAGCGCAGAGGAGGTCGCGGAAATTGAACGGAGTCTCATCCGGGAAATCAACAAGGCACTCGCTTCCCCAATAAAACCTGATGCACTGCCTGGCTTCTGGCTCTGCGCGCCGCTCTCACATGGCGACCACGCGATTTCGCCACGAACCGTTCGCGAGGCGAACTAGCTGCCGGAGATGCAAGGCCGCAGGCTCTAAGAAACCGGAGGCGTATTCGCTGCAATACGTCGAGGATTTCTGGAGCCGAGAACGACGCAGATGCTGGCAGCTCGTTCGCCGCAGCGCAGCAAAGTTCCCTTTCTTGGTCAGACGCGAACCTCGTGCTAGCATTTCTCTCCTATGGCTCTGTCAAGCAGCGTACATGATCTCCGCACCCTCATTCGCTCCTGCCACCCGCTGATCACCATCGAGACGGTAGAGGAAGAGCGAGTGCTGGCGTTGCTGCAGTCAGTTGCCGCCCAGGAACGCATGCCGCTGTTCGAGTGGTCCGTCACCAGAGGGCTCACCCGGCACGACGATGGACCGACACTCAGTAAAATGACCGCCACACCTCTGGCAGTTCTTCCAACATCTGCAGGGTCTGACCGTGGAGGCGATCTTCTGGCTCAAGCGACCTCGCGCCGCACCTGCAAGATCCCGCGGTCGCCCGCCAACTCCGAGAAGTTGCGGCCATCTACGATCGCTCGCGTTCCACCTGCGTGATCACCGGCCAACCCATTACCCTACCGCCCGATATTGAAAAAATCGTCGTGCGGCTCGATCTGCAACTGCCGGATCGAGACGAACTCCAATCCATGCTCCAGAGCGTCCTGCAGTCGCTCGGCCCCAGAACCTCATCTCTTCGCCCACGGTCAACCACGGTCGTGCAAAGTATCCTCAACTCCATCAGCAACCCCAAAGCGGCGGACCGAGGCCCTTCGATCAACGAGCGTGACGCCATCCTCCGTGCCTTACAGGGACTGACTCTCCATCAGGCCCGGCAGGTCATCACGCAGTGCGTCGTCGAAGACGGCACACTCTCCGCCGATGACGTACAGATGATTCTGAAGCGTAAGGTGCAAGCGATCAAAGACGGCGGCCTGCTCGAGTACTATCCGCTCGAAGACAACCGGTTCGAGTTGGGCGGATTCAACAATCTGAAATCCTGGCTGGAACGCGCGAAAGTCGGTTTTACCGCAGAGGCCAAGGCGCTCAATCTCACGCCTCCCAGAGGCATCATGCTCGTGGGCGTGCCAGGCTGCGGTAAAATCGCTGGCCGCGAAGGCCATCGCGCGGGAATGGCAACTCCCTCTCTTAAAGCTCGACGCGGGCCGGTTGTTCGATAAATTCGTCGGTGAGTCGGAGAAGAACTTCCGCAAGGCGATTGAGATGGCTGAGTCGCTTTCACCCATCGTCCTCTGGATCGATGAAATCGAGAAAGCCATGGCTGCGGGGGCGGAAGCGGCGAGGCCGATGCGGGCTTGAGCCGCCGGCTGTTCGGCGCATTTCACGTGGCTTCAGGAAAAGAAACAAGAGGTCTTCGTCGTGGCCACCGCCAACAATCTATCCTTGCTTCCCCCGAACTCCTTCGCAAAGGCCGATTCGATGAAATCTTTTTGTGGACCTACCGGACGACAGCGAGCGGGAATCCATCTGGAAGATTCACCTGGGTCTTCGGAAGCAGGATGATGAAACAGTTCGATCTGATCAAGATCGTCAGCGCCAGCGACGGTTTCAGCGGCTCGGAAATCGAACAGGCTGTGGTCGCAGCCCTCTATCGCGCACTCCACCAAAAACACCGCTGACGACCGATCTGTTAATTGAAGAATTGACCAACACCGTGCCACTCTCCGTCACCCGGCGTGAAGACATCGATCAGCTCCGGGAGACGGCCCAGGGCCGGTTCGTCAATGTACGGTGAGGCCGATGCGATTCTTCTTCATCATGGCCACGATTGCAATCGTGACGCTCGTGGGTTGTGCCACGCAACCGGCCGAACGCCCTCGTGCATCCCTGCCGGCAGAGCGCCCCTGTTGTCGATCCGTCGAGGGCACGCCAAGCCGGAGCGCAATTGTACGGACAGCGGCCAAACTCGTGGGCGCCAAAACGATTGAGAGCAACGGTCGACGCATCGCCTACGACTGCGCCGGTGTCACCCGAGCCGTCTTCCTCAAACACGGCATCGATCTGTATGACGGTGAAGCGAGCGATCCCTACGCGAATGGTGTTCAGATCATCCATTCGCACTATAGAGCAACAAGGCACATTCCACCAGGGGCCGGTCGTCCGTCCCGGCGACCTCGTCTTCTTCAACAACACATGGGACTACAACGGAGATGGCAAGGTCAACGACCCGCTGACGCACGTCGGGATCGTCGAGCGGCAGGAATCGGATGGCACCGTAGTCTTCATCAGTCGCGTGGCCGGCGCCGTCGAACGCTACCGCATGAATCTCGGCCTCCCACACGTCCACAAAACAGCCTCCGGCCGAATCCTCAACGACTATCTTCGCCGCAAGGATGTCGATGACCGAGCCAATACCCGGCTACCTCACAGGAGAGCTCTTTGCGCAGTTCGCCACTCGGGTGGGGCGCTAGCCTGAGCGCGTGAAATGCGAGACATGCGAGAAAGGCGCGATCCGTAGTTCGACGTTCAGATTCGGGGTTCGAAGTTCCGAAAACCTCGGAACCCTCCTCCGTCTCGCTTGTCTCGTCCGTCATGCCAATCTCGCTCCGCCATTGGGCTAGCCAAATTATCAACTTGCGCTATATTTTCAACTATATCGTCTGGTTCATCGCACTGAGTCGCTCTGAATACTGAGTGATTCAACGCGCGCAATGCATCGTGCGAGAGAGTCCGAGGAGGAACGATGGGACAGACAGCAACCTATTGCAGCGACTGTTATAACAAAGTGGGACGGGCTCAGGACGCGCAGATCAAAGCGGCGGAAAGTGACGGCAAGATCCCGATGACAAAAGAAGGAACTTGTTGTACGTGTAGTAAGGCTACGGTTGTCATCTATTTCGAGGGCTAGGACGGCCTCCTCGCATCGGCGGAGCGACTCCTGTTGCGCAATAGCCCTGCTACACTTGCCGTATGGCGACATCGTTACCAGCCACTCCAATTACGCGTACCGACCCTCTACGCCGCACCATGCTGGAGGTACACCAGAAACTCTTGTCTCTCTATAACGCCTTGATTGTGGCGGAGCGACTCACCTACGAACGTATCCACGGCCGCGTCGTCTCTAACGACGAGCTTATTCGGTTGGTGCTCAGCGATCCCTGGTTCACATGGCTCTGTCCCCTGTTGGATCTGCTGCTCCGAATCGATCAACTCCTGGACGACGACGCGTTTGACATCACCCCGGAAATCGTCACGCACCTTGTGGCCGAGGTGTGCGCCTTAACTCGCCCGTCGATCGATGGCGACGGATTCGAGCGCGCCTACTATGAGGTTCTTAATCGAGCCCCTGAAGTGGTACTCGCTCACTTCCAGGTCACGCGCATCTTGCCGGCGAAAGCCGCGTAACTCCATCAGGCGCAAGCCCGGTCTTTCTAGTTCATCTGGTTGATCTGGTTTGTTTTGTTTATCTGGTTAGTTTCGTTCAACCAAACACACGAGACAAACCAAATAAACCAAATAACGGTACTCCTTACGCCGGCAGGCTTTTACAACCTGCTCAAGCACAGGGCTGAATATACCGATATTCACACAGTGTCAGGTATGGACCTTTCGACCGAGTACCAGGTGCCACCATTTTTTAAGAACCTGCTAAAGTAATTCTATGGCGCCTGTATCACACAAGGCCTCCACCAAGAAATCCTGCCCTCTCCGCAAGAGGATCCTCGACATGCGGAGCAGCCTCTTGAGTCTTCACAAGGCCCTCATCCTGGCGGAGCAAGTCACCTATGAGCGTATTAATGGCCGGGTCGAATCGACCGGTCAATTGCTGCAGTTGGTCTTGAACGACCCCTGGTTTACCTGGCTTCACCCCGTCTCTCAGCTGGTAGTCAGAATCGACGACCTTTTGGAAGACGGGTCTGAATTATCGCCGGTCGAAGTGGAGCATTTTCTGATTGAAGCGCGATCCCTCATCCGTCCTTCGGAGGAAGGAGACGGTTTCGAGCGGAGCTACTACGAAGCCCTTCAGCGAGATCCTGACGTCATCTTCGCCCACGTCGAAGTCAAGAAACTCCTGGCCAAGATCGCCGCGTAATATTCTGAAATATTTACGTCTCATCTGCTTCCCGTCTCCAGCCGTAAATACACCTCCGGGTTTCCCGAGCCTGCGCCTCACACCAGCCGCCCCTCCTTCGCCTCGTCACGAACGCAATACCAGACAGGCTCTTAGCAGGTTACGGAAAGACAATATTGGCAGGCGAAGGTTTCGGTCGTTCGCATGTATGACACAGCAGACGTACGCGCCTGCAGGATGCTCAAACTGGTTTGTTTTGTTTATCTAGTTCATCTGGTTTGTCTGGTTTAACTAAACAAACGAGACAAACCAAATAAACCAACTAACGGTCTTCTTCTGCTGGCGGACTTTTTCAGCAGACTGCTAATCCAAAATCAAGTTTTCCTTGCCAGTACCGATACGTACAAGTAGGCTCATCTACGGAGATTATGACAATGCAACCACGTTGTCGCATGCGAGTTCCAGTCGTCTATCCCGCAAGTATCCAAAGCGATACCGGGGTCGGAGAAGGAGTCTTGCTCGACCTCTCGCCTGCCGGCTGCAGGATGCGCAGCAACATTGCGCTGAATGCAGGAACCTATCTCGCACTGCGGATTGCTGTTGCGCAGGAACCAACCCCTGTCGCCGTAGAAGTCTCAGTGGTTCGCTGGTGCAAAGACGGAAACTTCGGAGTGGAATTTCTTCGGTACAGTCAAGGAGACCGCGAACGAGTCACAGATCTTGTCCTGGCTCTACCACCAACCGAGACACCTGCGCCTCCTGCTCACGCGACAGCGACCCTGAGCGCCGTCGCCCCGTAATCCATCTGTCTCAGGTCCAGGATCGGCTACAGCCGATCTTCATCGATTTCGATTACGTCAGCCCAGGTGGAGACGGGAGGGAGACCCGCAACCGGCACGCCGCGTTTCGTTGCGATGCCGTGCAAGCGACCCTGAAACCGCTGCCGCGCCGCATCGTCTTTGGGACCTGAAGTCAGATCCCCTGACTCCATTGCATGATCTCTTGCTCAGATGGGTTTCGACTGTGAGCCTTTACCCAAGCAAGCAACTCCTCATCCGTCCCACCGGCCAACACTCGCTGCTCAAACGCCTTCGGATCGATCTTGAGAAAATCAACCAGGTACTTATCGAACCCAACCGTGATGTAATTGTAGTCCTGAATCTTGCCTTCGTTCCGCAAGCGAATCTTATCGATAAACCGCCCCAAGTGGGCAATGCCACCGAGGAGAGCTTTAGGGCTGCGGGGGTAGGTTTGCTGCGTCATTCAGTTTTCTCCCGAGTTGTGATTGTTCGAAACATACAGACGAGGACGAGAAAAGTCTAGGAGGGTTACTACACCTGACAAGCACTGGCACGGTGCCGCGGCTCTCCACATGGAGGCAGGCCGTTCAAAAAATCTTTCCAGCTAGGCCGCAGCGAGCGAAAGCCCAGGAGGTACAGATCGCACTTCGTGTGGGCCGTTCGCCTCTAGAATGAGTCTTGGCGAATGGAAAAGCCCCTCCAGTGCCTCCGATCTCCGAAAATCCTACTCAACGTTGAGGGTTTGAGCGAAGTGAGAACGACGCTTGGCGAAAGGCGCGTCTAGGCGCGCCGGGGCGGGCGGGTGAGAAGGGGATTTTTCAACGGCCTGCGCGAGCGGACTTGCCGGCTTGGAGATATTGATGGATCCCCGCCGCCATCTTGGGCCTTCGGCGATA
>ERZ1370068.10087-contig-8814_pt1 | contig 19348 bp, 34 predicted proteins | sample MGYA00561227_ERZ1370068 | MGnify/ENA primary metagenome ERZ1370068 (study PRJEB38410, sample SAMEA6850437) | metagenome | study: Metagenomic assessment of the ecological functions of the soil: analysis of the soil microbiota associated with the...
GACTGGCGCGGGACGGCTCGACAGCGAGCGCGACCCGCGCACGCAAACGTGGAGCGCCACGATCAACGACGAAGGCATCCTGTCCGACCGCGTCGTGGACGGGATCTACGATTCCACGAAGGCTGCCGTGATCGACACGCTGCCGCTCTGCAGCCTGACCGACAATGGCGAGCTCATTCCCTTCGTCTTCGGCGACGTGCGCTCTCCCGCTGCGGGCGCCACAATGGAGTCGCCGACACGGAAGATCAGGACGGTGACTTCGCGCTCGACTCGATCAGCGGCGTCAGGACCGCCGAGAGCTTCGTTCGGTACGTCTTCCCGATCGGCGATGAGCGCTAGCTATGTGCGCGACGGCGGCATGCTGCCCGATCCGGCCGGCGGGTCGGCGGGCTGGCGCCTGTATCGGATTCCATTCCGCATCGACACCCTGCAGATCGGTACGCCGAACCTGCGCCAGGTGCAGGCGCTCCGCATGACCGTCGTCACGCCGGCGACCGGTGTCCGCGGGCCGACGCCGCAGGTGGCACTTCGCGCTCTCGCGCGTTCGCCTCATCGGGAGCACGCTGGGTCAAGCGCAGCGACACGCCGATCCAGGGCATCGCGGGGCAGCGCGGCACCGGCATTGGCGAGGTCGTGGCCTCGATCGTGAGCACCGAGAACACGGACCTCGGCTATACGCCGCCGCCGGGCGTCGCTGGATCAGGCGGGGACGGCGTGACGCTGCGTTCCAGGTCGGCGCCGTGCAGATCAATGAGCGCTCGATGCGCGTGCTCGCGCGTGGACTCGGCGCCGGTGCAGCGCGCCGAGGCGTACCTGCGATTCACGACCGAGGGCGACAAGAATTTCCTGAAGTACAAATCGTTGCAGCGTGTGGCGTGCGCGGGCGCGGGCCCGGTTGGGAAGACGGGGACTTGGAGTTCTTCATCAAGGCGGGGAAGGACCAGGACAACTTCTATCTCTACCACGCTCCCGCGCGCACGGTCTCATGGGAACCCGAGGTCCGCGTGCCGTTCGATCGCTGGCTGGCGCTGCGTGCCCGGATCGAGCAGGCGTGGCTCGCCGGAGATGCGCCGCAGATCTATCCTGGCTGCCCCGACTCCACGCTCGTCGTCGCGGACTCGTCGTACATCATGTGCGATGGACCCTACAGTCGTCCATGTGAAGGACCCCGGCACCGCCCCCGCCCAATTTGGCGGGCGTTCAGGAGATCGCCGCCGGCATCTGGCGCGATCGAAGACCAATGTCTTCATCGATCAAGCGGAGGTGTGGGTCGACGACATCCGACTGGCCGACGTGGTGCAGCAGACGGGAATGGCAGGCGCGCTGGACGTCGTCGCTCACGGCGGCGGATGTGGCCGACGTGGCACTCAACGTGTCACGCCGTGACGGGCAATTCCGACAGTTAGGCCGAGGATCCGGACGTATCTGACCGATAACGCCGCGAACATTGCGGGCACCGTGCGATTCGATCGGTTCCTCCCGCAGCGGTGGGGCGTGGCGATTCCGATCACGCTGAGCCACACCTCGTCGCGGCGAGCGATCCGTTCTATTTGACGAATACCGACATTCGGGCCGATGCCTTGCCAGGCTTCCGCCGCCCCCATGCGACCAGCTCGACATACGCGTTCCTCCGCGCGGCGCGCGGCGCGTCGTCCCGGAGCCTGGGGCGCTGGCTGATCGATCCGCTCTCGCTCAGCGGCGCGCTCAACACCGGTGCCTCGCGCCCGAGCTGGCCCGGCAAGCGGCTCAAATTACGGCATCAATCTCGACTACACGCTGCTGCCCCGGCGCGGCGCACGGTGCGCATCGCCGGGCTGAATCTGCGCCTCAATCCGTCGGCGCTGACGCTGCTGATCCGGGCTCGCCGGGAGCAATGCGCAGCGCTTCACGTTCACGGTCCCGATTCCGAGAATCGACGACACGCTCCCGCCGTCGCTCTCCCAATCCCGGCTTTGGCGGAACTCGGGACGCGTCGACTTGCTGCCGCCTGACCGGCGTGCAGTTCAGCGTCGAGGCCGCTTCGCTTCGCGATCTGCGTGACTACGGCGATTCCACCACGATGGGGCGCCTGCTGAGCACGCAGCGGGAGACGTTCCTGGGGTTGGACGTCGGCGTGGAAACGCAGCGGTCGCTCACTAGCGCGCTCAACCTCACGCCGCGTGTCGCCGCCTGGATCAGGCCACGGTTCTCGGCCATCTCCGGCTTCAACTTCAACCGCGACGCCAACGCCCGGCAGCCGGTCCGGACCGAGGGCGACAGCGGCGGGCGAATTCCGCGTCCCCGCGGCCTTCACCAACACGCAGCGCGTCGACCTGGGAGCACAGCTCGATGTCGGGCGACTGGGCAAGGCGGTCCTGGGGGACTCGTCAGGACTGGCGGCATGGCTGACGCGGATCGCGCCCATCGATGTTGCGTTTGGCCGGCAGCGCGGATCCAGCTTCAATCTCGCGACCGACTTGCCCGGGCTCAGCTATCGCCTGGGGCTCGGCGGCATGGACATGTTTCGGAGCGTGGACGGCCAGCTCGCCACATCCGCCACCCAGAGTGCGACGTTCACCGCGGGAGGTGGGGTGACCCCCGGCCTGGGCCTGCGCGTGACGGCCACCTACCGGGAGACGAACAACGTGGCCTGGACGTTGCGCGCCGACGATCAGGTTCCGCTGCGCTCGCGCATTCAGGACTGGCCCAACGGGCAAGTCGCGTGGGCCATCACGCCCTCGAAGCAGAACATCGGCCGGATCCTGCCGCGGCTCGCGGCCCAGGTGGCGTACCGCCAGTCGGAGACGACGAGCGAGCAGCCGACGTTCGAGCTGGGTGGCAGTGTGGTGACGCGCCACGACCGACGAGACGCTCAGTCCGTCGCCTCGCTCACGCTGGTCGGAGGGATCCCCTGCTGACCACCGATTGGCCGCGGAGTAACAGCGACCGCCTTGCCGCCGGCAGCTTGTTCCACACTGAGCGCAACGCGCAGAATACGTCGTTGACGTTCTCATTCCGGCCGCCGGGAGGCTCGAGCCGCTGGCGGAACGTCATCCGGACCACCGCCGGGTACAACGTGATCCAGAATACGACCTGTTTGCGCGGGGCCGGGCAAGAGAGCTGCGTGCCGTATGTAGACAGCCGTCAGGCGCAGGCGCAGCTTACGCTGGATACCGATCTCCCTCCAACATGGGTGCGGGACTGCAGATGGCGTACGTACTGAACGAGGAGCGACAACTGAACCGCAAAATCTCCCAATTCGTCATCACGGCGTTCCCGTCCAGATCTCGTCCAGCGTGGGGCAGCTGAAATGAACCGGTGCGTGGTGCGTGGTGCGCGGTGGCGCGGGTTTGGTCATTTTCCTCGCGTGCCAGGCCAGGGGCCGACGGTGACAAGTCGTCCGGCCCCGTGGAATTCAACGGACCCACAGCGTTCGGCTACGTCCAAAGCAGATGTCCTTCGGGCCGCGCATTCCAAACCAGCCGGGTCATCGGCAGACGGGTGACTGGCTGCTCGCCGAGCCACGCGCGCGGGCGGATACGGTCATCGTGCAAGAGATTCGGCACGTGACGCACACAGGCGACACCCTGCGACTGCGCAACTTCTTCGCCCGCTTTCGTCCGCAGGCGACCGAGCGCGTGCTGTTCCTCGCGCACTGGGATACGCGACCCATGGCCGATCACAGCATGAACGTGGCCCAGCAGCGGCTGCCGGTGCCGGGCGCGAATGATGGCGCGTCTGGCGTCGCGGTGCTGCTGGGGTCGCCGATGCGCTCAAAGCAAAGGCCCCGGCCAACGGCGTCGACTTGCTCTTTGTGGACGGTGAGGACTACGGCGACTTTGCCGACACGAACGACGTGCTGATCGGATCGCGCTGGTTCGCGGCTCACCAGCCACCCGGCTACCAGCCGCTCTACGCGATCCTGTTCGATATGGTGGGGACAAGGATCTGCAGATCCACCAGGAGGGTAACTCGCTCGCCTTCGCGCCCGAGGTCGTGCGGAGCGTGTGGCGCGTCGCGGCGGCTCGGGGACACGAGCGCCAGTTCGTGCCGGATGTGCGGCACACGCTCACCGATGATCACGTCGCATTGCAGAAAGTGGGAATCCACGCGATCGACGTCGTGGATTTCGACTACCCCTATTGGCATACCACCGAAGACACGATCGACAAGGTTAGCGCCGAATCTCTCCAAATAGTTGGTGATGTGGCTGTAGCTCTCGTAAGACAATAAGCGGGGACCTGCAACAGCTAGACGCACAGACGCACCGCGGGTTTCGGTAGTCAGTCAACGGGACAATCCTCGCGCGGGTTGTCCCGTTGACTGTTCCCGGTTCACCGCTGTGCGTCGGTGCGTCTAGTAGTGTATGTCCGCGTTTTTGGATGTCCGTAGCATTGGCGAAGCCCATACCATGGTGCGATGGATGATCGTCGCGCCGCGCTTCTCCTGGCATGCCTGGCTCTCGCTGGTGCAGGAGTCCGTTATCTGCTCTCGCCCTCACCAGATGCTGCCCCCGGTGATGTTCGACTCAATCGAACACCGAGTCTCGGCCGGGCGCGCTCAGGGAGACGGCCAGACGCGCGGCGCAGCTCTCCCGTCCATTGCTACCCGGTGAGAAAATCGATCTCGATCGTGCCGACGTGAGCGAGATCACACGACTACCGCGCGTCGGCCCCGCCTTGGCACAGCGTATCGTCGCCTGGCGCAACGAGCATGGCGCTTTTGGCAGTCTCGCCCGCTTGGACAGCGTCTCGGGTGTCGGTCCCGCGCTACTCAAAGCAATTCAATCGTTTGTGTCTTTTTCGGGGTCAAAACCTTGATTTGGTTGGGGCCGAGTCACATGTTAGTCCCCTCATTTTCAACGAGTTGCGTACGGCGAGCGTTGCCCTTACTCAAGACAAGCTCGGTGAAATCCTCGTCCGCGAGGGTCTCATTACTCAGGAGCAGCTCAGGAAAGCCCTACTGGAGCAAAAAAACTCCGGTATGCGCCTGGGCTACACCCTGGTCAAGCTGGGCTTTATAGAGGAGACCGAGGTCAGCAAGATGCTGGCCCGGCAGTACCGCATGCCGGCCGTCGACCTCTCGCGCTTCGAGGTCGATCCCAAGATCCTGAAGCTCCTGCTCCTCCGATATCGCCACCAAGCACACCGTCCTCCCCTCAAGCGGGAGGGCCGGACGTTGACGATCGGCGATCGCCGACCCGAACAACGTCGCGGCGATCGAGGACATCAAGTTCATCACGCGCTGCGACGTCTTCCCGGTTATCGCCGGCGAGTACACGCTGCGCAACGCGATCGAGCGTTACTACCAGCAGTCGGACGCGCAGCTGCAAACGCTGCTGCAGAGCGGTCGGAGCAGCCGAAGACGCTCGAGGTCGTCGAGGACCAGCAGGACGAGGACGTCAAGGCGGAGGACTTGGCCGACGACGCGCCCGGTCGGTGAAGCTGATCAACGGCTTGCTCACCGACGCGGTGAAGCGCGGCGCCTCCGACATCCACATCGAGCCGTTCGAGCACGAGATGCGCGTGCGCTATCGCGTGGACGGCGCGCTGCAGGAGGTGATGAAGCCGCCGATCAAGATGCGGGCGGCGCTGACCTCGCGCGTCGAAGATCATGGCGTCAGCTGAACATCGCCGAGCGGCGCGTGCCCGCAGGACGGCCGCATCAAGCTGAAGATGGGCGTGCGGGTGATCGACTTCCGCGTTTCGACGCTGCCGGTGCTGTTCGGCGAGAAGATCGTGCTCCGGATTCTCGACAAGGGCAACCTGACGCTCGACCTGAAGAAGTTCGGCTTCGAGGCCGAAGGCCGAGGCAGGACCTGCTGAAGGCCATTCTGAATCCGTACGGGATGGTGCTCGTGACCGGCCCGACCGGCTCCGGCAAGACGACGACGCTCTACTCGGCGCTGTCGACGGATCAACACGATCGACGTGAACATCATGACCGCCGAGGATCCGGTCGAATACAACCTCATGGGCATCAACCAGGTGCTGGTCACGCAACGACGTGGGGATGACGTTCGCGGCCGCGCTGAAGGCGTTCCTGCGGCAGGACCCGAACATCATCATGGTGGGCGAGATCCGCGACCTCGAGACGGGCTCGATCGCGATCAAGGCCGCGCTCACCGGGCCACCTGGTGCTCTCGACGCTGCACACCAACGACGCGCCTTCGACCGTCACGCGCATGATCGACATGGGCATCGAGCCGTTCAACGTGGCGAGCGCCGTGAACCTGATCGTGGCGCAGCGGCTCGTGCGGCGCATCTGCACGGAGTGCAAGCAGCAGCACGAGTACACGGCCGAAGAGATGCACGCGCTTCGGCATCCGCCGCCGAAGCGAAGGCCCGTTCTTCAAGGGCGCCGGCTGCGATACCTGCGCTGGTACCGGGTACAGAGGGCCGGCAGGGTCTTTACGAGGTGATGGCGCTGACGAGTACGCGCTGCGCCGCGCAGATGCTGAAGGGCGGCGTCGACCGAAGAGCTGCGCGACAGCGCCGTAAAGGACGGCATGCTCACGCTGCGCATGGACGGGATGACTGAAGGTGAAGCGCGGCATCACGACGCTGGAAGAAGTCGTCGAAGGAAACCGCGGCCGATGACGGAGGAAGCTTCATGCCGATCAACCTCCGAGCACTGCTCGAGAGATGATCGAGAAGGACGCGTCCGACCTGCACCTCGTGGCGGGCGGAGCGGCCCAAGCTCCGCGTGGACGGCGACATCGACGCAACGCGTCCAGCCGAAGAAGTGCTTGACGCCCAAGGACACGCTGTCGCTCGCCGTACTCGGTGCTCACCGAGAACCAGAAGAAGCGCTTCGAGACCGAGAGCGAGCTCGACTTCTCCTTCGGCATCCAGAACCTCGGCGCGCTTCCGCGGCAACTGCTTCAAGCAGCGCGGCTGCGTGTCGGTGGTCATCCGGCAGATTCCGTTCAATGTGCAAGCACGTTCGAGGAGCTCGGGCTGCCCGAGGTCGTCGCGCAGCTCGCCGAGCGGCCGCGCGGGCTGGTGCCTCGTCACCGGCCCGACCGGCTCGGGCGAAGAGCACCACGCTGGCGGCGATGATCGACAAGATCAACAAGGAGCTCAAGGGTCACATCATCACGGTGGAAGACCCGATCGAGTTCATTCATCGCCACCAGGCGTGCATCGTCAACCAGCGCGAGGTGGGCACCGACACGAACAGCTTCCAGGCCGCGCTGAAGTACGCGCTGCGGCAGGACCCCGACGTCGTGCTGATCGGCGAAATGCGCGATCTCGAGACGATTCAGGCGGCGCTGACGATCGCCGAGACCGGCCACCTGGCGTTCGCCACGCTGCACACCAACTCCGCGGCGGAATCGATCAACCGTATCATCGACGTCTTCCCTCGCACCAGCAGTCGCAGGTGCGCGCGCAGCTCGCCTTCGTGCTCGAGGGCGTCCTGACGCAGACGCTGCTGCAGACGCGCCAAGGGACGCGGCCGCGTCATGGCCGCGGAGATCATGATCTGTACGCCCGCGATCCGCGCGCTGATCCGCGACGACAAGGTGCACCAGATCGAGTCGTCGATGCAGGCGGGAAAGAAGTACGGCATGCAGACGCTGAACGACGCGCTCTATCAGCTCTACATGAGCCGCGAAGTCACCAAGGACGAGTGTCTGCGCGTGACGTCCAAGCCGCACGACTTCCTGCGGTCCGATTGGCGAGGCGCCGCCGGACGACAAGGAAATTCCAACGCCAGCACAAGCCGCTGCGCAGGGCGGTCCCAAAGTCGCCGTGCGCCGCTAAGGAGCTGATCCATGCCGGTCTTTGAATACACCGCGCGCAATCTCAAAGGCGATCTCGTCAAGGACAAGATCGACCTGGCGAGTCGCGACGACGTCATTGCGCACCTGCGCAAGAACCGCATGGTGGTCGTTCAGGTCCGCGAGTCCAAGGGCAAGGGCGGCGGCCTCGGCGACTTCTTCAAGCCGGGCATCAAGACGCGCGACGTCGTGATCTTCACGCGCCAGTTCGCGACGATGATCAACTCCGGCTTGCCGCTGGTGCAGGCGCTCGACATCCTCGCCGCAGCAGACCGAAAACAAAGTCCTCGCGGACGTCACGCGGCAGGTGGTGTACGACGTCGAAAGCGGTCATACGCTCGCCGACGCGCTGCGCAAGCACCCCAAGGCGTTCAGCGATCTGTTCGTGAACATGGTGGCCGCCGGTGAAGCGGGCGGTATTCTCGACACCATTCTGCTGCGCCTCGCGACATTCCTCGAAAAGAACGACGCGATCGTTCGCAAGGTGAAGGGCGCGATGATCTACCCGGCCGTGATCTTCTCGGTCGCCGGCATCGCGGTCTCCGTGCTGCTCATCTTCGTGATTCCGACGTTCCAAAGCATGTTCGCGTCGGTGAACCTCGAGCTGCCGCTCCCGACGCCGGATCGTGATCGGCGCGAGCAACGTGCTGAAGAACTTCTGGTGGGCCCTCATCGCGGGCGGAATCTTCCTCGTGCGTGCGCGATCAACCGCTACTATAAGACGCCGACCGGCAAGCTGCAGATCGACAAGCTGCTGCTCAGCCTGCCCGTGCTCGGCGACCTGCTCCGCAAGTCGGCGGTGTCGCGCTTCACGCGCACGCTGGGCACGCTGATCTCATCGGGCGTGTCGATTCTCGACGGCCTCGAGATCACCGCCCGCACGGCGGGCAATCAGCGTGATTCACGACGCCGTGATGGAGTCGCGCGCCTCGATCGCCGGCGGTGAAACGATCGCCGCGCCGCTGCAGAAGTCGAAGGTCTTCCCGCCCATGGTGATCTCGATGATCGCGGTCGGCGAGCAGACCGGCGGCCTGGACGAGATGCTCACCAAGATCGCCGACTTCTACGACGACGAAGTCGACGCCGCCGGTCAGCGCGCTGCTGTCGCTGCTCGAGCCGATCATGATCGTGGTGCTGGGCGTGATCGTGGGCGGCATGGTGGTCGCCATGTACCTGCCGATCTTCGACATGGTGAACGCGGTGCGGTAAGCGAGACTGGGAGGCTAGGAATGTCGGAAGGACGCTCACTGGGGCCGCTTTTCCTTCCGCCGTCCAACCTTCCAACGTTCCAACTTTTGTAGCCCCACTATTGCATTCTGCCGCACCGTACCCAATAATGCCCCCCATGCGTTGGCTGGGCGTCAAATCGCCAGGGTCTGCGATTCCGACCGCGACTCGAGCTCCTCCGGCTCGTCTACGTGGGGCCGGATGTGCCTGGCGATCGCCATTTATCGTCACTACCGCCCTAAGATCCGGGTCGCGGCGCCCGCTCGACATCCTGGTCACGTCGCTGTACTGCTCGTGACGGCCGCTGTTGTCACCGCTCGCCGTCGTACTGGCACACCCATTTCCGCCGCCGGCTGCCCGGGCCCGACGTTCCTTTACCTCCAGGCGCTGTTCGACGTCCCGTCCTGATCACCGCCGTCGTGCACATGACGGGCGGCGCCGACAGCGACCTCGCCAGCCTCTACGTCATTCTCATCGCCGTCGACGGCGCTGCTCATGCCGCCGGCGAACGCCGGCCTCGTCACGCTGTTTGCCGGGCTCATCTACTTCGCCGACGTGTTCTGGGGCCATACGGGACCGGTGGCTCGTCGAGGCGTGTGGATCCAGCTCGGCGTGTTCGTGCGTCGTCGCGGTCGTGACCGCCTACGTCGCCAGCCGGGTGAACGTCATGGGTGCGGAGCGCGAGGCGCTGGCCGCCGAGGTGCGGTCAGGTCCAGCTCGAGGCCGATGACGTCCTGCGCAGCATCCGCACGGGCGTGCTCACGGTCGACGCCGACGGCCGGCTGTTGTACGCCAACCCGGCGTCGGAAGAAGATCCTCGGATTCAAGGCCCGCGAATGGCTCGGCCGCTCGGTCATGCCGGAGTTCGCGCGCCTCGCGCCCCGAGTTCTGGGCGGCGGTGACGTCGACGGCGCGCCGCGGCGTGCGCCTCATGCGCGTCGAGGCGACGGTGCACCGAGCCGGACCGCACGTTCCCGATCGGCGTGACCACCACGACGCTCGACGGGCCGGTCGGCGCGCGTCCCCGGGTCTCCGCGATCTTCACCGACATCTCCGACTCCAAGCGGCTCGAGCAGCTGCACCTGCGCGCCGAGCGGCTGGAGGCCGTCGCCGAGCTGTCATCGAGCCTGGCGCACGAGATCAAGAACCCGCTCGCGTCGATCCGCAGCTCGGTCGAGCAGCTGGCTCGCTCCTCGCGCACCAATCCGGACGAGAAATTCCTGGCCGGTCTGATCGTGCGCGAAAGCGATCGCCTGTCGCGCCTGCTGTCGGAGTTCCTCGATTTCTCGCGGGTGCGCGTGACCGAAGTGCCGGCCGCTGGATCTTCACGCAGGTCGCCGAGGCGGCCATCCGCATGGTGCGGCAGCATCCGGACTGCGAACGCGGACGTGAAGATCACGCTGGAAGGGCACCGCCACCGCGATGGAAGGCGACGAGGACCTGCTGCACCGCGTCGTCTCGAACCTGCTGCTGAACGCTGTGCAGGCGGCCGGTCCCAGGCGGCCGCGGGTCGTCGTGCGGACCGGTCGCTCGCCGCTGCATGGAGCTCCCGGGCGGCGCCGGCATCGACAATCCCGGTCTCGCTGCGCGTGACCGACAACGGACCGGGAATCCCCGACGAGTTGCGAGCACCGTCTGTTCGAGCCGTTCGCCACCGGACGCGTCGGGCGGCACCGGCCTCGGCCTCGCCATCGTGCAGCGCGCCGTTGAGGCGCACCGCGGACTGGTCCTCGTGGACACCACATGCGGGGCGAGGGACCACGTTCAACGATTTACTTCCCCGCCGCCCGCCGGAAGGAGGAAGCTGCATGAGTCGCCCAGCCAATGCCCCCTCGATCCTCGATCGTCGATGACGAGCAGGAGCATCCTCGACACCCTGCGCATCCTCCTCAAGAACGAAGGCTTCGAGGTCGCCACGGCACAGGGCGGCAAGGCCGGTCTGGAGCAGCTGCAGGCATTCGGCGCCCGACATCGTCCTGACCGACATCAAGATGCCGCGGCGTCACCGGCATCGAGATCCTCGCGGCGGTCAAGGAGCAGGATCCGGAGACGCCGGTCGATTCTCATGACGGCGCAGGCCTCGCTCCAGAGCGCGATCCAGGCGGTGAACGAAGGGGCCTTCCACTACGTCCAGAAGCCGTTCTCGAACGACGAGATCGTCGCGCTCTGCCGCCGGGCGGCCGAGGTGCGCCGGCTCAAGGCCGAGAACAAGCAGCTGAAGCAGGAGATTCGCGCGCCGCGAGCGGTCGGGGCTGGTGAAGCCGCTCGGCAAGGCGCGCTCGTTCCAGCGACGTGCTGCGTCTCGTGGAGCAGGTGGCCCCCACCGAAAGCACGGTGCTGATCCAGGGAGAGTCGGGAACGGGGAAAGAGGTCATCGCGCGCTACCATCCACGAGCTGTCGGCCCGGGTTGATGGCCCGTTCCTGTCCATCAACTGCGGCGCGCTGCCCGGAGAGCCTGCTCGAGTCAGAGCTGTTCGGCCACGTGAAGGGCTCGTTCACCGGCGCCGTGCGCGACAAGCAGGGACTCTTCGCGGCGGCCGCGGCGGCGGCACGTTCTTCCTGGACGAAATCGGCGAGATGTCGCCCGCCACGCAGGTGAAACTGCTGCGGGTGCTGCAGGAGCGGGAGGCGATCCCCGTCGGCGGCACCGCAGCGATTCCCGGTGGACGTCCGCGTCGTCGCCGCCACCAACCGCGATCTGGAGGAGGACATCAAGCGCGGCCGGTTCCGCACCGATCTCTACTACCGGCTGAACGTGATCGACGATCCATCTGCCGCCGCTGCGTGACCGCCGCGACGATATCGAGATCTTCGTCACGGCATTCCTCGAGCGCATCGCGACACGAGCGCGGCGAAGCGCCGCAGAAGCGCTCGACGCGCGAGGCGGTCGACGTGCATCATGCGCCTACGACTGGCCGGGCAACGTGCGCGAGCTGCGAGAACGCGCTCGAGCGCGCCGGTCGCGCTCACCAAGGGCGACACGATCCCTCTGTCCGGCGATGCCCGCGACAAGATCACGCGAGCGTCAGGCGGAGCCGCTGCGTGGCGCGATCGCCCGCACGTGAATCCCGCGCTCGACGTCATCGAGCAGGCCTACATCACCGTGGGTGCTCCAGAGCCGAGGGTGGCAACAGAGACCAGGGCCGCCGAGGTGCTCGGCATCGACCCGTCGACCCTGTACCGGAAGCTGAGCGCGCTACGAGGCGCCGCAAAGCCCGACCCCAGTCCCCAGGCCCTGGAGCAGAGTGATCCGGTTGGCGCCGCTACGCTCGGAGCAGCTCTCCGGCGCCGTGCGCTACAACCGCTGGATGTTCGAGGCGCCTCCGCCGCTGGATCGGCCGGAGCGTGCTCGAGATCGGCTCCGGGATCGGCAACCTCTCGGCGTTCCTAGTCGACCGCGAGCGGCTGCGCGCTCACCGACACGCGGGAGGAGTATCTGAACCGGCTGCGCCAGCGAGTTCGCGGGACGCGCCCAACGTCAGTGTGGCGCGGCTCTACCTCCCCGACGACGATCGCGCCGTCGCCGGACGTGCGCTTCGACACCGTCATCTGCCTCAACGTGCTCGAGCACGTGGACGACGACATCTCGGCGCTGCATGCCATTCGCCGGCTGCTCGGCCGGGCGGCCGGCTCGTTGCTGCTGGTCCCGGCGCTGCAGGCGTTGTACGGCACGATGCGACCGCGCGCTCGAGCCACCACCGCCGCTACAATCGCGACGGCACTCGCCGAATCTGCTGCGCGACGGGCTACAAGCTCGGCGCATCGAGTACTTCAACCTCGCGGGGATACCGGGTTGGTGGTGGGCCGGGCGAGTGCTGCCGCCGCCGAGACGATTCCCGGCGGCTCGCTCAAGCTGTATGACGCGCTCGTGCCCGCTGTTTCGACTGGAGCGGTTCATTCCCTGGCGCGTCGGGCCAGTCGTTGATTGCGATCAGGGAGGCCGCCTGATGCGCGAAGAGCGCCGCTCGCCCAACCTGCTGCTCCAGCGTGATCGTGCCGGCCTACAACGAAGCGGCGACGGTCGAGATCGCGCTGCGCGCATCCGTGAGGTTGCCGCTGCGGCTGGAGGTCATCGTGGTCAACGACGCGTCGACCGACGGCACGCGGGAGATCCTCGATGGAGCTGGCCGAAGTAGAGGCTGGTGGATCGGGTGATTCACCACGAGGAGAACCGCGGCAAAGGCGCGGCGATCCGCAGCGCGGCATCGCGGTCGGCGACCGGGCGACGCCGTCGTCGTGCAGGACGCGGACCTCGAGTACGATCCCAGCGGACCTGCCGTCGCTGCTGCTGCCGATCCGCTCCCGGCAGGCGGATGCGGTCTACGGATCGCGCTTTCAGGGCGGACCGCATCGCGTGCTGTACTTCTGGCACTATGTCGGCAATCGCGTGCTCACGCTCTTGTCCAACATGTTCACCAACCTGAACCTCACCGATCTCGAGACCTGCTATAAGCTCGTGCGCGCCGACTTGATCAAGCGGCTGCCGCTCTCGTCCAACCAGTTCGGGTTTGAGGTGGGAGATTACGGCGCGCCTCGCGCAGGCCCCCGCGCGCATCTGGGAGATCCCGATCTCCTACAGCGGTCGCACCTACGCCGAAGGAAGATCACGCTGGCGCGACGGCGTGGCGGCGCTGGTTCACATCCTGCGGTACAACCTGTTCGTCCCAGGCGGCCCCCGGTTGGCGCTCGCCGGCGAAGTAAAGGCGGGGCTTGCAGCCGCGGCGGCGACGCTGGCCGTCGGTGCTCCTCGCGCTGAATCAGGCGCTGGTCGGTGTCTTCTACGACGACGGTCTGTACGCGCGGGCTCGCGACCCGCGCTTCGCGAGCCGGCCTCGGGTATGTGCACCCCAATCTGCCGGGCCTGCCGGGCGCGGTGCATTACCCGCCGCTCTACCCGGTCGTGCTCGCGCCCATCTTTGGAGTGCTGTCGGTTCATGGCGCGGCGACCGTGGCCAAGGTGCTGGAATGCGCTGCTGGGCGCAGGTGCGGCGGGGCTGATCGCATGGCACGCGACGCGCATCGATATCCTGGGACTTCCCGAGCGGCAGCGGCGCTGGGTGCCGGCCCGCGCTCGTGTTGTGCGGCGGCCGTCGCGATCCCAGTTCTGCGCTACGCAGACGGTGCTGTTCGCTGAGCCGCTGTTTGCCGTTCTGCTCGCGGTGGCCGTTATCGCTTCGATCAGCGAAGTCGCCGTGGATCGTCGGAACGGCGGGCGGCCTCGCGCTCTGACGCCGCTCGATTGGCATCGCCGATCGTGGCTGGCGTGGTCTGCTTCCTGCTCATGCGCCGCGCGCCGTGGCGTGCGTTCGTCGCCGGTGGTGGTGGTCCGCCGCTCGTGGCCGCGCTCGCCTGGACCATCTGGGTGAGCACGCACCGGAGCGGCATCGACCCGGAGCTGGCGCTCGGCTATGGGACTTACTCGCGCACATCGACCAGGCCGGCCTGTCGGCGATCGCGGTGAACGTGCCCGACATGTCGCGCGCCGCTCGAGGCGCTGACGTTCGGATGGATCGGCGTGCGATGGCTCTACGAATTCTTTCCATGCTCGCGCTCGGCGTGGGCCTGTACGGGATCGCGTTGCTCGGCCGACGCAGCCGCCATCGGCTTCGTCCTCATCTTCTACTTCCTCGTGCTGGCGATTTGGCTGCACCCGCCGGACCGTTTCTCTGGGCCGTGCTTCCCGGCTGGCTCTGGCATGGGCCGCTGGGCTGATCGAGATCGGGCGGCGCTGGCCGCGCGTCCGCCGCTAGCGGCTGCGGTGTTCGGATGTCTGGTGGCCGGGGGATACGTCTATTACGAAGCGCGCGGCTTCGCCGGCGCGCTGGTGGGACACTCAGGCTCGCGCGATCTCCGCCAATTTCACCGAGCTGCTCCCGGTCGTCAGCCACGCTCCCCTCCAACGCCGTGGTCGCGACCGACGACGAGGCGCTCGTGTGGCTCTGCACGGTCGCCAGGCCGTCCCGCTCTGCGCTGGAGCGCTTCCGCGGCGCGGAGGTCGTGAGACCGACACCCGCCGAGAAACATCGCGCCTATCTCTGACCGCATGGGCGTGACCCACGTCCTGCTGGCGAGCGCCGAGCTCGCCACTCGGCCGTCGAGCTCCGAGGCCTGATCGGCTCGTACCCGCAGCTGCTCTCGGCCCTGTATCGCTGGCCGGACGGCCGGTGGCTCTTTGCCGTCAATCGTGGACCGTAACGACCGCCGGCTTCTATCTCGCAGTCCGTCCTGTGCGCGCTCGTTCCACACCTGCCCGCGTTGTGGAGACGGCTTCGCCATGGACGATCTGTACATCATCGCCTGGAATCCGCTGGTGCATTCGATCAGCGGCGTGTTCAGCGCGTTCGCAGAGACCCTACTGGCCGCCCGACGCTGGGTGGTCAGATGTACCCGGCCGCTGCCGCTCGCCAGCTTCGCGCTGACCGTGGGCAGTTGTCGGGGATCATCCGCTGCTGTTTCACGCGATGAATCTGGTGTGGCACGCCGGGGTGGCCGTCGTTGTCACGGCACTGGCCTTCGTACCCCCTCGCCCGAAGGGAGGAGGTCAGAGAGGACGCGCGCTCTGCTGCTGGACTGAGTTTTCGCTGTTCATCCCGTGCACGTCGAAGCGATCGCGAACGTGATCGGCCTGGAGTGAGGACTGATGGCCGCTGCCGGCGTGTGCCTCGCGGTCTACGCCGCCGTCGTGCGTCAGAACATGATGCTGAGCAGCCTCGGGTTGTTGCTGGGCCTGCTCAGCAAGGAAAACGCAGTCATCGCGCCGGGCCTGATCGTGTGGGCCTGGATCGTGGGGTGTCGAGGCCCCTCCAGCGACGGATGCTCGAGTTCGCCGGCGAGCTGGGTTGTGATCGCCGGAGCGTATCTCGCTCTACGAGGGAATCGTGCTCGCCCCGTACGCGCGCCTGCACGCCACCGCGCCCGTCTTCCTGGGCGAAACCGCGTTCGCCGGACGGCTGACAGCAGTGGCTGCGCTCACCGGACGTCTGCGCCTCTCGTCTGCCGATGACGCTGCGCGTGGATTACTCGCCCTGACCGAGCGGACGATCGATGCGGTCTCTGGTGGATGGACGCTTCGCGGTGGGACTGCTGTGTCTTGCCCCTTTGGGCCGTGTTGCTAGTGCTGGTGCTGGCGCAAAGGGCGAAAAGTCGAAGCGTTCGGTCTTGGCTGGATCGCGATTGCCTTTTTGCGCGTGTCTCGAACCTGTTGTTCTCCACCGGCGTCTTGCTGGCGGAGCGACGCTCTACCTGCCCATCGGCAGGGGTTGGCCGCTGGCAGCAGGCGCTGCGCTGCGCGCGGCTTCCTGACTCCCGACTCCGTCTCATCATCCCACTTCTCGTGCTCGCCGGCGGAATCCGCTCGGCGGTGCGCGTCCCCCATGGCGGGACGATTTTGCGGTGACCCAAAGCATCCTCGGTGGATTCGCCCGAGTCGTACCGCGGCCCGCGCGCATGGCGATGATCTATCAGAGCCACCGCCAGCCTCTACAGGCGCTCGGGGCGCTGCGCGAAGCGCTCCACATCTACGATCGCGACCCGACCTTGTTCATTGCCGCCGCCGATGCGGCGATCACCTGCAGGGCCGGCCGCGGCTTGCCGACACACTGCTCGCGCAGGCGGATCAGCTGTGCTTCAATTGCCCGGGTACCTCCGCACGCAGGCGCTCGCCGCGCGCTCGCGCGGTGATTCCGCGGTCGCCGATTCCCTGCTCGCGCGTCTCCGATGAGACGCGAGCTGCTGTTCGTGTTTTTGCCGCGGTGTTGTTGTATCTGCCCACCGTCCGGTACGGCTACGTGCGGACGATCGCGCGATCATCGTTTCGAATCCGCCGCGCATTCGGTCGGCGCCGCGCTCGGCGCGTTCGACGATCCTACTGGCCGCGCGGAGTCGGAGCCGGGCTGTATCGGCCGGTGACCATTCTCCAGCTTCGCTCATCGACTGGACGGTGGGGCGTGGCCGACCCGGCTGGTTTCACGTCGTGAACGCGCTGTGGCACGGTCTCGTGACGGTGCTGCTCGTCCTGGTCCTGGTCCGCTGGTTGCCGCCGCTCGCGGCCCGCCGCAGAGTCTCGTGTTCGCAGTGGCATCCGGTGCACGTCGAGGCCGTGCGCCAGCATCGTGGGCCGCGCCGAAGAAAACTGCTGGCGGCTTGCGGGGATTCTCGGCGCCGGTCACTGGCCGGCGCTGGCGGGGCTGGTGGGCGGCGGCCGTGGTGCTGGCGGCGCTCGCGGTGTTCAGCAAAGAGCTTGCGGTGTCATCGCCGGTGTCGTCATACTGATCCGATAGGCTTGCAGCCTGCAGGGCCCCTACTCCGGAGGGGCCAGCCGCTGAGGACGCCCGCCGGGCCTGTGGGTTGGTCTCGGGGTCGTGACCGTCGCCTACGTCGTCATCTGGGGAATGGTGGGCGTCGCGGGAGCGAGCGCACCCGCCGCCGTATTCCTATGGAAGGGACACCTGGGCCCGTCTCGCCATCACGCGCTCCCCGCGGTACTGCGCGCCGCTGTGTGCTTTATCCTCGATGTGGCCGCTCTCGCTGTCGTCCGACTACACGGCCCCCAGGTGATCCCGGCGTACGCTGGAAAGCTTCCGTTCGCCGCGGTGCTCGGGTTCCTGGCTGTGGTCGCCCGTGCCCGCGCTCATCGTCGGGTGTCTGCGCGCCCTGCGCCCGCGATTTCGTTTGCGGCCGCACTGGCAGCGCTCTCGTTCGTGCCGGCGTCGAACCTGCTGTTCGCCGGAGGTCGTCCTCGCCGAGCGCAATCACGCATCTCGCCGTTCGCGCTGCCGGCGGCGCTTCGTCCAGATACAGCGATCGCCAAGTCGCTGCAATCACGCACGCCGCACCCCTCGCTACGCTCGGGGCAGGCTCGACGCACGCCGCACGATGACGGCGGCTCTTTCTGCACTCAGTCGCCCTCGCCTGCGTCGTCCTGTCGTTCTTGCGGCTCCTCGCCTGGCGCGACAATCGCACGCAGCTGCTGACGCTGCTCGCCGAGCATCCGAGTCCTACGTTGGTCACGCGTCGGCGGCGGTGCTCGCCGGTCGTGGTGACCAGCCGGCGCGCGCCGGCAATACCGAATCGCCGACTCGCTGTTTGGCAGGCGATCCGTATCTCGACGCGGCACACGCGATTTTCTTGCTGGAGTCTTGGCGACACGGCCGCGGCGCAGCGCCGCTCATCGCCCGCATCAGCTACTCGCGAACCGAGACGCCGGCCATCAGGATGTCGCTCCACGCTGCAGTTTCTCTTTCGAGCTGCGCCGCGGCTGACCTCGCGGCGGCGCGCGCGATCGCCGGGTCCGCTCGGCGAAGCTTTCCTGGAGACGAATCCTGGTACCGCCGTATTTGCAATGACTTACGGGTCGGTTGCGTCTGCGTAGCTGGCTTGCAAAAAAGCCCGGATTTCCTAGCGCTTTTGGGTGTCGGCAATGCCCGACCGGACGCTCATAAGCTGTTGATCACAACATTGGTTGCGAGGGTTAACCCGTTGAGGGCACAATTGTGCTTCTGTGAGCACGCAGAATAACTGTGTCGCCCGATGACTCAGAGCATTACCGGGAGGTTGTCAGATGAACCGCAAGGGTTTCACACTGATCGAGCTTCTGATCGTGGTCGTGATCATCGGCATTTTGGCCGCGATCGCGATTCCGAAGTTCGCGAACACGAAGGAAAAGGCGTATCTGGCCTCGATGAAGTCGGATCTGCGTAACCTGATCACCGCCGAAGAGGCGTATTTCGCCGACTCGGTGAAGTACACGCAGCAACCTCGGTACCGCTGTACAACGCTGACCAGCGGCGTTGCGGGCCCCACCATTACGACGACGGCGGATGGGTTCACCGCGACGGTGTCCGCATACCACGACCACGAAGACTTGCGCGGTGTACGTCGGTTCGACGTCGCTGGCGCCGGCCAACAAGGAAGGCGAGCCGAAGTGCGCCTAAGGCACTCTGGCCTGACGGCATCGGAGGGCGGTGGGGGCGACCCTGCCGCTCTTTGTGCACCAAACTGGGCCCGGCGGTCGCAGAGTGCCGTAACGCCGTCAGCGCCACGAGCGATCGTCGTAGCCATGGCCTACCGACTTACGCGCCCGAGTAGGGCATAGTTCCGCCTTAGAGCGCCGGAGATGAGTGTCCGGGTTGCGCGCACGGGGGGGTATCCAGATGAATCGCAAGGGTTTCACACTGATCGAGCTTCTGATCGTGGTCGTGATCATCGGCATTTTGGCCGCGATCGCGATTCCGAAGTTCGCGAACACGAAGGAGAAGGCGTATCTCGGCGTCGATGAAGTCGGATCTGCGTAACCTGATCACCGCCGAAGAGGCGTATTTCGCCGACTCGGTGAAGTGCACGAGCAGCAATACGCGGCG
>ERZ1370068.3138-contig-2260_pt1 | contig 19347 bp, 33 predicted proteins | sample MGYA00561227_ERZ1370068 | MGnify/ENA primary metagenome ERZ1370068 (study PRJEB38410, sample SAMEA6850437) | metagenome | study: Metagenomic assessment of the ecological functions of the soil: analysis of the soil microbiota associated with the...
GGTAATACTTCGTTCAGTTGCAATGTGTATTGCTCCAAGATGCTCTCGGCAGAATCTCCAAATGGAACCAGTCTCGAGCCGACTTCACTGAAACGTATGCCGCTCGCGACAGAGGCTGATGCCGAGACGCCGCGTCGCGCCCGTGCGAATGACGCCGCTGCCGGGAAGAAGGCGGCGATACCTTCTGCGACCACGGCGGCTGGCTGTGTTCTGGGGCGTGCACGATCAGGTGAAGTACCTGTCGATGGCTGTGGCCGGATCTGGGCCTCGTAGACCTGTGCCAGGAAGCGTATCGATCACGATTCCCTCGAGCACATCGCGTCCTGACGCTGACCAGCACGCCACGCTCGGCGACGAGGCTCAGTGGATCGCTCGGTAGTCGACACAGGCGCAGACCGGGCGGTAGAGAAGGCCGGGAGTCCTTCGCAGGGTGCGACCGGAGTCCGATCCTGATTGCCTGCGGCGCTTCGCTGCCAGCCGCCGGATAGGAGGTCACCCTCGCACCGGGAACAGCGCGCATCCGTCGAGCGTGACGGCGGCGCGGTGGGCGTCTCGGCGTCCGGAGTCGTGTCCGGCAGGGCTTGCCGACTGGGCTCTGCCGGAAACCGGCGTGATGCGGACGAGATCAGCGACTGCGAGCAGGATCCTGGCGCGAGTGTTGCGGATCTCACGATTCGCCTCCTCCGTCGCGGCACTGTCAGCGCGTGAGTATCGCACACGACAACGGTCAGATCCGTGAGGATGGCTCCCAATGTCAGCAGCCGCGCACGGCCGCCGCCCCGGCGAGGGTGAGGCGCCAGAGCTGCCGGACGTGCCCGCTCGGCGCCATAGCGAAACACACCGGCCCTCGCGTTCGCGCTTGGCGATGACGAAGAGAGCGCGATGCCGGGCGGTGCGATAGATGATCGCCGCCACGGAGCAGATCACTTCATCCCGCCAGACGTACAGGGAGATATGAGCGAGGAACGGCGCTCAGCAAGCCCGGCAATGACCGAGATCGACGGTCCGTGCCCTCCTGCCGTTGTCCATACGCCCAGGTCTCACGAGTCAGAGTCGGCTTCGAGGCGCGCGCGCGGCGACGAGCAGGGCATGGAACGATGGGCCATGGAGGTGGTCGCGACTCGCAGCGCCAGGTCGCGTAGGCCGATTGCGCAGGTACAGCGTCATCGCGATGAGAAACGCCTGGACCGAGGCGGCGAGTTCGCGAAGCCACGGCCCTGTGGGGCCGCGGCGGCTTATGCCTGCGATTCTGTCGGCCGAGGAACTTCGGCGTCGAGTCTGCTGCCAGCGGCCACGTACAGCACCTCCGGCGGCGACCAGCGTCCGTGACAGGAAGGCGCCGAGAAGGGACACGATCAACGCGATACTGTCTGTAGCAGGCGCCCACATGTCCCGACCACGGCCTTCCACACCAAGCAGGCGGTCGATGGGTCTCGTAACCCGCGCTGAGACTGTGCCTGGGGGAGCGCGCCTAGCGGCGAACATCGTGACGGCGGACGCCACCGGGGTGAGGCACGAGCAGGAAGCCGGCGATCGTCGCGATGCTACTACGCGCTGCGCTCGCGCGCGTAGCGGGAATACGGTAGCAGCGCGCTGCGATGCCGAGAAAAGGCCATGAACGGCGATCAGCACCATCGCTGGCGGCGCGTTGCATGCGCACCAGAGGCGGGATTCAGGAGCGAGGTCTCCCACAGGCTGCTCCTACTGGGCCACTTCGAGGTCGGAAGGCCCGCGCGCGATGACGACGAAGACGATGATGCCGGCCACCGCCTGGCAACCGTCGTGACGACGTTAGGGATCGCCGCCTGTTGCACGCCACGGAGCAGCAGGCGGTGGATGCCCGATAGGCGGGAGGAAGTGGACGTCGTCAACACCGCGGCCGGCGTGTTGCCGGCGCCGTACGCCGGGATGACCGCGCCGAGCGTGGACTTGTACAGCACGAGGAAGGGACACGTTGCCGAGGCAGGCCGCCGCCCAGTAGCCGAGCGCCGAGAGAAAGCCGATGTATCTCGCCGAAGCCGGCCTTCGCATAGGCGAACACGCCGGCGTTGAGATCGGGCTTGCGAACCGAGAGGACTGGAAGATGAGGCCGAGCATGAGCATGCCAGCCCCGCAGATGATCCAGGCAATGCCCGCGCCGACGGCGCCGGCCCGCGAGGAAATGGTCTGCGGCACGGAGAAGATACCGCCGCCGATCATCGAGCCCACGACCAGCGCGGTCAGCACCGGCAACGACAGGCTTGAGGATTTCTCGCCCTCAGTGCTCATCGACGCGTAGCCGCGGGGCGAGAGCTGCCGGTCGACCCGACGGGCCGACCGTCAGCCCGCAAGCAGCTATTCCGGTACCGCGAGGATGCGGAACATCTGCTTCACGCGTTGTCGAGTCGCCTTGCCGAAATACTTCTCGTAGATCGGCAGGATCTGACCTGATCGATACAGCCGGCTCGGGTTGTCGTGTCCACCGCCAGGCGGAAATCCATCGTCGCCGTGGGCGACCGCAAGCGCGAGCGGCTGAACGTCGACGAGGCGGTCGAGCACCACCAGCTTGTCCGGTTCTGCTTCGCAAAGGTTGAGCAGGATCGTAGCGTTCGCCGAGGAGTGCATCCGCCCGACCTTCGCGAACCTCGAGCGCGCCCGCGGTGTTGTCCGAGACCGGCGTGATCGTGGCATTGACCTTGAGCTGCGCGCGGCGCGCCTTCGCGATCGTTTCCGACGTCGTGCCGCCGACGACGACGAATCGCTTCTCTTCCAGCGCGGCGAGACCCGGCGAGCCCCTCCACAGCAGGATTGCTCGCTGACCGGCCGTCCCTCGAGCGCGTCCCTGAAGTCGGCGGGCGCGTCCGTTCGCACGAGCACGGCGGTGCCGCTGATCAGGATGGGGATCGAAAAGCTCACTTCCTTCTCGCGCGACAGTCGTCGGCGCCGAAGGACCGCACAACAGGTCGATCCGCCCTCGCGCAAGGCGCTGAAGCGCTCTCCTGGCGCCGACCAGAACGGCCTCCGTCGTGAGGCTCGGCAGCTTCAATGACGCCTTGAGGTCCGCGACGGACCTCGCTCGCACAGCGCGACGGCATAGCCCTGCGCCTTGCCCTCCCTCCTGGTAAGACATCGGCGCGGCATCGCTGTAATAGCCACATGGTGAGCTTGCCGGACGACTGTATCCTCTCGAGCGTGCTCGATGCGGCGCGGGCTCCTGCGCGGAGACCACGCGACGATGTCAGCAACGCGGACACGAAGAGCGCGACGCCGAATCGGCGCGTGCCACGGTCGAGCGATACTGCGCGCTGCATGTGAGCTCCTGGGTTGTCAGGTCTTGCGTGCTCATCGGATCTACCGCCGGCCGGCCGCGGCGGCAGCGGGCGCGGATCGAGAAGCGCGGCGCCAGGAAGCCGTAGATGATGTAAGTGATCGCGATGACGATCATGCCGCCCAGTGACGGGCTCGAGGCCGGAGGCATAGATCGCGTAGCGTGCTGTAGAGCGTCGCAAGAGCACGGCGACGATCGTGTTCCGGCGGAACAGGCCTCGGGAACCGCCGGCCTTCTTCATCATCACGATCAGCGCCGACAGCGCGATGATGTACGGGACGACGTTCGTCACCACGGCGAGGTTGACCAGCGACGCTGAACTGCTCGCTGAGACGTCGGCGAGATCGTCGACAAGCGCCAGCAGCGTCTGCACGACGCCCATGACGATCATGCCGACGATCGGGGCGCTCGCCTCGCGTCACCTTGCGTGAAGAAGGTCGGGAACATGCGATCGCCCGCCGCCGACCTGGCCGTCTGCGCGATGCGTGAACTGCCAGCCGAGCAGCGAGCCGAGGCAGGCGATCACCGCGAGCGCCATGATGATCGAGCCGACGCGTCGGATTGAACATCTTGTGCGTAGGCGAGGCCGAACGGGCCGGTCGACTTCGGCGAGCTCCGCGTTCGGGCACGATGCCCTGGATCACCGTCGTCGAGAGGACGTAGACGACCGCCGCGCCGAGCGTCCCGAACATGCAGGCCAGCGGCACGTCGCGCTTCGGATTCTCGACCGCGTCGGAGTTCTGCGCGGCCGACTCCATGCCGAGGAATGCCCACAGCGTGAGCGCGATGCTCGAGCCCACGCCGGCGCCGAGTGCTCAGTCCCTGCGGATTCCAGGCCGCCGCGAAGGTCGTCGGCGCTTGAACCAGAACCAGCCGATCACGGACAGGCCCGCGACCGGGATGATGACGCCCCAGACCGTGATCGCGCCGATGCGTGCCCGTCAGCGATCGGCCCGCCGAAGTTGGCGACCGTCGTCAGCCAGATCAGGCCGATGACGCCGATGCACGTGGCGATCGGCGTCGAGGACAGCCACGGGAAGAACGTGGCAAGGTAGCCGACCGCCGAGATCGCGATCGCGACGTTGCCGATCGCGAGCGACAGGAAGTACAGGAAGAACGTCATGAAGTAGCCGTCCTTGCCGTAGGCGTCCTCGGCGTAGGCCGCCATGCCGCCCGCGCGCTGAGTTGCAGGAGGCCCGCCTGCGCGAATCCAGTACGCGATGGCCATCGAGCCGAGCGCCGTGACGACCCATGACAGGAGCGAGATCGCGCCGACCTGCGCCATGTTGGTCGGCAGCATGATGATGCCCGAGCCCATCATGTTGACCGCGACGAGCACCGTCAGCTGCATGAGGCTCATCTTCTTCGTGCTTTCCATCAGCTCTCCCTGTCGGTAGTTTCATGGTGCGATCTGCGGTTGCGACGCTCGCCGGCTTCGGCCCGCGTTCATCTCACCGCACGCACAGTACGTGGTAGGAACCGTCGTGCATCTCGGCGCCTTCCGTCACGTGACCGAAGCCCGGGAACTTCTCCTCCCAGCTCTGCAGTCCCTGCATGTAGCGGATGTACGGCGAGTCGGCGCCGCCGAAGTTCTCGCCCGACATCAGCATCGGAATACCCGGCGGATACGGCATGATGCTGTTGGCCGCCGTGCGCTCGCGAGCTTGTCCACCGACACGGACTCGACCTCGTTGCGCGACCAGCCGCTCGTAGGCCTCGCGCGGCGTCATGTCCGGTCGCGGCAGCGTCTCGTAGGCGCGCATTGAGCAGGTCGCCGGGGCGCTTCGTGCGCAGGTACTCGAACATCTCGTCACCGAGATCGTGCATGCCGACGTTGCGGTAGCGCGCCGGGCTCTGCGCGGCGATCTCGGGCAGCACCTCGGCGACCGGACGGTTGCGCGTCGTAGTCGCGCTTGAACGACGAGCAGGTTGGTGAGCAGCGTGCCCCACTTGCCCTTGATGATGCCGATCGCGAACAGGAACATGACCTGGAAGTCGGTGACGCGCGTCGGCACGATGCCGAAGCGGCTGAAGTAGGCGTTGACCAGTGCGCCCGGGACGCCGGTGTCCTCGAGCTTGCCGTCCTCGCCCATGCCGGGCGCGAGCGAGGCTCACCTTGATCGGGATCGAGCATGCACCAGTCGGGCGCGATGCTCGTCGAAGCCGTGCCACTTGTCGCCGGGCTTCAGCTTCCACGGATCCTGGCTGTTGCAGAGCAGCTCGGCTGCGCGCGTCCTCGAACGCAACCTTGCGGCCGCTTCGCGATCCGTGACCGACTCGACGTTCCACGGCTTGAAGAACCACGTCTTCTTCTCGGCGAAGGTCGCGCCGGATGCGGCTCGACCGCCTGCCGGAAGTCGACTGCCTCCTGGATCACCTCCTGCGTGAGGGACCGTCCGCCGCTGCCGTCCATCATCGCGCTCGGTGATGTCGTTCGAGGCGACGATCGCGTAGAGCGGCGACGTCGACGTGTGCATCATGTACGCCTGGTTGAAGCGGTGATGCTCGATCGCGCCCTTGCCGTCGCGCACGTGGATGAAGGACGCCTGCGACAGCGCCGCCAGCAGCTTGTGCGTCGAGTGCGTCGCGAAGACCGTCGGGCCCTTGTGTGCTGCCGGGTCGCCGCGCATCGCGAAGTGGTTCTCGTACATCGGGTTGAAGCGCGCGTAGCCGTACCACGCCTCGTCGAAGTGGATGCGGTCGCAGCTCTGCTCGAGCAGCGCCTGCGCCCTCACGGCGTTGTAGCAGAGACCGTCGTAGGTGCAGTTGGTGACCACCGAGTACACCGGCTTCTGTCCGGCGACCTTCTGTCGTCAGCGGGCTCGACGCCGCCTGTCGCGCGAGCGCCGCGGGCTCCATCTGCGTCGGGCGAGATCGGCCCGATGATGCCGTAGCGGTTGCGCGTCGGGACCATGTAGACCGGCCGCGCGCCGGTCAGCATGAGGCCCTGCTCGATGGACTTGTGGCAGTTGCGATCGAGGATCGACGAGGTCGTCCTCGCGTCATGCACGCCTGCATGATCGAGCGATTGGAGCCCGACGTGCCGACGACGCCCGTGTAGCTAGCGGTGCGCGCCGAACACGCGCGCCGCGTAGCGCTCGCTCTCGGCGACCGGCCCCGTGTGATCGAGCAGCGAGCCGAGCTGCGCCGCGCTCGATGCCCATGTCCGTGCGGAAGAGGTTCTCGCCGAAGAAGTCGAAGAAGGCGCGACCCGCGGGCAGCTTCGTGAAAGCCGATGCCGCCCTGGTGGCCCGGCGCCGACCACGAGTGCTCGCGCAGCAGCGAATAGTTGGCCAGCGCGCGCGCGTAGGGCGGCAGGATCTGTCGCCCGGTAACGCGCCGATCGCCGCCACGACGCGGCCGGCCACGAAGTCGGCGCGTGTCCTCGAGCAGCCAGACGAACTCGTCGACCATCTCCGCCGACTTCGATCGTGATGCTGCGCTTCGCGCCCTCGCGATCGGCGAGCAGGAACACCGGCACCTTCTCCGTGGCGCTCGCGCAGCCGATGCAGCAATGCGATGGCCTCGGAATGCGTTGTCGGCAGTGTCTCCGCCGAGATTCCAGTTGAGCAGCACGGCGCCGAGCAGGGCATTGGAGACGACGGTCGGCCTGCCCGTCATCGAGAGACAGCGCCCGGATCACGTTCACCGCGCGTGCCTCGAGCGCCTTTGCGAGGTTCTCGGTTGCCCGGCCAGCCGCTGTTTCCGGACGCGCGAGGCCGTCATCGACGATGAGTACGTTCCGCTGTACCGGCGTTGCGCCCTGAATCATGATTTTCGTGCTCCTCTATCCTGAGTGCGCCTGCATTACCGCTTCCGACCGCATCCAACTCAGTGCCGCGTGACCGTCGTGGCGAAGTTGTAGCGGAAGGTCACCTGGATGCGCGAGTCATCTCCGTTCGCGCCGTTCTTGTCCTCGCGTTCGCCCCAGAGACCTTCCGCACCCACCGTGAAGTGCTCATCCGGTGAGTGAGAGCAGGTTGACCGACGCGTACTGACCGAACTTGAACGCGTCGTCGTCCTGCAGCTGGGTATTGTCAACCTCCGTCCTGCTGTAACCGACCGAGCTGGTCCAGTGTTCTTTCCACTGGTGGTTGTAGTAGAGCACCGCACCCCCAGAGCGGCACTGGCCTTCGGTCGCGGATCGGCCAGCGTGCCTGCGCCCGCGAGGTCCGTGCCGCCGTCGTTCATGTAGCTCGCGATGCCTTCGCCATACACGCCGCCGACGAGGATCTGATCGTTCCCGTCGGCCACGTTGATCGAAGTGGTGACGTTGACGCCCCAGCCAGTCTTCTCTCCGTTCGGCTCGCTGTCCGGCGTACCCAGGGTCTCGAAGCCGATGCGACGAAAGAGGGCCGCCACCTGGAAGTGGCCCCAGTCGTTATTCACCCGGAAGTGCGCGGTGAGGTCCGGAATCTTCTCGGTGCCCTGCAGACCCTCCAGAGCGGGGTCGATGATTCGGACCTGTCCCGGATCGACATCGTCGAAGGGCTTCTCGATCGCAATCGCAAAACGGTGGTACTTGTCATCGACCGGCATCCATCGGATCTGCGGGTTGCGGACGTAGGACCATGCCGCTGGGTCCCCAGTAGTCGACGACATTCGGGAAGATGTCCCGGATCCATGAAGGTCGTATAGAGCTGGCCCGCTAACCACGGTCCCCAGCGGCCGTAGGCATCCTTCAGAGTGGAACGTCGTCTCGCCTTCGTTGTTGCCCTGGCCGAACATGTCGAATGACAGCACGCCCTTGGAGCTCCTTTGCCGTCGGCCGAGGTATTGGCGGTAATGCCGAATCCGCTCTGACGCGCGCTGATGATGGCCCGCCCGTCCTCGCCGAACTCCCCGTCCGTCGTCGGAATCCGCGACGGGCGCAGGGTGTCATCCCAGTTCCCGTCGACGCGCTTGAAGTCCTGTACGTAGTCGCCTTGCAGCGTCGCGGTGACCTCGATGTTCGGCGTGGTCTCGGCGGCGAGCGCGACGCTGACCGGAAGCGCGGTCGCGAGCAGTGCAGAAAACGGCAGTCGCGACGCGCGCCGTGCAAACGTTGTGAGCTTTGGCATATTCCCTTCTCTTGAATCCAGCCCGATCTTCAAAGCGGGCGAGGGCGGCGACTGACCATGGACGCTGGCGGCCGCGGCGATGGCTCATGCCACGCTCGTCGCGGTGACGCGGGCGTCCACGGCCTGGGCCGCGGCGCGAATCCATCAAATGTCGTCGCTGCCGGATCAGGCTGCGGCGCGAGGACGAGGTCGTCGTCCGTGCGAACGGAGTCCGTCGTCAGCGTGTAACCCTTGCCGCGCACGGAGTGCAGCGGCAGTTGCATTCCGAACGCGGCCGCCTTGCGGCGCAGGCGGTTGACCAGCACGTCGACCCGATGCGGGTCGGCACTCTGTGGATCACCACCGAGGCGCGAGATCAGCTCGGCGCGTGACACCGGCTCTCCCGACGCCTGGAACAGGCAGCGCAGGGAATGCGCGCTCCGCCGTCGTGAGCGGCAGCTCGGTGCCGATCCGGGTCGCGCAGTTTCCAGCCGCCTTCGAAGAGTCGCCAGCCGGCCGCGCGCGGCACGTGCATCGACCGTTCCCGCGTCGATCCGCCGATGCAGCGCGCGCAGGTGTGCGATGAGCTCCCGACTGTCGCAGGGCTTGACCAGGCACGAGTCCGCGCCATGCTCGAAGCATTTCAGCCGCGTCTCGACCGCATCGGCGCCCGTGAGCACGACGATGCCGATATTCACCGTGCGGCGCAGCAGCGCGACGATCGACAGAGCGCTGTCGCCCGCGACCGAAATGTCGATGACCGCGATGTCGCAGCGCTCGCCGAGCGAGGCGCGGTAGAAGCTGGAAGCATCGGCGAAAGCCGATACGAGGAATCCATTGCCGGCGAGCTCGGCGGCCAACTTCGCACGCAACGCATCTTCGCTGACGAGAAGATGGACCGTCGCTCTGCGCGAACGAACGCTCCGGTCACGGACTCGCGCGGCGTCGACGGACTGCGAGATCCACTGCGCATACATCCCCGTTACAGGCGAATGCGCGGTACTGTCCTCTCCGGTCTGAGGGGTCGCAATTGGCCTTTGGTGCAATTTGTGACGCCGCCGCTACAGAGGCGGGCTCAGCCGGCGGCCAGCCGGTGTGCGCCGGGGGTCGCCCTCCCCGAAGACGCATGAACGGCGCTTTGCGCTCAGGTATGCAGCCGGCCACTGCTGCGGTGGGTGGGCTCCGTCTCCGGCACGAGGACTACCACGAAGGGACGGACAGTGCGCGCGCCAGCGACCGACGCGAGCCGTCAGTGGCTCGTAGTTTGCTCGGGCGGAAGCGAAGCTCCCGCCGAGAACCAGGTGCAGATTCACGCGCTGACTCAACTGCTCGCTCTGCACGCGCAGCAACGCCAGCCGCGCAGAGTCCAGATTGAGTTGCTGTTGCTGGACGGCGCGCAAGTCGATCTTGCCGACGCGGTAACTCGTTTGCGCCAGGTCGAGCGCGCGCTCGTTGTCGGCGACGGTGCGCTCGGAGCAGCCGATCGCGTTCCGCGAGCGTGTTTCCGGCGGCGAGGGCGTTCTCCACATCGCCGAGGGCACGCAGGGCAAGATTGGCGTATTGGGCCACGGCCTCCTTCTGTTCGAGCGTGCGGATCTCCACCTGCGTCTTCAACGCGCCGCCCTGGTAAATCGGAGCAATCAACTTCGCCCCGGCGCCGCCCGTTGGATTGTCGAAATCTTCTTCAAGTTGCAGGATGTCACTGCTGATGGTCGCGACATTCGCGTTGAGAATGATCCGAGGCAGGCGCGCGGCCTTCGCTTCACCGACGCGATTGAAGGCGGCAGCTACCCGGCCGATCGGCGGCGACCATGTCGGGACGACGTTCCAGCATTTCCAGAGGCAGGCCGGCGGGAACCGGGCCGGGGAGCGCGGGCAGGTCGTGGCGAGCCTGGAGTTCCGCCGCGGGGTAACGCCCGAGCAACAATTCCAACGCGCGCAGCGTTTGCTCGTGCGCGAGTCGCACCTGTTTGGCCGCGTCCTGAAGGTTGCCGACGTTGGCACGCGCCAGCGCAACGTCCTGTTCGTTGCCGGAGCCGACCTGCCGGCGTTTCTCCGCCAGCGTCACCAACTCCTGCGCGGCCTTGACCATGTCCTCGGCAATCTGGAGTTGCAGCCAGGTCTCGCCGGCAGTGAACCAGGTCTTCGCCACCGTGGCCGCGAGGGACTGCCGGCCGAACTCGAAGTCTGCCTGCGCCGAGGCGTAAGTGGCCTCGATAGGCATTGCGTCCGTAGCGCATGCGGCCCCAGAGGTCCGGTTCCCAGGAAACCCCGAGTGAAGACGCCCTGCAAGGCGGAAGCTGATATCGCCGCCGCCCATCTTCAGGCCGCCGGTACCAAACAGATTCACTGCGGGCGCAGCGCGGCTTTCGCCAGCTCGACGTATTGCGCGGCCTGCTCCACCCGTGTGGCGGTGACGCGCAGATCGGGATTGTTGGTCATCGCCTCCGCAACCAGCGGCGTCGAGCTGAGCGTCATCGAAGCGTGGCGAGCCAGTTGTCCGCGATCGGGCCGGCGGCAGCGCCCGCCTTCCAGGCTTTGGTCAGGTCGAGATTGGTCGAGCGTACCCGGATTGCTGGCGAATCTCGTCAGTCGTGGGCGGCGCCTTGGGGTGACACAACCCGGGATGAAAGCGAGAGACAGCGCGCAAAGCACGACCGAGCAGCGTCCTGCAGTCCGCGCTGCGAATGACTCCTCGTGGCGTGGCTTGCTCGGCATGCGTGCCATCTCAATGCAGCTTGAGAATGAGCCAGTCGAGCTTGGAGCCAACCCGGAGGATGATCTTGCGCAGGATGTGGATCGCATGGCCGCTGTCGGTATAGATCGCGCCGCCACCGTGCGCGCCGGAAGCGAGGAAAATATCCTTGTCGTCGACGAGAAGCCGGACTGCGAGCGAGCTCGGCGGAATGGGAGCCACGCCGGCGGAGTTGCTGGCCCCGCCAATGGGCAACTGCCCCTGCGCCGTGGCCCACATGATCGAGTCCACCTTGCACTTGATGATGCGGCCCGGATACATCTCCATGGCAATTTCGGCTTCCTGGCCCGGCTTCACCGCACGGACTTCGTTCTGCTGATAGATGGCCAGGATCCACTGCTCGTCCTCGACAAAGGTCATCACCGGCTGCATGACGATCTGGCTTGCCACCGTGCCGGGACGCAGGGCCAGCGAAACGACCGTGCCGTTGGCCGGCGCGTAGTAGATCGTCTGGTCGAGCTGCCACTTCGGCATCCGCCAGTTGCGACTCCGCCTGTGCGATCTGCGCCTTGGCCTGCGCCACCTCGTCCTGCTCGCCCTCGGCGGTCTTGGCGGCGAGCTTTTCCCTGACCTGCGCCGCGCTGGCGACGCTCGCAGCGAGTTGTCCTTCGAGCTCGGCGAGCTCGTGCCTCGGCCTGCTCGAGGTCGAATCGGTTGCCCGCGCCCGCGTCGGCGAGCTCCTTGAGCTGCGGGACCCGGAGACGCGCGAGAGCAAGCTGCGCGTTGATTGCCTCGACCTGGCTCCGTGCTGGTCTTCAATTGCTCGCCCAGCGTGCGCTGGCTGGCCTCGGCCGTGACCAGCTTGGCGCGCAGCATGGTGAGATTGGCCTCGGCCCCTTTCACGTCCAGCTCGAACGGCACGGGATCGATCTTGAACGAGCACGTCACCCTTCTTGATCGGGCGGTTCGGCTCGACCGGCACTTCCGTGCACGCGCCCGGTGACGCGCGGCACCACCGGCACGACGTAGTTGATCACGCGCACGTCATGCGACGACGGCGCGAAGATGTTCAGAAAGAGGATCAGCGCCGTGAGCCCGATGATCGGGAGCGTGATGACGATGACCTGGCTGACGATGTTCCACGGCAGCAACTTGAACTTGAAGAAGATCAGCCAGACGAAGAACGAATAGATGCCGAGCAGAATGATTTCCATCGGTCAGGCCTTCCCACCGTCGGTGGCGGATTTGCCCGCCAATTCGCCTTCGAGCTCGTTGACACGCTTGAGCAGCCGCTCGAGCTCTTCAACCTTGTCCTGCGCCGGCTCTTCCGCCGCGTCGTCGTGACCGTGCACCACCTTGTCGGTGCCATAGGCCATCTTGTAGAGCACGGGCTTCGAGTATGCCCAGAGCCACGCCAGCGGCCAGAGCAGGCCGCCGAAGCACCAGCGAAAGCAGAGGCACAGCGTCTGGATGGCCTTGGCCTGCGGATGGTGCCTCTTTCGGCGATCTTCTCCGGAAGAATGTGCACGAGCCAGAAGACGGAGATGCCGATAACGGGCACGATGACGAGCACCACCCAGGACATCACATCAGCCACGGTGTCGAGCGCCTCGCCTTTGAACAGCGAAGCGTAGGCGTGGGCCGGAAGTAACATCAACGACGCGACCAACGCGCGCGCGCCTCGACCCTCTCAGGAGCCGCTTCGCCGCCGACGCGGATTGCACTATGGGTGTCCTGAGATCCATGTCGATGTTTCCTTCACTCCACACAAGCTCTCAATTTCTAACACTCCTCCTTGAGTGCCCTCCGCGGCAGAAGATGGTAAGCGCTCCACGAAGACCATTCTAGTCATGACGCAACCGAGACCGCGGGACGAGGCGTGAGCGGCGCTTTCTGCATCGAGCCTTTCTCCTTGCGAGCGAGCGTTCCGATAGTCGCTGCACACCAGTGCGTCGCGTGGCGGCCGGACACGCGTACTGGTGCAATGCCAATGCGGTCGTTATGCTGCGCGCACTGTCGGTTGCGCGCGCGCTACATGACGATGTCGAGGTATCGAAGTCGCTCAATCGAACACCATGATTTCGCCCGATCATCGCATGTTTGATCTCGTCGTCCTCGGCGGCGGTCCCGCCGGAGCGAGCGGCGCGGCGGCCGCGGGCGTTGCTCGGCAAGACGGTCGCGCTCGTGGAGAAGCGCCGCGCTGGATCGGCGGCGCGGGCATCAACACCGGCACCATTCCCAGCAAGACGCTGCGCGAGACCTCGCTCATGCTCTCGGGCTGGCGCTCGCGCCGGCTCTGTTGGGCGTGGATCTCTCGCTCCGCCGCGAGGCCACCATTTCCGACTTCATGCGGCACGAGAGACAGTGACGGACAGCGAGCGGCAGCGCGTCGAGGCGCGGCTGGCGCTGCGCGGCGTGACCAAGTTCCACGGCGCGGCGAGTTTCGTGGACGCGCACACCATCCGCATCGCCGGTGAAGGCGGTGCGGATCAGGTGATTCGCGGCGAGAAGATTCTCATTGCCACGGGCTCGTCGCCGCTGCGACCGCCGGAGTTTTCCTTCGAGGACGACCGCGTGCACGACTCGAACGAAATCCTCGAGCTCAAGGCCTTGCCGAAGAAGCTCATCGTGATCGGCGGCGGCGTGATCGGCAGCGAATACGCCGGCACGTTCGCCGCACTGGGCGCCGAAGTGCATCTGGTGGACGGCCGCGACACGCTGATGCCGTTTCTCGATGCGGACATCTCCCGGGGCCTGGCCGACGCCATGACCGCCAACGGCGTGCGCTTTCACTGGAAGGAGAAGGTCGTGAAGTGCGATGCCTCCCGGCCCGGCGACGTGATCCTCACGATGTCCTCGGGCGCCACGCTCGCGGGTGACGGCGTGCTCGTCTGCGCCGGGCGCAGCAGCAACACCGAGATCGCTCAACCTCGCCGCCGCCGGACTCACCCCGGGCAAGCGCGGCCTCGTCCAGGTCGGCGCGCACTTTCAGTCCACCGAAGTGCCGCACATCTACGGCGCGGGCGACGTCATCGGGCCGCCGGCGCTGGCGGCCACGGGCATCGAGCAGGCGCGCGTCGCCGTCTCTCACGCCTTCGGTGAAGCGCTCAAGAGCGACATCGCGCCGCTGCTGCCAACCGGCATTTACACGATTCCTGAAGCGAGTTGCGTGGGTGACACCGAAGCCACGCTCGTGGAGAAGGAGATTCCCTACGTCGTGGGCCGCGCGCGTTACGCGGACATCCCGCGCGGCGACATCATTGGCGACAACGTCGGCTTCTCTGAAACTGCTCTTCCATCGCGACGACCTGCGCCTGCTGGGCGTGCACGTGATGGGCGAACAGGCAACTGAGGTGGTCCACATCGGGCTCATGGCCATGATGATGAACGCCACGGCGGAGCTGTTCAACCGCGCCTGCTTCAACTATCCGACGCTGGGCGACCTCTACAAATACGCCGCCTACGACGCCATCCTTCAGAACGCAACGCAGGCCAGTCCTGAGCGGGCCATCCTCGCGATCAACCCCTGATTCGGTCCGGTAGCAGACTCCTTCGGTGAACTTGAATGTGGATATTCGACTCCCGGCAGCTGCCGCTCTCGTGGCGGTAGTCGCCGATCCTGCGGCGCGATCGAGCGGTCGTCCGGTCGTAACCGACATGTTTACGGCTGGCATGGTTCCCCACGCCGCCTTCACTCTACTGCGCGCATACGCGACTATCGCTGATGAGCCTTGCGAGCGGCTGAATGGGCCGGTCGCGACCGTTGCTGGCATGGGAAATTCGCGATCAGATGCCAACGACGGAAACCTACGACGACCGCGTATCTTCGACTCTCTTCTTCGTGCTCGCCGCTGCCGCCTGGGGCGTCGTAGGCATGTCCGTCGGGGTGCTTGCCGCCGCGCAGCTCGCCCGGCCGGGCATTGAAATTTCGATGCATCCGTGGCTGACCTTCGGCCGCATCCGCCCGAACCACACGTTCGGCGTGATCTTCGCGTTCGGCGGTTCGGCGCTGATGGGCACCTGCTACTACGTCGTGCAGCGCACCGGCCATCACGCGGCTCGCGCTCGGCCGGCTCGCGCATGTTCACGTTCTGGGGCTGGCAGCTCGGCTGCTGTTCTCGCGATGGTGACGATGCCGCTCGGCCTGACGCAGAGCAAGGAATACGCCGAGCCCGAGTGGTTCATCGATCTGCTGATCGCGGTGGTCTGGGTCTCGTTCGGCGTCGGTGTTCTTCGCGCACGATCGCGCGGCGGCGCATCCAGCACATCTACGTGGCGAACTGGTACTACGGCGCCTTCATCATCGCGGTCGCGCTGCTGCACATCGTCAACAACCTCGCGCTGCCGGTCTCGCTGACCAAGTCGTACCCGATCTACTCCGGCGCGCGTCGATGCGATGGTGCAGTGGTGGTACGGCCACAACGCGGTCGCGTTCTTCCTGACCGCGGGCTTCCTCGGGATGATGTACTACTTCGTGCCGCGCCAGGCGCAGCAGCCGCTGTGGAGCTACCGGTTTTCGATCGTCAACTTCTGGGCGCTGATCTCGATGTACATGTGGGCGGGCCCGCACCACCTGCTGTACACCGCGCTGCCCGACTGGGTGCAGTCGGTCGGCATGGCGTTCTCGCTCGATGCTGCTGATGCCGAGCTTGGGCTCGGCGGCGAACGGCCTGCTGACCTTCAACGGCTCCTGGCACCGGCTGAGGACCGACCCCGCCGCCAAGTTCATGGTGCTGGCGCTGGTGTTCTACGCCGGATCGACGTTCGAGGGCTCGATGATGGCGATCAAGTCGGTCAACTCGCTGACGCACTACACCGACTGGACCGTCGCGCATGTGCATTTCGGGCGCCATCGGCTGGGTCGCGATGATCGCGATCGGCTCGCTGTACGCGATGGCGCCGCAGCGCGCTGGGTCGACCGGCGATGCATTCGCACCGCGCGATGAAGCTGCACTTCTGGCTGCACACGACGGGCTGCTCCTCTACGTCGCGTGTCGATGTGGGCGGCCGGCGTCACCGCAGGCGCTGATGTGGCGCGCGACGAATCCCGACGGATCGCTCGACCTACAGCTTCCTGTCCAGCCTGATCGCGATCCGGCCCTACTACGTGGTGCGCTTCCTCGGCGGCTGCTGGTGCTCTGAGCGGCATGGTGGTCATGGTCGTGGAACCTCTGGCGCACGGCCGCGGACGCGCGCGCGCGTGCGATCAAGCCAGTCTTCGTGCCCATCCCCGAGTCGATTCCCGAGCCGGATCCGCAGCAGATTCCGCGCCATTGCCGGCGAAGGCGTGAGCTAGCCATGGCTGCAAATGCTACGAGAAGCTCGAGAAGAATCGCGAGTCCTGCTCGCCGTGCTGATCGCGGTCGTGGTGTCGTTCGGCGGCCTGGCCGAGATCACGCCGCTGTTCATCAAGGCGCAGACCGTCGAACCGGCCGCCGGGCATCAAGCCCTACGAGGCGCTGCGCCTGGCCGGCAGGGATGTCTATGTGCGCGAAGGCTGCTACCTGTGCCATTCGCAGATGATCCGCACGCTGCGCTTCGAAACGCAGCGCTACGGCGACTACTCGATGCTCGGTGAATCGGTGTACGACCGCCCGTTCCAGTGGGGTTCGAAGCGCACCGGACCGGACCTCGCGCGCATCGGCGGCAAATACTCCGACGCAGTGGCAGCGCCTGCACCTCATCTGCGCCGCGCACGCTCGTGCCCGAGTCGAACATGCCGAACTACCGCGTGGCTGGCGGAAGCGCACAGATCGACGGCGCCGATGCTGCAGGCGCGGATGCGGGTGCTGCGCACGCTCGGGGATCCGTACAGCGACGCGGAGATCGAAGCGCGCGCCGGAGGCGGTCATGGACAAGAGCGAGCTCGATGCACTGGTCGCCTATCTGCAGGGTCTGGGCGTGCGCCCGGCTGCCGCTGCCGACTGCCGAGGTGACGCCATGAGTCCGATCTGGGGTCATGCGATCGGCGTGAGTCATCGTCCTGATCATGCTGGTCTTCGGCGGCATCTGGCTCTGGGCCTGGCTGCCGCATCACAAGAAGGCATTCGACGCGTTGGCGCGACTGCCGATGCGTGACGGCGGCGTTCCTGATCAAACATGCGAGGACGACCAGCGATGAGCGAGTTCTGGTCGGTCTGGGTGATCGTCCTGGCGGTGCGTGACGCTCGGCATCAGCCTGTCTCTGTTCCTATGGGGCTGCGGATGCGCATTCCCACCCAGGCCGATGGCACGACCGGTCACGATTGGGATGGGATACGCGAAGGCGTGCGCAAGCTGCCTTGGTGGTGGATCGCTGATCTCCGCCGTCGGCTTTCATCGCGGCGTTCGGCTACCTGGCGCTGTATCCGGGCCTCGGCAGCTTCTGAAGGTTTGCTCGGATGGACCTCGCAAGACCAGCTGCAGCGCGATGCCGCTGCCAACGACGCGAAGCTCGAGGCGCTGGTCAAACCCTGGCGTGCGCTCACCATCGAGCAGCTGGCGACGAAGACCGAAGCTGTCGGCATCGGCCACACGCCTCTATCTCGGACAACTGCGCCGCCTGCCACGGCAGCAAGGCGCTCGGCAACCCGGCGTTGGGCGCGCCTGATCTCACGGACGCCGATCTGGCAATACGGCGGCGACGGCGAAGTCGATCCTGACGAGCATCCTCGATGGCCGCAACGGCATGATGCCGCCCTGGGGCGCTGCGCTGGATCACGACGGCGTGAACGAAGTCGCTGCCTATGTGCTGAGCCTGCAGTGGCAGTGAAGCCGCGGCAGATCTGGGTCGCGGCCGGCAAGAAGCGATTTCGACACCACTGTGCGTCGCCTGTCACGGCGCCGACGGGCACGGCAATCCTGCGATGGGCGCACCCAACCTGGCCGATGCGCGTCTGGCTCTATGGGCGGAGACTTCGCGAGCTGTCGAGACCAGCATTCGCGATGGCCGCAGCGGGTGTCATGCCGGCCTGGCGTTCGCGACTGAGCGACGATGCAGGCCCGGCTGATCGCCGCGTGGGTGGTCGCGCAGGGCCCAGCGTGAACCGCCGACGGGCGAACTAGAAATGACGACCGCGCGCGAGCGCTGGTATCGGCCAGCCCGTGGTATGGCTGGGTGCGGCGATCCTGCTCGCGCTCGATCGCCGGTTGCATCGGCCTGATCGTATCGGCGTCGCGCTATCCCGATGAACCGGTGCGGCTCTCCGGCGATGAACTGCTGCGTGTCCGCCGTCACGCGGAGCCGCAGCGCTCGCCATGACGGATTCAGGACAAGGTGCTGTTGGCATTGCGGCGAACCGCTGCAGGCGGGCATCGAAATTCATGCGCGGGTAGCGGGCGCAGTCGCGCCCGATGTGTTGTCAAGGTTGCCGCGCCGCCGCCGAATGGATCGATCATCTCGGCCTGGCTGACTACTACCGGCTGCGCACCGCCCGGCCAGACGCTTGTCCGACGATGACAACGCGCGGCAGCACAACGACGATCCTGGAACGACGCGGAGAGCTCGCGCCACGTGATCCGCGAACTTGGCGCAGGCCTGCGCGAAAGTCTTCTGTTGATCGAAGGCGATGCACTGCACGGCCTGTGTGTGGCTGATCGAACGCGCGCTCGGCGCCATGAAGGGAATTGTCAGTATCCAGGTGAACGCGGTGGCGCGCCGCGCGCGCGTGGTCTGGCGCGACTCGGAAATCACTCTGCCGCAAATCCTGCAAGCGCTTCCGCGCATCGGCTTTCATGCGCTGCCGCTCGATGCACAGGGGCCTGGACGACTGCGCGCCGACACGAGTCGCGCGCCGCGCTCAAGCGGTTGCTGGTCGCGGGCTTCGGCGCCATGCAGGCCATGATGTTTGCGCCGGCGCTATTTCCTGGCGCGGCGCGCTTCACTCGACGCGTCCACGCGCGATTTGCTGCGCTGGGTGGGCTTCCTGGTAGCGACGCCCGTGGTCTTCTACTCGGCGCGGCCATTCTTCGCCGGGCGCAATGCGCTCGCTCAGGACTCGGTCGAGCTCGGGATGGACGTCCCGGTGGCCTTGCCATCGCGGCCGTTTACGCCGCCAGCCTGATCGAGACGCTGCGCGGGCAGCGGTGAGGGTTTACTTCGATTCGATCTCGATGTTCGTGTTCTTCCTGCTTGTCGGCCGCTATCTCGAAATGCGCGCGGCATCGCGCCGCGCGATCTCACCGATGCGCTGGTCAGGCTGACGCCGCCCTTTGCCGATCGGCGGCGTCGAGGACGGCACGCTGCAACGGGTCGCGATCCGCGAGCTGCGTGTGGGCGACTGCGTTCATGTCAGCGAAGGCGCGGTATTACGTAACTGAACGCTACA
>ERZ1370068.4579-contig-3643_pt1 | contig 19346 bp, 26 predicted proteins | sample MGYA00561227_ERZ1370068 | MGnify/ENA primary metagenome ERZ1370068 (study PRJEB38410, sample SAMEA6850437) | metagenome | study: Metagenomic assessment of the ecological functions of the soil: analysis of the soil microbiota associated with the...
GCCCGATTCGCATGTCGCTTTGGGACGGCGTTGTCCCGTTGCCAGCCGACCGATTCCGGCTTATTCGCTACGACAACCGCGGGTGTTCGGCAAAACCTCTGTGCCCAAAACCGGTTTCGGCCTACACGATGGCGTGCTATGCGGACGACTTCGCCGCGGTGGTCGACGCGATGGCACCCGGGCAGCCAGTGCACGTACTGGCGCACGATTGGGGATCGAGCGGGCATAGGGAATACCTGTCCCGGCCCGGCGCCGGTGATCGGGTCGCGTCGTTCACATCGGTGTCGGGCCCAGCGCCGACCACATGAACCGCTTCATCATCGGCAGCCTCAAGCGGCCGTATCGTCCGCAGTCGGTTTCTGCAGGGGCTGAGCCAGTTGGCTGCGGTTCTCCTACATGGGCTTGTTCTCCATACCCGTGCTAGCGCCGCTCGTCGTGCGCATCTTCCTCGCCGATGGGACTCACGCGTGCGCTGCGGTGGTGCGCGACGGAATCCCCGCCGAACAGCTGCACCACTCCGATACCTACAAGTCCGACGCCGCCAACAGCCTGAAGGTGTACGGCGCCAACTACTTCCGCGCGATTGCCTCTCGCCCGGACCGACCACTACGTCGACGTACCTGTCCAGGCTCATCGTCAATACCAAGGACCCGTATGTGCGGCCGTTCGTGTACGACGAGACCCAAGAACTGGGTGCCGCGGCTGTGGCGCCGCGACATCAAGGCCGGCCACTGGGCGCCGATGTCGCACGCGCCGACGCATCGCGACGATCGGTGCACGAGCTTGTCGACCACCTCGAGGGCAAGCCGGCGACGCCGTGCGTCTGCTGCGCGCGCAGGTCGGTCGTCCTCGCGAATACTTCGGCGACACATTGGTTTCCGTGACCGGCGCGGGCAGCGGCATCGGCCGCGAGACCGCGCTGGCGTTCGCCCGCGAGGGCGCCGAAGTGGTGATCAGCGACATCGACGAGGCCACGCGTCAAGGACACCGCCGCGCAGATCACCGCCCGCGGTGGCGTCGCGCACGCCTACACCGTCGACGTCGCCGATGCCGACGCCGTCGAGCAGTTCGCCGAGCGAGGTCAGCGCCGACACACGGCGTGCCCGACATCGTGGTGAACAACGCCGGCGTCGGTCAGGCCGGGCTGTTTCCTCGATACGCCACGCGAGGAGTTCGACAGGTCCTCGACATCAACTTCGGCGGAGTCGTCAACTGCTGCAGGTCATTCGGCCGCCGACTCGTCGACCGCGGCACCGGCGGGCACATCGTCAACGTGTCGTCGATGGCCGCGTACTCGCCAGCAGCAGTCGATGAACGCGTACTCCACCAGCAAGGCCGCGGTGTTCATGTTCGGCGACTGCTTGCGCGCCGAACTGGACCAGGCCGGGAGTCGGGCTCACCACGGTGTGCCCCGGTGTGATCGACACCAACATCGTGCACACCACCGCGTTTCGACGTGCCTGCCGCGCAAGCAGGCGAAGGTGGAGGCGCGTCGCGCGCAGATCGAGAAGGCGTTCGCCGCGCGCCGCTACGGCCCGGAGAAAGTGGCCAAGGCGATCGTGTCGGCCGTCAAGAAGAACAAGCCGATCCGGCCCGTGACGCCGGAGGCCTATTTCGTGTACGGCGTCGCGCACCTGCTGCCGCAGGCGATGCGCAGTTCAGCGCGCGCGAGCGTGATGTAGCTCAGCCGCTCGCGGCCCTGGCTGAATCAGCCGCTGCTCGCGGCTATGTCCTCCGAGGACCGCGAACATGGTGCGGGTCGGCACCCCGGTGCCGCCCTTGCCGGTGTAGCCCCACGGACCGCCGGTGTTGTAGGCCGGGCCTGCGATGTCGATGTGCGCCCACTGCACCCCGTCGGCGACGAACTCGCGCAGGTACGTGCCTGCGACCAGCATGCCCGCGTAGCGCGAGCCGCTGACGTTGGCCAGGTCGGCCACCGTCGACTTCAGGTCGTCCTTGAGCTCCTCGGGCAGCGGCATCGGCCAGCCGTTCTCGCCGACGGCTTGGGAGATCTCGGCGACGCGGTCCCGGAACTCGTCGCTGCCCATCACGCCGGGCGTGCGCGCGCCCGAGCGCCACCGGTCTGCGCGCCGGTCAGCGTCGACGTTTCGATCAGGTAGTCGGGCTCGTCCTCGCAGGCCCGCACGATCGCGTCGGCCAGGATCAACCGGCCCTCGGCGTCGGTGTTGAGCACCTCGACGGTGATGCCGCCGTACTGGGTGAGCACGTCGCCGGGCCGCTGCGCGGTCGACGACGGCATGTTCTCGGCCATCGGCACGGTGGCGATCACGTCGATCGGCAACTGCTGCTTGGCGGCCAGCACCACGGTGGCGATCACGGCGGCGGCGCCGCCCATGTCGGAGGTCATGTGGTGCATGTTGGCCGCCGGCTTGATGGAGATGCCGCCGGTGTCGAACGTGATGCCCTTGCCGACGAGCGCGACCTTCTTGGCCTTGCCTGTTTTCGCTCCTCGCGTGCGCAGCTTATTCTTCGCCCCGCGGTGGGCCAGCCGGACCAGCCGGGGCGGGCGCGACGAACCCTTGCCGACGCCGATCACGCCGCCATAGCCCGTCCTTGGCAAGGGCCTTGTCGTCGAGCACCTCGACCTCGAGGCCCGTGCGCTTCGCCCAAAGCCTTTGCGCGCTTGGCGAATTCGGCCGGGTACAGGTGACTCGGCGGGGTGTTGACCAGATCGCGCGCGGTGGCCACCGCGGTCGCGATCGCCGTCGCGCGCTCGCGCCGCCGCCTTGGTCTTGGCCTTGGTGTCGGCTGCCAGCACCGTGATCTCGCGCAGACCCGCGTCCTTGGGCGCGGTCTTGGAGCTGCGGAAGTCGGTGAACCGGTAGGCGCCGAGGATCAGCCCCTCGATCGCCGCGCTCGAGGTCGAGGTCCGACAGCGTGGTGATCACTGTCTCGGTGCCGTTGAGCGAGCGCGCGGCCACCCCCGCCGCGCGGCGGATCACGTCGGCGGGCCACTCGTCGCGGTCCTTGCCCAGCCCGACAGCAAGCACGCTGGCCACCGGGAGCGACGGTGCGACCACCCGGGTGAGCTGGTCGGCGCCGCCCTTGGCGCCGAGCGCCTCGAGCGCGACCTCGATCTCGCCGACGGCCTCCGCGTCGAGGAACGGATTGGCGACGACGGTCGCGCGTCGCGTCCTCGTCCTGCCCGCTGACCACGGGCACGATCAGCACCGCCGAGTCGCTTCTTGCGTTTGGGCAGTGACGAGGCGACGGTGACGGCGGGGGCCTGATAACCGGCGATTTGCGGGGCTCACGAGCGTTTAGCCTAGCCGTCAGCGGCCGCGGTGCAGGTCGTAGGCCGTCACCGGAGTCATCGAAACCCTTGAGCATCAACGGATCCTGCGGCGATGGCGGGCCAGTCGGGCAGCTCGTCGCGGACGGCCGGCCGCGGCAAGGATCTGACCGGGCGCCGCGGCGCCGACCAGGCGGGCTGCGAGGTTGACCGCGATTGCCGAAGTAGTCGCCGCCGATGGCCAGCACCCGGCCGTAGCCGAGGCCGGCGCGGACCTGCAGTCCGGCCTCCCGCGCCCGCGGGTGTTCGACGAGGTCGACCGCGGCCTTGGCCAGCTGTTCCGGCGTCGAACTCACCCACATCACCTCGTCGCCGATGAACTTCACCACCCGGCCGCCGTCGGCGTGCACGACGTCGGTGACGGTGGCGTTGAACTCGTTGAGCAGCAGGCTCGACAACTCCGCCGGGTGAGCCGCTGCGTCAGAGCGGTGAAGCCCGACAGATCCGCGAAACCGACGCCGCAAACGACGCTCGCCGACGTGTCGCGGATGACGCCCTCGAAGTGGGTTCGGGCGCTGATCGTGTGATGGCGGTGAACAGCGTCGATCAATCGCCCGATGCGTGGGACGAACTCCGCGACGGCGCGGTACGCCTGCGCGGTGAGTGAGCTCGTCCTGGGTGTGGCTCATCTGGATGATCGGGCTGTGCCGAGCGCGAACAACCGTCGCCTCGGCCTCCGCGAGCCGGGCCATGGCCGCGCCGAGCACCCGCAGCAAGCCGAACGCGGCGTCATCGCCCATCAGCCGCTCTTCATCGCGACCCAGGTCGCCAGGCCGTCGACGTCGGCCTGGCTCAGGGCGACGTGATCGGGACCGGCCACCGTCAGGCCGAGCAACGGCCCATGCGTGCGCGACGTCGTCGAGCGGCACGCCGAGCACATCGGCGGCCGTCGCGCAGGCTGTAGATCGGGCGGCCCCGACCGCTGCAGGACGTCACCGGCAAGGCCGAACAGCCGGCCGCGGCGCTCGGCCTCGACCATCTCGTCGGCCGTGAAGCCGAGCTTGTCGAGGTAGTCGATCAGGCCGGCTCGTCCGCGCGCGTTGGCGATTCCTGCGGCTTCCAGCGCATCGAAATCGACCACCACCCGAGTCTGCCAGGGGCGTTGACGCACCCGATTAGGGTTGATTCCCGTGCGGGAGACGAAGTGAGCGAAGTCCTACACGGCCCCCTCGAGGAACGCCATCGTCAACTCGGCGCGAGTTTCGCGGAGTTCTCCGGCTGGCTGATGCCGGTGTCCTACGCGGGCACGGTCAGCGAACACACCGCGACGCGCACCACCGTCGGCCTGTTCGACGTCAGCCATCTCGGCAAGGCGCTGGTGCGGGGCCCCGGCGCCGCCGAGTACGTCAACTCCGCGCTCACCAACGACCTTCGACGCATCGGGCCGGGTAAGGCGCAATACACGTTGTGCTGCACCGATTCCGGTGGCGTCATCGACGACCTGATCGCCTACTACGTCTCCGACGACGAGATCTTCCTGGTGCCCAACGCCGCCAACACTCCCGCCGTGGTCGCGGCGCTGCAGGAGCGCGCACCGGCGGGCCTGACGATCACCGACGAACACCGCTCGTACGCGGTGCTCGCCGTTCAGGGACCCAAATCGACCGAAGTCGTCGGCGGTTTGGGCCTGCCGACCGACATGGACTACATGGGATATGCGGACGCCGAATTCGGCGGCGTCGCCGGTCCGGGTGTGCCGCACCGGCTACACCGGCGAGCACGGCTACGAACTGCTGCCGACGTGGGATCGGGCCGGCGTGGTTTTTGACGCACTCGTCGACGCCGTCGGCAGTGCCGGCGGTGAGCTGGCCGGGCTGGGAGCCCGCGACACGCTGCGCACCGAAATGGGTTATCCGCTGCACGGCCATGAACTGTCACTGGACATCTCGCCGCTGCAGGCGCGGTGCGGGTGGGCGATCGGGTGGAAGAAAGAGCGCGTTCTGGGGACGCGACGCGCTGCTGGCGGAGAAGGAGGCGGGTCCGAAGCGGGTGCTGCGCGGGCTGCGGGCCCTCGGTCGCGGAGTGCTGCGGCCCGGATCTCACGGTGCTCGACGGTGACACCCCGATCGGTGTGACGACATCGGGAACCTTCTCTCCGACTTTGAAAGTCGGCATCGCGCTGGCGTTGATCGACACCGACGTCAAGGCGCCGCCGTCGCCGACGGCCAAACGGTCTCGGTGGACGTCCGCGGCCGCGGCCTCGAATGTGAATGTGCGATTGTCAAAGCCACCGTTCATCGAGGCAAAAACCCGGTAGCGAGCGGATATACAATCGCTGCATGACTGACGGCCCCCTCGAGTTCACGGTTGAGCGCAACGCGAACCCGGTGAGCGACGAGGTACGGGCGTCGATTCTGAACGATCCGCCGTTCGGTCAGTTCCACACCGACCACATGGTCTCGATCGACTACCTCGACGGCAAGGGCTGGCACAACGCGCGGGTGATCCCGTACGGACCGATCGAGCTGGACCCGTCGGCCATCGTGCTGCACTACGCCCAGGAGGTGTTCGAAGGGCTCAAGGCCTACCGCTGGGCGGACGGCTCCATCGTCTCGTTCCGGCCGGAGGCCAACGCCAGGCGGCTGCGCTCTCGGCGCGCCGGCTGGCGATCCCTGAGCTGCCCGAAGAGGTGTTCATCGAGTCGCTGCGTCAGCTGATCGCGCGTCGACGAGCCATGGGTGCCGCCGGCGGGCGGCGAGGAGTCGCTGTATCTGCGGCCCTACATCTTCGCCACCGAGCCGGGGCTGGGTGTGCGGCCGGCAAGCGAATACCGCTATCTGGTCATCGCCTCGCCTGCGGGAGCGTATTTCAAGGGCGGCATCAAGCCGGTCAGCGTGTGGCTGTCGACGGAGTATGTGCGTGCCTGCCCGGGCGGTACCGGCGCGGCCAAGTTCGGTGGCAATTACGCCGCGTCGCTGCTGGCGCAGGCCCAGGCCATCGAGAACGACTGCGATCAGGTGGTGTGGCTGGACGCCGCGGAACGCCGCTACGTCGAAGAGATGGGCGGGATGAACCTGTTCTTCGTGTTCGGCAGCGGCGGCACGGCCCGGCTGGTCACTCCTGAGTTGAGCGGGTCGATCCTGCCCGGAGTTACGCGAGATGCCTTGCTGCAGTTGGCAACTGACGCGGGATTCGCTGTCGAGGAACGCAAGATCGACGTCGACGAGTGGCAGAAGAAGGTCGCGGCCGGGCGAGATCACCGAGGTGTTCGCGTGCGGCACCGCGGCGGTCATCACCCCGGTGGCCCAGGTCAAGTACGGCGACGGCGAGTTCACCATCGCCGACGGCGGACCGGGCGAGATCACGATGGCGCTGCGGGACACGCTGACCGGCATCCAGCGCGGCACGTTCGCCGACACCCACGGCTGGATGTCTCGGTTGTCCTAACGGATCGCCAGCGCGACGGCGGCCACCGTCGTCGTCACCTCGATCGCCGCGCCCAGCACGTCGCCGGTGATCCCGCCGAACCGGCGGACGCAGTGCGCGACCAGTGCCGCGCCGCACACCAGCGCGACGAGAACCGCCAGCGGGCCCTGCCACCGTCGCGGGTCGGCCAGCACCGCCAGCGCCGCAACCGCGATGACCCAGCGTCAGCACCACTGCGGCCGGCTGGGTGCCTGCGGCGCGCGCACCCAGCGAGCTGCCCTGCGCGGCGGGCACCGAGCGCCGGCACGCCGCCACCGCGGCCACCCGGCCTGCCGTCACGGCGACGATCACCGCGACGACGCTCAGGTCCGCGAACGCCAGCGCCTGCAGCAGGATCGCCACCACCACGGCGGCGACGCCGAACGGGCCTGCCGAACCGTCGCGCATCACCTGCAGCGCCCGCTCCGGCGGCCCGTAGCAGCCGAGCGCGTCGGCGGTGTCGGACAGCCCGTCGATGTGCAGGCCGCGGGTCGCGATCAGCAGGACCGCGACCGCGAGCAGCGCCGCCGAGCGGATTGCCCGCGCCGAAGGCCCACGACGACGCCCAGACCACCGCGCCTGCCAGTGCCCCGAGCGCGACGCCCACGACGGGCAATGCGGTGATGACACCGCGGCCCACCCCGGCCGAGCCGCGCACGGGCAGGACGGTCGCGAACGCGAATGCGCCTGTGACCGAGCGGATCACGCGGTGACGCCCGCCTCGTCGAACGTGGCCATCGACGCCAGCGCGGCGACGGCGGCGCGCACGACTGGGCAGCGCGACCGCGGCGCCGGTGCCCTCGCCGAGCCGCATCCGCATGTCGATGATCGGTTCGAGTTCGAGCTGCTGCAGCGCAAGCGCATGGGCCGGTTCGGTGGACCGGTGTCCCGCCTGCCACCACTGCCGGGCACCGGGCGCGAGCCGGTCGGCCACCAATGCGGCCGCGGTCACCACCACGCCGTCGAGCAGCACCGGCGTGCGGCGCACCGCGGCCTGAGCGCAGAACCCTGCCATCGCGGCGAAGTCCGCTCCGCCGCAAACCCGCAGCAGCCCAACCGGATCCGCGGACAATCCGCGGGCCCGGTACAGCGCGTCCCGATCGCGGCGGTCTTGCGCGCCCAGCCGGCGTCGTCGATGCCGGTGCCCCTGCCGACGACGGCCACCGGCTCGGAGTTCGGTCAGGGCGGCGATCAAAGTGGTTGCGGCGGTGGTGTTTCCGATTCCCATATCGCCGGCGATCAACAGGTCCGCCCCGGAATCGACTTCCTCGTCGGCGATCCGGCGGCCCGCCTGGATCGCGGCGGCTGCCTCGTCGGCGCTGAGCGCGTCTTCGACGGCGATGTTGCCGCTGCCGCGCCGCACCTTGTGCGCGCCGATCGACGGCGACAGCGGCTCGGCGGCATCCACCGCGATGTCGACCACCCGCACGCTTGCCCCTGCCGCCTCGGCGAGCACGTTGATGGCCGCGCCGCCCGCGTCGAAGTTGGCGACCATCTGCGCGGTGACCTCGGCCGGATAGGCGGATACGCCCGCGGCGGTGACGCCGTGGTCACCGGCGAACACCACGACGCGGGGCGCTGAAACTGCCGCGGCGGGCACACCCCCTGGCATGACGCCACCCACACCGACAGGTCCTCGAGCCGGCCCAGCGAGCCGGGTGGCTTGGTCAACCGGTCCTGCCGGGCGCGGGCCGCGGCGGCCACTTCGGGATCGGGCGGGGTGATCGATTCGAAGTCGGTCACCGGCGGTGACTCCGCGCGGCTGGGTTCCTTCACGGTCAACGGCTGCCCGGCGACCACCAGCACCACCCGGTCGCACAGCCCGGCCAGCCGCTGGTTGAGGCTGCCCAGCTCGTCGGCGAACCGGCGGCCCGACTCTGTCTGCGGCACCACGGTCAGGCCCACCTCCGGGCTGACGAGGGCCAGCGGCGATGGAAACGCGCCGACCGCGTCGATCAGGTCGTCCACGTCGGCGGCGACCGAGCCCGTCGTCCACGCGCCGCGGCGGTCCATCACCGCGGTCAGCCAGCCGCCGATGTCGTCGACCAGCGTCGGTGTGGCGACCTCGGATCGCAATTGCGTTGGTACGTCTACTCGTTTCGACCGTCGACCAGTGCTGATGGGCGGCGCGCCCGATGTGCGGCGATCCGCGCCGACCAGTCGGCGTCACCGTCGGGTGCCGCGCCGGTGGCCAGGTAGCGCACCGGCTGCCCGGCACCAGTCGATTCGGCGATCGCCGTCTCAGCCCACTGCGACTTGCCCGACCGGATACCCCCGAGCACCAGCGTGCGCACAGGTGATCAGGAGACCTTATCGCCGCGATTGACCTGCGGCCGGGGCGCGCGCATCCGGCGCAGCTGGGAGGCGCGGCTGGCGGCGTAAAAGCCGAGCTTCCAACCACTTTCGGTGTTGTCCGGGAACTTCTCGTCCACCAGTCGGTTCACCTTGCGGCCCAGGATGAAGCCGTCGATCACCATGATCACCACCAGGACCAGCATGGCGGGGAGAGCAGGCGCTGCACTGTGAGCGACGGCACCGCCAGCATGACGAAGATCAGGCCGAGCGCCGCGGGCATGAACAGCCCGAGCACGTTTCGGCGCGAGTCCACCACGTCACGCACGAAGCGGCGCACCGGGCCCTTGTCGCGTGGCAGCAGGTAGGCGTCCTCGCCGGCCATCATCTTTCGCGGCGTTCGGCCATGTCGGCACGGCGGGCGACGCTTGTCGGCCTTGCGTTCCTCGCGGGTCAGCTTCGGCCCGCCGATCTCCTTGCGGCGCCGCCGCGCTTCGGCGGCGGTCATCGGGGCAGGCGCGACCGGGCCGCGCTTGCGGGCGGCCTGACTGCGTTTCGGGGTGGGCCTGCCCTTGGGGGCGGTGGCGCCGGCGGTGCTCTGGCCGTCGCGTCGGTCACCGGCCGTCGCCGGCCACGTTGTCCGAGTCCGAGTTGTCTTTCTTTGCGGCCCAGCAGCTTCACGCCTGTCAGATTACTTGCGTGACGGGGTAGCCCGGCATGCACCTGCGCAATCAGGGCCATAGTCTGCCGTCATGCGGATACTGATCGCCCCCGACTGCTACGGCGACAGCCTCACCGGCGGTCGAGGCCGCCGAGGCGATCGCGCGACGGCTGGCGCCGCGGCCGCCCCGACGATGAGCTGACGCTGGCCCCGCAGTCCGACGGCGGGCCGCGGCTTCGTCGGCGTGCTGGCCGAGCCGACTCGGTGAGAGTGCAACACCCTTCGGCGTGAGCGGCCCGCTGAGCCGAGGAGGTGTCCGCGGACTGGGTGCTCGACCCGGCCACGCCCCGGACCGCCTACATCGAGTGCGCACAGGCCTGCGGGCTGGCGCTGCTGGGCGGTCCGCCGACCGTGCAGACCGCGCTGGCCGCGCACAGCGGGGAGTGGGACAGCTGATCGCCGCCGCGGTGCGCGCAGGCTGCAGGGCGGATCGTCGTCGGGCTGGGCGGCAGCAGCTGCACCGACGGCGGGCGCGGCATGATCGAGGAGCTGGTGCGGACGTGAGCGCACAAGCGCCAGCTGGCCGCGGCCGCAAGCTGCTGGCGGGCGTCGAGCTGATCGCCGCCACCGACGTCGAGCACCCGCTGCTCGGACCGATGGGCGCGGCGGCGCGTGTTCGGCCCGCAGAAGGGTGCCGACCCCGACACCGTGCGCGTCCTGGAACAACGGCTGAGCGACTGGGCGGCGGAGTTGAACGCGGCGGCTGGACGCACGGTCAGCGATGAAGCGGGTGCAGGCGCCGCAGGAGGCATCGGCGCGGCGCTGCTGGCGCTGGGCGGCCGCCGCGAATCCGGTGCCGCGATCATCGCCGAACACACCCGGCTGGCCGACGACGTCGCCGCCGCCCAGCTGGTGATCACCGGCGAGGGCCGGTTCGACGATCAGTCGCTGCACGGCAAAGTGGTCAGCGCGCTCGCCGCCGGTGCGCGGTCGCACCGGATTCCGGTCTTGGTGCTCGCAGGCCAGGTCACTCTCGACGAAGCCACACTGCGGGAGGCGGGCATCGCGGCGGCGTTCTCCATCACCGACCACGCGGGATCCGTTGCAGCTGGCCATCGAGGACGCGGCAAACCAGCTGGAAGGGTTGGCACGAGGTGACGGCGGCGACCTGGGGGACCTGGGGATAATCGGGAATAGGGCCGAAACAAGGTACCGTTGATGAAGTGGACCCAACGGTCTACCCACGAACATGCACAGGGGAGATGTAATGACTGTTCAGGACGAGACGGCGACCAGCACGCCACCGGCGGCACGTCCTGACTGACGCCGCGGCCGCCAAAGCGAAGGCGCTGCTGGATCAGGAGGGCCGTGACGACCTGGCGCTGCGCATCGCCGTCCAGCCGGGCGGCTGCGCCGGCCTGCGCTACAACCTCTTCTTCGACGACCGGTCCCTCGACGGCGACCTGACCGCGGAGTTCGGCGGCGTCAAGCTGACCGTCGACCGGATGAGCGCCCCATACGTGCAGGGCGCCACGATCGACTTCGTCGACACCATCGAGAAGCAGGGCTTCACCATCGACAACCCGAACGCCACCGGATCCTGCGCCTGCGGCGACTCGTTCAACTGAGTCAGTACTGACCGGCCGTCCTCGGCAAGTAGGAGCACACCAGGATCTCGTTGTCCTGGGCCAGCAGCTGAGCGACGGCCTGTTCCTCGTTTTTCGGCGGTCTGGTCCCGCGTCGACCCGCTCGCCGGAGCCACCCGCATCGTGAACAGCACCTGCGCCTGATTCGGCGACCAGAGCACCATCTTGTCGATCGAGGTCACCTCGGCGCGGCTGTACTGCTTGCGGAACGCGTCGCTGCTCAGGCTGGCCAGCGCGAGGATCGGAGCGGTGCTCCTTGACCGCGTCGAACAGCCCGCACAGGGTGTGACGCGCGACGGTTTCGATCGTCACCCTTCGACAGCGCGTCCAGATACTCCTGAATGGCGGCCTTGGCCGACGCGTCGGTCAGCGCGCTGCGGTCCGACGCGTTGTCGTCGCGCGACGCGAAGACAATTGCGGTGACTAGCCGCTGCGACCACCGCGACTGCCAGTGCCGCTGCGGCGACGGGCCGCCACCACCGCCGTTTCGGATATTGCAGCGGCGGCGGCAGCATTGACGGATACGGCGACGGGACATTTTCCGGATAGGGCTGCGGCGCATAGCATTTGCGGGCCGACCGGTCCGGCGCCGTATTCGGGCGGGTACGGACCAGTCATGTATTTGCTCCCCGAGATGTGTCGATGAATTCGCCTGTCTACAGTGACCGGGCGGGCACTTGTAGGCAGGTTAGCGCACTGCCGGCAGGGTGTCACGCTGGGTAAGGTTATGTAGACGGCTTAATAAATGAAGGGTGACGTTTCGTGACCATCGCGGTGACCGGATCGATTGCGACCGACCATCTCATGCGTTTTCCAGGTCGGTTCTCCGAGCAACTGCTGGCCGATCACCTGCAAAAGGTGTCGTTGAGCTTCCTGGTCGACGATCTGGTCATCCACCGTGGCGGCGTCGCGGGCAACATGGCGTTCGCGATCGGCGTCCTCGGCGGTGACGCTCGCGCTGGTGGGCGCCGTGGGCAAGGACTTCGACGACTACCGGCAATGGCTGACATCGCACGGCGTGGACTGCGACAGCGTCGCTGATCTCCGACTCGGCGTACACCGCGCGATTCGTCTGCACGACCGATCGAGGCACATGGCGCAGATCGCGCTCGTTCTATCCCGGTGCGATGTCGGAGGCCCGTAACATCAAGCTCGCTGACGTCGTATCGCGAACGGGCACAACCGGAATCTGGTGATCGTCGGAGCCAACGACCCCGACGCGATGTTCCTGCACACCGAGGAGTGCCGCAAGCTGGGCCTGGCCTTCGCCGCCGACCCGTCGCAGCAGCTGGCCCGGCTGTCCGGCGACGAGATCCGCAAGCTGATCGACGGCGCCACCTACCTGTTCACCAACGACTACGAATGGGACCTGCTGCTGCAGAAGTCCGGGCTGGTCCGAGGCCGAGGTGATGAGCCAGATCGAGCTGCGCGTCACGACGCTGGGGGAGAAGGGCGTCGACATCGTCGGCCGCGACGGCACTTTCGTCCACGTCGATGTCGGTGCCCGAAACACACAAAGACGATCCCACCGGCATCGGCGACGCGTTCCGGGCCGGCTTCCTGACCGGTCGCAGCGCCGGGTTGAGCCTCGAGCGGTCGGCGCAGCTGGCATCGACTGGTCGCCGACGCTCGTGCTCGAGGCGCCGGGTCCGCAGGAGTGGACCTGGGACAAGGACGCCGCCGTGAAGCGGCTGTCCGACGCCTACGGCGCAGCGGCAGCCGAGGAGATCTCGGAGGGCGCTTGGCGCCGACAGATAGGCCAGTGGCGCTGTCCGCTAGATCTGGACAGGGTAAGTCGGCTCGCTGATCTGTGGCGTCACGCTGTGCTCGACGAAGATCGCGTGCCACAGCATGAAGATCAGCACCGTCCACAGCCGGCGGCTGTGATCGCTTGTGCCGCTGCGGTGTTCGTCGAGCATGGTCGCGCACCGCGGCAAGTGTCGACGAGGTCGCCGGCCTGTGAGGCGGCGATCGTGCGCGTATGCCCAGTCCAGCAGTTCACCCGCCCGCAGCCAGTGCCGGATCGGGCACCGGAAGCCCAGCTTCGGCCGGTTCAGCACATGGGCGGGAACGATCGGTTCGAGCGCCTTGCGCAGCGCGAATTTGGTGGTGGCCCTGGTGATCTTCTGATCGGCAGGCAGCTGTGACGCCACCGCGAACACCTCGGGATCGAGAAACGGCACCCGCAATTCGAGCGAATTGGCCATCGTCATCTTGTCGGCCTTGACCAGGATGTCGCCACGCAGCCAGGTGAACAGGTCGATGTGTTGCATCCGCGCCACCGGGTCCCAGCCGTCGGACGTGGCGTACACCGGCGCGGTGATGTCGGTGTGCGTCCATCCTGACGGAAGCCCGGCAGCACCGCCCGCAGCTGGGCGTCGGAGAAGCTGCGCGCGTTGCCGTAGTAGCGCTCCTCGAGGGTGAGCGATGCCGCGGTGCAGCAGGCTCTTGCCGCGCATACCGTCCGGCAGCGGCTGGAGGCCCTGCCCAGCGACCGTCGAACCGGGCGGGGCAGATAGTCGAAAGGCTTGAGCGACAGCGGTTCTCGGTAGATCGCGTAGCCGCCGAACAGCTCGTCGGCGCCCTCGCCGGACAGCACCACCTTGACGTGCTTGCGGGCCTCGCGGGCGATGAAGAACAGCGGCACCAGCGCCGGGTCGGCGACAGGTTCGTCGAGATACCAGACGATTTCGGGTAGGGCCGCGACGAACTCGGCCTGATTGACCACCTTCGTCACATGCGCGCGCGCCGATCGCCTCGGCCGACGCGACCGCGACGTCGACCTCGGAGAAGCCCTCCCGTTCGAAGCCGGTGGTGAAGGTGATCAGTCGCGGGTTGTGCCGCATCGCCAGCGCGGCGATCGCGGTGGAGTCGATCCCGCCGGACAGGAAGGCGCCGACGGTGACGTCGGCGCGCATGTGCTTGGCGACCGAATCCTCGAGCACTGCGGTGATCTCGTCGTAGCGGCGCTGCGCAGCCTGCCCAGAAGCTGAAGTGAACGGCTTCGCGGCGAACTGCGGGCGTGAAGTAGCGGGTCACCTCCGGCGGCTTTCCCGGCCGCACGCGCGCGTAGCTGCCGGACTCCAGCCGCCGGATGCCGCGGTGCAGCGTCTCCGGTTCGGGCACGTACTGCAGCACCGTGTAGTGCTGCACGGCGCGATCGTCGATGCCAGGTCGATACCGAGGGTGGCCGCCAGGTCCAGCAGGCACTTCTTCTCGCTGCCGACCGCCGTCCCGCCGGACCCCGTCGCCATGAACAGCGGCTTGATGCCGAACGGATCACGCGCGCAGAACAGTTCCTTCTCGACGGTGTCCCACAGCGCGAACGCGAACATCGCCGCGCAGCCGGGTCAGCGACATGGGTGCCCCAGTGGTGGTAGGCGGCGATGATGGCCTCACCGTCGCCGGTCGGTGTGCGAACACGACGCGCACTTGGCGTGGCAGCGGCTCCTCGCGCAGTTCGAGATAGTTGCAGATCTCGCCGTTGAACACCAGCACGTAGCGGTCAGCGACTCGGCGGCGCCCCAGCGCAGCGGCTGATGGCTGTGCGCGATGCCGATGATCGACAGCCGGTTGAAGCCGAGCATCGACATGGTCGTCGGACCAGGTGCCAGGCTCGTCGGGACCGCGGTGGCGCATGAGATGGCGGCCCCAAGTCGGACTACGCAGACTACGTCGTCACCCAGCGCTTCGGCGGATTGCAGCGCTCCTACCGCGGACGGATCAGGTCGGCAACAGGGCCAGCAGTCCGCACACCGCGCCAGTATGCCGAATTGCGTCCGCGCGAAAGGGCGAGCGAAACGGGAGTGTGTCGAGACCGGCACCCGCGCGGTGGTCTACGCTGCGTAGTATTCGCTGCCATTGATGACCGCTGGCGGTCTACCGACTTCTAGGAGGCTCCAACGTGACATCGCGCGGGCTTACGGCGTGTTGGCGTTGTCAGTCGTCCTGGCGGCACGGCGGTGCTGCTCAGCGGGTGTAGCTGGTCCGAGGCGCTGGGCCTCGGCTGGCCGGAGGGCATCACGCCCGAGGCGCACCTGAACCGCGAGCTGTGGATCGGTTCGCTGATCGCCTCGCTGGTGGTCGGTGTGATCGTGTGGGGCCTGATCTTCTGGAGCCTCGGCGTTTCACCGGCACAAGAAGGGCGACACCGAGCTGCCGCGCCAGTTCGGCTACAACATGCCGCTGGAGCTGGTGCTCACCGTCGCGCCGTTCCTGATCATTCGGTGCTGTTCTACTTCACCGTGGTGGTGCAGGAGAAGATGCTGCACAAGGATCCCAATCCTGAGGTCGTCATCGACGTCACCGCGCTTCCAGTGGAACTGGAAGTTCGGCTACCAGAAGATCAACTTCGGCGACGGCACCTTCACCTACGACGGCGCCGACAACGAGCGCAAAGCCGCGATGGGTCAAGCCCGAGGGCGTCGAGCAAGCACGGCGAGGAGATCGTGTCGGCGCGGTGCGCTGGGCTCAACCCGGAGGACCGGCAGTACCTGAACTTCGACAAGGTCGAGACGCTGGGATCGTCCACCGAGATTCCGGTGCTCGTGCTGCCGCCTGGCAAGCGCATCGAGTTCCAGATCGCCTCCGCCGACGTCATCCACGCGTTCTGGGTGCCGGAGTTCTTGTTCAAGCGCGACGTGATGCCCCCGATCCGGAGGCCAACCACTCCGACAACGTCTTCCAGATCAGCGAGATCAACAAGACCGGCGCGTTCGTCGGCCGATGCGCGGAGATGTGCGGCACCTACCACTCGATGATGAACTTCGAGGTTCGGGTGGTGGAGCCCAACGACTTCAAGGCGCTATCTGCAGCAGCGCATGGCGGAGCAAGACCAACGCCGAGGCGCTGGCTGCCATCAACCAGCCGCCGACGGCCGTCACCACGCATCCGTTCGACACCCGCCGCGGCGAGCAGGCACGCGCAGCCACCTCAGGCGAGCAGAGTAGGGACACCACATGCACATCGAAGCCAGGCTGTTCGAGTTCCCTGACCGCGTTCTTCGTGCTGTCGGCGGTCGTGTACGCCGTGCTGACCGCGATGTTCAGTAACGGCGGCGTGGAGTGGGCCGGCGTGACCGCGCTGGTGATGACGATGCCGGCCTGACGCTTGATCACCGGCACGTTCTTCCGGTTCGTCGCCCGCAGGCTCGACACCCGGCCCGAGGACTACGAGGACGCGGAGATCAGCGACGGCGCCGGCGAGCTGGGCTTCTACAGCCCGCACAGCTGGTGGCCGGTGCTCATCGCGCTGTCGGCGTCGGTCACGGCCGTCGGCGTCGCGCTGTGGCTTCCGTGGCTGATCGTGGCGGGCGTCTGCTTCGTGCTGGCGACGGCCGCCGGGCCTGGTGTTCGAGTACTACACGGGCGCCGAAAGCAGCTGACCGACCTCCAAAGGTCACAATCGGGACAACAGTTCGCCCGCAAACCGCGCTGTCGAGATTCGTTCACGCCGTCGCTTTGGGTAGTGTTGCCGAGGCACGGTCAGCCTGTGGCCAGGACAGAACCGGCGCCGTGAATAGTCGAGAAGGATAGGCGTAGATGAGCGGGCCGAATCCCCCAGGGATCTGAAGGGTCGGATTTGCGGTCGGGAGCCAGGCAACCAGCCCACGTCAGGACCGGTCGGCAGCACCCGACACCGGTGAGACGGAGTTCCACTCGCAGGCCTACTCCGCACCGGAGTCCGAACAGTTCACCAGCGGTCCGTACGTGCCCGCTGACGCGGTCGCTCTACGACTACGACAGCTACGACCGGCGACCGAATTGGTCGATCAGCCGAAGCCGCCGCGCTGGCCCTGGGTGGTGGGCGTCGGCGGCCATCATCGCCGCCATCGCGCTCGTTGCGTCCGTGTCGGTGTTGGTCACCCGGACCGACACCGACAACCTCGCCACGCCGGCGACCAGCACTACACCGCGCCGCCGTGCAGGACGAGATCACCACGACGACCCCGCCGCCACCGCCGCCTCGCCACCACCCATGTCCGGAGCCGCCACCGCCGCCGCCGGAGACCGTGACGGTGACGCAGGAGCCGTCACCTCGCCGCCTGCCGGCCGCCGCCGAGGCGCCACCGCCGCCACCGGCGCACCACCGCCAGCGCCGCCGCCTGCCGCCGACCGACGACCGCGGGGCCCGCGGCAGGTCACCTACTCGGTGACCGGGCACCAAGGCGCCTGGCGACATCATCACGGTCACCTACGTCGACGCCTCGGGCCGCAGCCGCACCCAGCGCAACGTCTACATCCCGTGGTCGCTGAACGTGTGACGCCGATCTCGCAGTCCGAGGTCGGCTCGGTGCAGGCGTCCAGCCTGTTCCCGGTCAGCCGGCTCAACTGCTCGATCACGACCAGCGACGGCACGCAGGTGCTCTCGTCGAACACCAACAACGCCGCCGCAGACCAGCTGCTGATGCCTGACAACACGGATGCCGCCGGCACGCTCCCGGTTGGCACCGGCCTGGACACCGGCGAATTCGACCGCACCGACTGCATCCTGCTTGGCGCACTGCGCCGCGGTCTGGCTGGCCGCGCTTGGGCGCGTGCGTCGCGGCGACGGTGGCCCTCGTCGACCTCGGAACCGTGGCACGCGCAGTCAACGGGGGAGTCCTGACGACACTGTGGCGCTGCTGTACGCCACAGTGATCGCGACTCTGGCGGCGGCATCATCGGCGCGGTCCGCTATTGCTGCGGGCGCGTGCGCGGCGCTGGAGGAATCGCCGCCGCCCGCCCGCGCCACACCTGTTCGGCAGTGCCGTGGCCGCGCCGCCGCCGGTGCGTGGGCGCCGAGCCGCGCCACCGAGAAACAGCTGGTGCCACCGGACGACGCGCGGTGGCTACCGGCCCCGGCTACGCGAGTAATGGAGCGATCAGCCCGCCGCCGAGCCCGTTGATGACGGCGGTGGACCAGCTGTGGCTGGTGGTGCGCCGTGGCCTATCGCGGATCGCCATGGGTGTCGTGATGATTGGCCATCGGCGTTGCCACCTACTTGATGGCCGTCGACGACAACGCGGCGGCGTGGGTGTTCTGACGTCCTCGCAGGCATTACGTCACGGTGGCGATGCCCGCGATTCCATGGTTCTACCTGCGCGAGCTGCGCGCCATTGTTGGAGCCGTCTGGCGCGTGAGGCCGCACGCGGCGCCTAACGCCGTCAGTGGTGCCTCGCTGTTCGTCTCGCCGTTCGACGAGCCGTTGCGGTCCTGGTGCCACGCAATGCGGTGAGCGCCTCGCGTTCCGAGGCGTGCGCGGCTTCCGTCAGCGCTCGTGCTCTGGATGGCCGGGTCGGCGGTCAGAAGCTGCCGCCGGTGCCCGGAGCACCGGCGGAGCCGAGCTTGTTCATCCGCTTGGGCACCGCGGCGCCCTGGTACTCCAACGGAATCGGATGACCGTGCTCGTCGACCGGTCCGAGCGGCTGGTGCAGCTCGATGTAGGCGCCGTGCGGCAGCCGCTTGATGATGCCGGTCTCGATGCCGTGCTCGAGCACTGCGCGGTCGCTGCGCTGCAGGCCGACGCACCACCGGTAGGCGATGTAGTAGACGATCGCGGGCAGCACCACCATGCCGATGCGGCCGATCCAGGTGGTCGCGTTGAGCGAGATGTGGAACTTCAGCGCGATGATGTCGTTCATCGCCGCCAGCGTCAGCACTCATGTAGAACGCGATCGCCATCGCGCCGATCGCGGTGCGCACCGGCACATCTCGCGGCCGCTGCAACAGATTGTGGTGCGCGTCGGTCGCCCCGTCACCTTGGCCTCGATGAACGGATAGACGGATCAACAGCACGAAGACCAGCCCCATGATCACCGCCACCCAGACCACGGCAGGGGATGGTGTGACCGAAGAGGTAGAACTCCCATGCGGGCCACATGCCTCATCAGCCCTCCGGTCCACATCATGTAGAAGTCGGGCTGGCTGCCCGCCGACACCTGAGACGGTTTGTACGGGCCCAATTGCCATGATCGGGTTGATCTGCAACAGCCCGCCCATCAGGCCGAGGATGCCGGTGATGATCGCGAAGAACGCCCCGGACTTGACG
>ERZ1370068.10235-contig-8951_pt1 | contig 19330 bp, 27 predicted proteins | sample MGYA00561227_ERZ1370068 | MGnify/ENA primary metagenome ERZ1370068 (study PRJEB38410, sample SAMEA6850437) | metagenome | study: Metagenomic assessment of the ecological functions of the soil: analysis of the soil microbiota associated with the...
GCCCGCGTCGCCCGTCTTGTAGTAGCCCGGGATACTCGGCTGAGGTAGGCGTCGCTGAAGCGCTGGTCGGCGTTCCACAACGTCGGCGAAGGTGCCCGGGCGGCAGCGGCAGCTTCATCGACGACGTGCGCCCGACTCTGCTCGGGCCTTGCGGCCTTCTGCCGTTCGTCGTCCAGCACCTGCACGTCCCAGCCCGGCGCCGGCACCGAGCACGAGCCCGGGCTTTGATCGGCATCGGCTCGAGGCCACGCACAGTTGGCAGCCGATCGGCCAGCCGGTCTCGGTCTGCCACCAGTGGTCGATGACCGGGACGCCGAGCAGCTCGCTCGCGCCCACCGGATAGGTCTCCGGGTCGCAGCGCTCGCCGGCCAGGAACAGCGTGCGGAAGCCGTGACAGGTCGTAGCTTGCCGAGCAGCTCGCCGTCGGGATCCTCCTTCTTGATGGCGCGGAACGCGGTCGGCGCGGTGAACAGCGCCTCGACCCTGTGCTCGGCGATGACCGCGCCAGAACGCGCCTGGCGTCGGGCGTGCCGACCGGCTTGCCCTCGTAGAGGACCGTGGTGCAGCCGTGCGAGCAGCGGACGCGTAGACGATGTAGGAGTGGCCGACCACCCAGCCCACGTCGGAGGCGCGCCCAGAACACCTCGCCCGGCTCGATGCCGTAGATGTTCTTCATCGATCCAGGCGAGCGCCACCGCGTGGCCGCCGTTGTCGCGGACCACGCCCTTGGGCTGGCCGGTCGTGCCCGAGGTGTAGAGGATGTAGAGCGGGTCGGTCGCCCGCGACCGGCACGCAGTCCGCCGGTCTGGCGCCGCCGCGACCGCCGCGTTCCAGTCGAGGTCCCGGCCCGCCACCAGCGTCGCCGCAGCTTGCGGCCGCTGCAGCACGATGCAGCGCTCGGGCTTGTGCGTCGGCCAGGCTCGATCGCCCGGTCGAGCAGCGGCTTGTAGTGCACCATGCGGCTGGCCTCGATGCCGCACGAGGCGGTCAGACGATCAGCCTGGGCGTGGCGTCGTCGATGCGCGTGGCGAGCTCGTTCGGCGCGCGAAACCGCCGAACACCACCGAGTGCACCGCGCCGAGCCGGGCGCAGGCCAGCATCGCCGATCACCGCCTCGGGATCATCGGCATGTAGACGATCACCCGGTCGCCCTGCTCGACGCCCAGCGCCGCGCAGCGCGCCCGCGAACCTCGCCACCTCGTCGCGCAGCTCGCGATAGGTGAAGCGTTCGCTCGTGCCGGTGACCGGGCTGTCGTAGATCAGCGCGGCCTGGTCGGCGCGGCCGCCTCGACGTGGCGGTCGAGCGCGTTGAAGCAGGTATTGAGCTCGCCGCCGGCGAACCAGCGATAGAACGGGCGGCTTGGAGGCGTCGAGCACCTTGTCCCAGCGCTTCGTCCAGTCGATCGCCTGCGCCTGCTCGGCCCAGAAACCCTCGATCTGCGCGAGCGCGCGCGCGTGCAGGGGCGCGATAGATGTCGCCGATAGCCATCGTTCCTCCCGCTTTGGGGATGCGCCAGATCCTTTCGACTCGACAAGAGGAGGAAAGTGCCGCGAACGCCACCGCCGTGGCGCCCGGCGTCCAGCCCCACTGGCCAGTTCACGCTGCTCCAGCCGCCAGCTGGTCCAGACCGGACCCTGATAAGGCCGCTCCTCGACGAAGTGACCGCCTACAGCCAGGTGAAGCCGGTCCCGGCGGAAGAGAGCCGGAGCTGCTCCGCAATGATGACGACCCGGGTTCCACACGAAGTGGCCGTCGGGACTGGCGGGCTTCAAGCGCGGGACCGGATTCGGCGCAAAGGCGCTGGAGGCGCGCATGGGGCAACGATCGGCCACTGCACGCTTCTGGCGCCGGCGGTGGCGATGTGGCGGCCGGTCCGGCTTCTGGGCGGTGCAGGCCGCCAGGGAAGCCAACGGCCACGGCCGCGAGGATTGGATGCGACCGATGTGAAGGTTGAATGCCATGGTCATCTGCCCCTTTCGCTGCAAACCCATATTCTTTACCGTGCGCCTACGAACGATCGTCCCGGCGCGTCGCGATGGCCTATCCTGCCGCCGGGCGGCCGTCGCCAAGCCAAGAGCGAGGAAGCAAATGATCCAACGTCGAACGCGCGCCGCTGGCGGGGCTGGCCGCGTCGCTGCCGGGCGCCAGCCGCAGCGCGAGAGCAGGTGGAAACCGCCGCGGCCGAAAGGCTATCCAGCTTCGGACGCCGGCGCACGGATCTTCCGACAGATGGCGCGCGAATCGCCGCCAGTCTCAGATGAAGGACTGATGGTGGCGCAGAACGCCCATCATCAGCTAACCGGAGAATTGGCGCGCCAGGTCGCCGACGACAGGAAGTTCTTCGCCGGCCTCATCAAGGAACTCGACATTAAGCTCAGTGATGGCGCCTCCAGGCTTGCTGGGATTGCCGACAAGATCCACTGGCCGCCGCGGCTGCGCAGGAAGGTCCAGACTTCCGTCGCCTCGGTCCGCTCGCGGTCACTGCCATCGACGATCGGTGCCGTCGGCGATGTTGCGGGTGACGTCGATCATGCTGAAGCGCATGGCGACCGTGGCGTAGTCGAGACCCGCTTCGCTCCAGGCCTCCGACAGGTCGCCCTGCTCGAGCTTCACCGCCTCGACCTTGTTCTCGACGCCGCGGCTGGCGTTGCCGGAAAGCTGTTCCGAGAAATAGCCGAGCATCTCCGGCGTCGCCAGGCCGCGCAGCTTGGCGAGGTCGCCGCTGCCGTAAGCGGTCTGGATGTCAGCCAGCAGGCTCTCGAAGGCCGTGTAGTCGTCCGCGGTGACGGCGACGCCGCCGACGCGCCGGCGAGCAGCGAGCGGCCGCCGAACGCGCCATCTGGCGCCTCGAGCTGCGCCGTCGAGGGCATGCCGCATAGGCATAGGCCGGATGGGCCGGCGCGGCGTTGGCCGGCGCGGCGCTGCCAGCCGCGGAACAAGCGAACGGCCAGGTAGGCGAGGCCGCCGATCAGCAGCGACCTGCAGGAGCAGGCCCAGCATGCCGGCGGCGCCAGCCAGGCCACCGCGAGAAGCCGCCGCCGAACATCATGCCGATCAGGCCGGCACCGAGCATGCCGCCCATCAGGCCGGAGAGGAACGGGTTACGCGCCATGAACCCGCCGGATTGCGCGCCGCCGCCGCGTGGCAGCCGACGCCGTCTGGGCCGGCTGTTGCGGCGTCGCCGTCCGTTCCACGGGCCTTGGAGCCGGCGCGGTCTGGGTCGGCGGCGGTGCCTGATTGGTCTTGGTCCCGCGGCTGCCGCGTGTTCTGGCCGCCGCCGACGCGCGCGTCCGCCGGCCCTGATGCCAGTGACGGCGCCACGAGAATAAGTGCGGCAAGAACCGCGAGCCAACGCATGTTTTTCATCTTGATACCATCCCTGTGCGTTGGACACGCTTAACGCCCCATCATGTTAGGCGCTTATCCGCGCCAATCAAGTGGTCGGGGCCGACGCGGAAATGGCGTAATTCAGGCAGGTGTTTGACCGTGCTTCGTGAGAAAGTCGCGGGTTTGGGAGGCAGGCCCCGGCGATGATGCACCTGGCGCAGTTCCTGTGTCACAGCCCGACCTACTCACAGCCTCGGCGATGTGGCGGCATCCGCGCACGGCGGCGCGCGGGCTACGACTGGTCGCGGCCGGAGCTCTACCAGCACATCGCCCGGGTCTGCGAGCGCGGCAAGCTTCGACATGGTGTTCTTCGCCGACCTCAACTACATCTCCGACACCTTCACGGGCTCGCTGGCGCCGGCGCTGCGCAACGCCACGCAGGCGCCCGAGCACGATCCGATCCCGCTGCTGTCGTTCATGGCGGCGGCGACCGACCATCGGCCTCGGCGCCACCTACTCGGTGAGTCACCAGCATCCGTTCCACGCCGCGCGCCTGTGGGCGACGCTCGACCACCTGACGCGCGGGCGCGCGGCGTGGAACGTCGTGACCGCGCTCAACCACAACCAGTCGGCCAACTACGGCGAGGAGCTACCAGCCGACCGACGACCGCTACGACCGGGCGCACGAATTCATCCAGGTCTGCCGCAAGCTGTGGGACAGCTGGGACGCGGACGCCGTCGTGATGGACCGCGAGCGCCGGCATCTTCGCCGACCCCGCCAAGGTGCACCGCATCGAGCACGCGGGCCGCTGCTTCAAGTCGCGCGGCCCGCTCGAACGTCGTGCGCTCGCCCCAGCACGGTCCCGCCATCCTGCAGGCCGGCACGTCCGGCAAGGGCCGCGACTTCGCCGCGCGCTACGCCGATGCCGTGTTCGCCATCCAGCCCAACCTCGCCGGGCGCCAAGGCGCTGCTACGACGACATCAAGCGCGGCGCCGTCGAGGCCGGCCGGCCGGCCGCAGCGCCTGCAAGATGCTGTTCGGCGTCCAGCCGATCGTCGGGCTCATCGCGCGCCGAGGCCGCGGACAAGCAGGCCGAGCACAACAGCCTGGTGCCGCTGGAAGGCGGCCTCGCCATCCTGTCGGGCCATCTCGATTTCGACCTCTCGACCCTGCCGCTCGACACCATCATGGCGCACCGCAGCGAGCCCAAGCTGCAGCGCATGCAGACGCGCTACCGCACGCATGACCGGCGAGCTTCTGACGCTGCGCCAGGTGGCGCAGAATCACGGCCAGAGCGTCGGCCTGCCGCAGATGGGTCGGCACGCCCGGCCGACGTCGCCGACCAGCTCGAGGGCCTATTTCGATCATGTCGGCGGCGACGGCTTCATGCTGTCGCCGATCTATTCGCCCGGCGCGATCGAGGAGTTCGTCGATCTGGTCGTGCCCGAGCTGCAGCGCCGCGGTCGCTTCCGCCGGGACTACAGCGGAACCACTCAGCGCGACCACCTCGCCCAGGGCGACATCAAAACCTGGAGTAGACCCCGCGCTTTAGTGTGAAAGTACGCGCCATGGCGAGGAAGAAGAGCAGATCTACCAAGGGTTCCGGCAGCGGCAAGCGTCCCGACCAAAGGCAGAGACGCGCAAGCCGGCGGCTGAAAGGCCGACGGCCGGAAATCCCTGGCGAAGACGGCCGTCGCGCCCAAGGTCGTCCGCCCCGCCCTGCGGCGTCCGGCTGAACAGCCGCCCTGCCGTCGCACGCAGGCCAGGGCGCTCGCCCCGCGCCGCATAAAGTGTCGGCACTGTCGCGCGACCATCTACGAGCGCGACCTCGACAAGACGGCAGCCAACTACGCACACGTTGACGCCGCTGCAGTTCCTGGAACGCAGCGCGTCGGTCTATCCCTGACAAGCTCGCCCTGGTGCATGCGCGCGCGCCGCCAGACCTGGGCGGAGACCTACGACGCGCTGTCGCCAGCTTGCCTCGGCGCTCGGCAGGTCGGCATCGGACTCGGCGACACGGTCGCGATCATGGCGCCGAACATACCGGAGATGTGGACGAGGCGCATTTCGGCGTGCCGATGACCGGCGGCAGTGCTGATACGCCTCAATACCCGCCTCGATGCCGCGATCGATCGCCTTCATCCTCGACCACAGCGAGACCAAGGTGCTGATCTGTCGACCGCGAGTTCCACCGCGCCGCGACCGAGGCGCTGGCGCACGCCAAGCGTCAGCCGCTGGTCGATCGACATACGACGACCCGCAATTCCGCGAGCGAGCGGGCCGCAGATCGGCGACACGACGTACGAGGAGTTCATCGCCGACCGGCGACGCCGACTATGCCTGGCGATATGCCGGCTGACGAATGGGACGCGATCTCGCTCAACTACACCTCGGGCACCACCGGCAACCCGAAGGGCGTCGTCTACCATCATCGCGGCGCGCACCTGCTCGGCCTACGGCAACGCCACGCAATGGGCGATGGGCAAGCATCCGGTCTATCTCTGGACGCTGCCGATGTTCCACTGCAACGGCTGGTGCTTTCCCTGGACGCTGTCGCTGGTCGCCGGCACGTCACGTCTGCCTGCGCCGCGGTCGCGCCGGAGACCATCTTCGATGCGCTCGGCCGACCATGACGTGACGCACCTGTGCGGCGCGCCCGATCATCATGTCGACGTTGCATCATCGGTGCCAGCCGCCGCGGAGCGCCGGCCGCTGCCGCGCAAGGTCGAGTTCGTGACCGCCGCCGCGCCGCCGCCGGCCGCCGTGCTCGAGGCGCTGGAGAGGAGAACTTCCAGCGTCACCCACGTCTATGGCCTGACCGAGGTCTATGGCCCGGCGACCATTTGCGCGTGGCACGACGAGTGGGACGCCTTCGACTCCGGCGAGCGGCGCGGCTCAAGGCCCGCCAGGGCGTGCGCTACCGCCGCCGGAGGACGGCGTCACCGTCATGGACCCAGCGACCATGGCGCCGAGTGCCGCGCGACGGCCAGACGATGGGCGAGGTCATGTTCCGCGGCAATCATCGTCATGAAGGGCTATCTGAAGAACCCGCAAGGCGACCGAGGAGGCCTTCGCACGGCGGCTGGTTCCATTCCGGCGATCTCGGCGTGCTGCACCCCGACGGCTATATCGAGCTGCAGCGACCGCTCCAAGGACATCATCATCTCGGGCGGCGAGAACATCTCCTCGATCGAGGTCGAGGACGTGCTCTACAAGCACCCGGCCGTGGCCAGCGTCGCCGTGGTCGGCAAGCCGGACGAGAAATGGGGCGAGACGCCCTGCGCCTTCGTCGATGCTGAAGCCCGGGGCCAGTCGGCGACCGCCGAGGAGATCATCGCCCACTGCCGGGCCAACCTGGCCTCCTACAAGTGCCCGCGCTTCGTGGTGTTCCGCGACCTGCCCATGACCTCGACCGGCAAGGTGCAGAAATACGTGCTGCGCGAATGGGCCGAAGACCGTCCAAGTTCGCACCATCGCGCCGCCATATTCGATTAGCTAATCTCGCCGCCACATGGCCGGCGAAAACACGCTGATCGTCACCACCCGGACCGGCGTCCGCCCCTGGGCGTGCGCGGCGAGCCGCTGCACAACGCAGCCGGACAGCTGCGCCGCGTCGTGCTGCGCCGGCTCGGTGGCCCGCCGCCGGACTGCTAGCCGATCCGCAGTTGCACGAGGACGGCCAGGCGATCGATTGGTACGCCGACTGGCCGGGCGAGGTGCGCCGCGTCGCCGATCTCGAGGCGTCGCGGCGCAGCGCCATCCTCGCCCAGGTCGATCTGGCGCTGGGCGACATCGCCCGGCTCGGCCAGACGCTCGCCAAGGCCGGCAGCAGCGTCGACGACACCGGCGTGATCGGCCGCTCGCTGCAGCTCGCCGCCAGGAAGCCCAACGAATCCTTCGTGTTCCTGGTGGGCGATCGGCCGGTCGTGGTGTGCTGGGGCTATGAGAAGGAGGCGGCACCGGTGGTCCTGCCTGGCGGCGCAGCCGCGCGTGCCCGATCGCGCGCCCGCTCATCAACCGGTCCTTCAGGCGCCACCCCTCTCGCGGGCTCTGGCCGTGCGTGCCGCGCCGACAACCGATCCCAGTGGCTGCGCACGCTGCTTCTGGCGCTGCCCCTTCTGCTGTTGCTTCTGGCTGGCGCCTGGCTCTTGCGCCAGATCCTGCCCGACGATCCGGCGCTCGCGCTCGCCACCCGCGAGGGCCTGCCGGCGCCGCCGCCCGGCTGCCGCCGCACCCGATCCGCTGCCGGCGCTAAAGGCGTCGCTGTCATCCGAGGAAGCGCGCGCCAGGGCGCTGCAGCTCGAGCTCGGCACCATCGAGAGCGAACTGAAAAAGGCGCGTCGCCGACTGCAAGCCGCCCGAGCCTCCCAAGCCACCGCAGGTCGCCGTCGCACCGCCGCCGCCGCCCTCCACCGGCCCTACCCGGCGGCGCCTGCCCCGCGCCGATGCCGCCGGCACAATCGCGCCCCAAGCGACGGCCGCCTGCGCCTGCCGTCCGGCCCGACCAACGACTATTCCTTCATGCAGGGCTGCTGGCGCACCGATCTGTTCCGCCACGAGACGTCGCAGATGCAAGCCAGGGCGTGTCGTCCTACTGCTTCGACAGCAGCGGCGCTGGTGCGCTCGAATGGCGGCGCGGCCGCACCGCCTGCCGCACGCGCGCCCAGGCGCGCTTCGACGGCTCGACCTCTGCGCCTGCGCGACGGCGACACGACCTGCAACGATGGTTCGCACTGGTATGCCGACCAGCTCGTCTGCCAGCGCGGCGCCGACAATGTGGCGCAATGCAGCGGCAGCTCGCGCGGCGGCACCTTCGGACCGGCCAACTGGTCGGTCAATCTTACAAAGCTGTGCTGACCGCCGCGGGAGCGGCGGCGGGGCCGGCTAGTGCGAAGTGGCCTTCGCGCTCAACCGGCTGATCTCGTCCTTGATTTGAAGTTTTCGCTTCTTGAGGCTGCAGATCGCATCGTCATCTGGGTAGGGGCGGGCGTTTTCTTCGATAAGCGCATGCTCCAGAGAGGCATGCTTCGCCTTCAGCGCTTCGATGTGGTCCACTGTGCTCATTGGCGACCTCCGAGCTGGTTGCGGACGAGGAAACTCTGACTCCGACTTATGAACGAGTCACGCCGAATCAGCTGCTCTCCACAGGCTGTGCAAAACTCCTTGTAGGATGGTCAGCATGGCTGACCCTTCGCGGCTGATTATCGGTATTTCCGGCGCTTCCGGCGTCATTTATGGCGTGCGGCTTCTGCAGGCGCTCAAGGCGCTGCCGGTGGAAACCCATCTGGTCATGACGCGGACGGCCGAAGTGACTTTGGCGCACGAGACGCGGCTGAAGGTAAGCGACGTGCGGCGGCTCGCTGATGTGGCATATCCAATTGGCGATCTCGCGGCGGCGATTTCGAGTGGGTCGTACCGGACAATCGGAATGATTGTGGCCCCCTGCTCTATGCGCAGCCTTGGCGAAATCGCCCACGGCATCACCAGCAACCTGCTGACGCGAGCCGCCGACGTCGTACTCAAGGAACGACGACGCCTTGTTTTAGTTGCACGAGAGACACCACTTCACACAATTCACCTGCGCAACATGACGACGCTGTCGGAAATGGGCGCCATCATCGCACCGCCCGTGCCGGCGTTTTATAATAAACCCAAGAACTTGGACGACGTTGTTGAACATACGGTTGGGCGCCTGCTCGATCTCTTCGACCTCGACACCGGCAAGGTGAAGCGCTGGCGCTAGACGCCGGTCAGGCCGCCGACCGCGAGGCCGACGGTCTTGGCAATCTCGTCGGGCGCGAGGCCGGGGAAAGTCGCCGCCATCAGGGCCGCCACCGCCTCGCGGTCGCGTTGCGTCGGGCACCACGCCCAGGCACACGGCATAGACGCCGAGATTGCCGACCGCTGCGCGCATCCGCTTCCCGGCCGGCCGGTCGCGGTCGGCCGGCGGGGCATAGAGGCCGGCGAGCTTCAGCTGCTCGGCATGCTCGGCCGCCAGTTCGGCGTCGGCCACGCGGCGGCGGGCGGCCTCGACCGTCTCGGGCAAAGCGTCGGTCCACGGCCGGTCCTTCAGCAGCCGGCGCACCGGTGCGCAGCGGGCGCACGATCTCGCTCTGCCAGACGTCGCTCACCTTGAGGATGGCGCCCAGCCGTTCGGCGGTCAGCGTCGGCCGGCCCGAGGCACCGAGCCAGCAGCAGAACAGCAGGATGTTGACGTCGCAGCCGCGTCGCTCCTGCAGGTCGAGGCAGGCCTCGGCCACGCCCTCGGCGGCATAGATCTCCAGCGAGAAATTCCAGAACGGATGGGGCAGGAAATCCGACACGTCTTGGGCGCTTCCCTTTGGGCGGCCGAAGGCGTACACGGCGCAAACCGGATGAGCAACGATACTTCGGACCCGCTGGACGCCGAGGCGATCAAGGCCAAGCTCGAGGCGTTGAAGAGCGAGCACCGCGACCTCGACGAGGTGATCGACCGCCTGATCGAGAAGCGCGCTGTTCGACCAGCTTCAGCTGCAGCGCCTGAAGAAGCGCAAGCTCGGGCTGAAGGACCAGATTATTAAGCTCGAAAGCCAGCTGATTCCCGATATCATCGCCTGACGCATGGCCAAGACTTCCGCCAAAGCGCCGCCCCCGCAAAACCGGCGGTCGGCCTGATCATGGGCAGCCAGTCGGATTGGGCGACCATGCGCCACACCGCCGAGACCCTCGAGACGCTGGGCGTGCCCTTCGAGGCGCGCATCATCTCCGCCCATCGCACGCCCAAGCGCATGATGGCCTATGCCTCGACCGCCAAGGGCCGCGGGCTGAAGGTGATCGTGGCCGGCGCCGGCGGGGCGGCGCACCTGCCCGGCATGACCGCCTCGATGACGCCGCTGCCGGTGCTGGGCGTGCCGGTCGAGAGCGCGGCGCTCAAGGGCCAGGACAGTCTTCTTTCCATTGTCCAGATGCCGGCCGGCATCCCGGTCGGCACGCTCGCCATCGGTCGCGCCGGCGCGATCAACGCAGCCCTGCTGGCGGCCGGCATCGTCGGTCTTGGCGACGCCAAGATCATGGCCGCGCTGGAACGCTGGCGTGCCCGGCAGACCGAGGCGGTGGCGCAAGCGCCGTCGGATGAAGCTCCGCCGCCCACCGCTAGATCATGAGCGCCGCGAAGGTCCTGCCGCCAGGGTCGACGCATCGGCATCCTGGGCGGCGGCCAGTTGGGCCGCATGACGGCGCTGGCGGCGGCGCGATTGGGCTACCGCTGCGTCGTGTTCGCGCCCGAGGCCGAGTTCGGTCGCCGGCCTCGTCTCGTCGGGCCACGTGCAGGGCGACTACGACGACAATGCCGCCCTCGCCCGCTTCGCAAGCCAGGTCGACGTCATCACCTATGAATTCGAGAACGTGCCGGAGGGTGCCGTCAGCGCCTGCGAGCGGCTGAAGCCGGTGCGGCCGGGCGTCAGGCCGATCCACTTCGCCCAGCACCGCCTGCGCGAGAAGGAATTCTTCCGCAAGGCCGGCATCGGCACCGCAGACTACCAGCCGATCCGCAGCGAGACCGACATCGCGGCGGCCACCGCGCTGCCCGGCATCCTCAAGACCTGCACCGAGGGCTATGACGGCAAGGGCCAGTTCCGCGTCACCAACCGCGCCGAGCTGGCCGCCGCCTGGGAGAAGACTCGGGCGGCGCGAATGCATCCTCGAGGCGCTGGTCGATTTCCTGGGCGAGATCTCGGCGATCGTGGCGCGCGGCATGGATGGCGGCACGAGCTGCTTTCCGATCGGGCTGAACGAGCACCGCGACGGCATCCTGCGCACCACCGACCGTGCCCTCGGCCTGCCGGCCGGGACGCTGGCCGCGGCCGAGCGCTACGGCGTCAGGCTGGCCGAGAGCCTCGACCTGGTGGGGCTGGTGGCGCTGGAGATGTTCGTGACCCGCGACGGCCGCGTGCTCGCCAACGAGATGGCGCCGCGGCCGCACAATTCAGGCCACTGGACGATCGACGCCTGCGTCACCAGCCAGTTCGAGCAGCTGGTGCGCGCGATTCTGCGGCCTGCCGCTGGGCTCGGTCGACATCCTGGCGCCGTCGCGCATGGTCAACCTGATCGGCGACGAAGCCAACGACTGGCAGCGCTATCTCGCCGATCCGACGGCGCGGCTGCATCTCTACGGCAAGAGCAGGCCGCGCCCCGGCCGCAAGATGGGGCACGTCACCTTCGTGTCGCGCGTCCCTGTCGCGACGACGGCCCGGCCACGATCTGAGATCGGCCTTCAGCTTCTCGATCCTCATCACGTCGTCGATGCGCCGGTCGAGGAAGCTCCCAGGTCGCCTCGCTGTCCGGCGAGCGGTCGTTCAGCCAATAGAGCAGGGTCGAGGAATAGACGCCGGCCAAGCGTCGCGCGCTTGGTGTAGAAATTGAAATCGGTCGAGGTGTCGCCGGCGGCGTACCACATGGCGTCGACGCGTCTTGTAGAGCAGCTTCAATCCGAGCCCGGCATTGAGCGGCAAGCGCCAGCAGCGCAGCAGCGCGGCGTACCGCTTCGCGCTCGCCGGCATGCTGCTCCAGCCTGATGCGCACGGCCGTGCGAATGCGCTCGCGGTATCTTCAGTGTCGGCGACGCCTGCCGCCTCCATGTCCTCGACCATGCGCCGGTCGGAGCGCTCGCTCAGGTAGGTCAGCACGTCGACCGCGCCGCCGGGGAACAGCCGGTCGGCCTCGCCGCGCCGGCAGGTCGAGCTCGGCGCGCCGCGTCCGTCAGGGACGCCCGGCTCCAGCCCTCGAACACGGCCTCGGCGGCCACGGCATCGGCCAGACGGTCGCGCAGGCCGGCATCGGGGTCGTTTTCGGCGCTATTTGGCGGCTTCATGGCGGGAATATAGGCCTCGGGCCGGGGCTTCCAAGGCTCCTGCCCTGTGATACCAACCCGCGCCTCTCAAATTCCCGCCCTGGAAGGATTTTCCGGGCGCTCCAGGCTTGGAAGCGAAGCGATCGAAGTGCAGGTTCTCGTCCGCGAAAACAATGTCGATCAGGCGCTGCGCGTCCTGAAGAAGAAGATGCAGCGCGAAGGTATCTTCCGCGAGATGAAGCTCCGCCGTAACTACGAGAAGCCCTCCGAGCGCCGCGCCCGCGAGCGCGCCGAAGCCATCCGCCGCACGCGCAAAGCTGATGCGCAAGCGCATGGAGCGCGAGGGCTACCAGGGCCTTTCCTCCGGATCAGGCGACGACCCCGCGGCAACACCGGGGGTTTTTGTCTGAGTCACAAGCCCAGGAGTTTGATCGTCAAGGCCAGGGTCAGCCAGGCGACGACAGCCGCCACGACGATGGCGCTGGCAACGGCGGCCACCGGTCCCATCACGGTCCTGGCGCTGTAGAAGTGCCAGCACCGCGGCGACCAGCAGACCGACAATCAAGCCTAACGAACCCGAGTAGTTCAGGATCGGCAGAAGCCAGACATAGGTCGCGTAGCATCGCCGGCGGCGCCGCGACGAGGATCGGCGCGCCGATCTTCGCGGCCAATAGCCGAGGCCGCGTTCAGCCTCCCATTCAACGGGGCTCTCAGTTCAGCCCGTACAGGCGCACGACGTTGTCGTGGACGATCTTCTTCTGCACGCCGTCGGAGAAGCCGGCGAGGTTCCGGGTCAGCGTCTCGCGCGAGTTCGGCCAGATGCAATCGGGGTGCGGATAGTCGGCGCCCCAGATGATGTTGTCCTCGCCGATCAGCGGCACGATCGGCTCGAGGTACTTGTCCTGCTGGTAGGTGACGTAGCCCTGGCGGCGGAAATAGTCGCTGGGCTTCAGCTTGAAGCCGAGGCTGCGGGCGCGGTCGTGATATTCGGTGTCGAGGCGGTCGAACACGTAGGGCAGCCAGGTCACGCCCGACTCGCCCAGCACGAAGTTGAAGTCGGGATATTTCTCGCAGGCGCCCGAGGCCAGGATCGAGACCAGCACTTCCATCGTGTCGAGCTGGAACAGGGCCGAGCGCACCAGCCGGTACTGGATCGCGTATTCCTTCTCCATCTCGGGCGTGTCGGGCGCGCGCAGCGCCTTGAAGCCGGTCGAGTGGAAGGAGATCGGGAACTTGCACTCCGCCGCCGCCTCCCACAGCGCGTACCAGCGCGTGATGGTAGAGCGGCAGGCTCATGCGCTTGAAGGCGAGGTCGCCGCCCTTCAGCCCCATCTTCGGCGCAGCGCCGCACCTCGGCCGCGGCGGCGATCGGGTCGGTGTTGGGAATGATGGCGAGCGGAAAGACGCGGTTGGGATCGGAGCGCCTGGCGAAGTCGGCGGCCCAGTCGTTGTAGCGCGGCGTTGACCCAGACGCGGAGATCGGCGTCGTCGATCAGGTCGTTGACCATCAGGCAGCCGTAGATGATCTCCTTCTCGAGCCCGTCGCGGTCGAGATCGGCGATGCGCAGCTCCGGCGTGGTCGGCCGCGGCGTGGCGCCGGGATAGCTGTCCCACACGAAGCCGGCCTCCTTCATCTCGTCGATATGGCCGAACGAGCCCTTGGTGTAGGGCAGGAAGCCCGGGCCGACGCCGTTCCACATGCCGCGGTCCTTGTCGTCGACGAACCAGTGCTGGCCGTCGTTGCGCTCCTCGACGCGCGGCGCGTTCTTCTTCCACTTGGCGGGCGCCTGCGACGACCAGAGATCGGCCGGGCAATAGGTGAGGTCGATGTGGTTGTCGCCGGAAATGAGCTTGTGCTGCATGGCGCGGTCCCTCGGTCGGCGGGGCTATCCGACGGACATGGTACGGTGGTCTCCGCTCCTTCCCGCCCTACTTGGGGAGGTGTCGCCGCGCAGCGGACAGAGACAACTGGCCCTTTGTTTGCAGGAGAGTACCGGGCATGGCCAAACGTCTCCGCCTGCCATCATCCGCGGCGGCAGCCCTCCGACCTCGCCAGCGCAAGGCGGTGCCCGTCGACATCCTGATCAAGGGCGACACCATTGCCGCGATCGGCCCGCGCGGCCTGCCGGCGCCAGCTGGCGCGGCGGCGATCGACGCCCGGCACCGGCTGATGCATCCCGGCCTGATCAACGCCCACACCATGGGCCGGCGCAACCTCTCGCGGGGCTGCACGATCGCTGGTCGCTATCGGAGCTGCTGGCTGACCGCCAGCCAGTGGAGACGGCATCGGCCGCACCACTCGAGTGACGATACCTCGCGGCCATGATCGGCGCGGCCGAGATGGCTGCTGAAGGGCTGCACCGCGGCCTACGACCTCGCCGCCGAGTTCCCCTGCCCCCGGTCGAGGGCCTGTCGGCGATGGCGCGGGCCTACGAGGAGGTCGGCATGCGCGCCGTGCTGGCAGCCGATGGTGGCCGACCTCTACCTTTTTCGAGGCGATCCCCGGCCTGATGGAGCGCCTGCCGCCGGCCCTGCAGAAGGAGGTCGAGACCTTCCGCTACGCGCCCGTGGAGAGGCGACCGACCAGCAGATGAAGAAGGCGCTGCAGAAATGGCCGTTCGAGAAGAGTCCAGCTCGCGCTGGCACCGACCATCACCGCACCATTGCTGCGACGCCTTCCTGACGGCCTGCCGCGACACTCGCCAAGGAGGCACGACGTCGGCATCCACAGCCACGTCGCCAGATCGAAGGTGCAGGTGATCGCGGGCTACCAGGCGCTACGGCATGACGCTCGCCGCCCACATGGACCGGATCGGCCTGGTGCAACGACCGCTTCACCGTGGCGCACGGCGTGTGGCTCGATCGACGACGACATGCAGGCGGCTGGGCGATCGCGGCGCCTCGGTGGCGCACAATCCCGGCTCGAACATGCGGCTGGGCGCAGCGGCGCTGGCCGACGTGTGCGGCATGCTCGAACCGCACGGTCAATGTCGGCGATCGGCACCGACGACGGCGCGAGCTGCTCAGACAATCAGCCAACATGTACGAGGCGATGCGGCCTCGCCTCGCTGTGCTTCAGTCAGGGCCCCGGCGCTGAGCAGCTGTGGCTGGTCACCGACGAAAGCTCTGCTCGGCCGCCACCGAAGGCAGCGCGCGAGCGCTCGGGCTGGCACAAGCAGATCGGCAAGATCGCGCCGGGCTACAAGGCCGACATCGTCTTCTCGACCTGCACCACGTCAACTGGGATCCCGACCAACGATCCGGTGAACCAGGTCGTCCATACCGAGGACGGCAGCGGCGTGCGCATTCGGTGATGATCGGCGGGCGCACTATGACCGTCGAGGACCTGCGGCTGCTCACGGCGTCGACCTGCCCAAGCTCGTCCGCCCAAGCCACGCCGCCTCACAGGCGCGGCGCGCCCAACCCCACCGGCGAGGCCATAGACGCTCTACCACCGGCTCGAAGCGGTGGTCGGCGCCTTCTGCCCGGGGCTGCAGCCAGGCGCCTCTGCATCTGCTTTTGGCGCGAGCTAACACCTCACGCACCCGCCTGCCGTTAAAGACGCTTGACATAACGACGAGGGTCAGCCGAAGGACCGGCAGGACCTTGGCCGGACGGTAGGAGGCCAGTTAAGCCCATGCTTTCGTAGAACGAGCGGGTCCGCCGGTAGAAACTAACCGATCGGCTTTTTTTCCACGGATTGTCGCGTGACCGAAAGGCACCGCGCTTTCACCTTCCTGGCGCACCGGCGTTCTGAGCGCGCCGACCAGGGCGACCAATACCTGGCGTGATGACTCGGATCGACACCGCTCAGTAGATTTCACGCGCTCGTGGCGCTGTGCCTCTCTCAGCGGCGGCATACCACCGCTCGCCAGGGACCGCGCGATCAGGCTGAAGCCTCCTCGCCACCTGTCGGCATAATTTGCGGTTCTGGCTTTCTGAAACTTGGCGGGCAAATATTTAAACCCCGAACCGCGGCTGGCCTGGCGGCGCAGTTCGTCTGCGCCAGATCCTGCCGACGGCGACATCCGCAGCCTCACCGGGGACGGCAGAAGGTCGCCAGTGCGCCAGAACGCTTCAGCGCTACTGACGGTGCTCTTTGCATCACACCTTATCGTCGCCGAACAGCATCATGGTGTTGTCGCGGAAGAACAGCTCGTTGTCGACGCCGGCATAGCCCGAGGCCATCGCGCGCTTGACGAACAGCACGGTCTTGGCGCTTCTCGACCTCGAGGATCGGCATGCCGTAGATCGGCGACTGGTCGGATCGGTCTTGGCCGCCGGATTGGTCGACGTCGTTGGCGCCGATCACGAAGGCCACGTCGGTCGGCGGCGAAGTCGCGGTTGATGTCGTCGAGCTCGAAGACCTCGTCGTAGGGCACATTGGCCTCGGCCAGCAGCACGTTCATGTGGCCCGGCATGCGGCCCGCCACCGGATGGATGGCGTAGCGCACCTGCACGCCTTCCTTCTTCAGCATGTCGGCCATCTCGCGCAGCGCGTGCTGGGCCTGCGCCACCGCCATGCCGTAGCCCGGCACGATGATCACCGAGCCGGCGTTCTTCATCAGGAAGGCGGCGTCCTCGGCCGACTGCCGCTCTTGACCGGCGCGTCGGCCGGTGCCGCGCCGCCGCGCCGCGCCGCTCTCGCTGCCGAAGCCGCCCAGGATCACGTTGAAGATCGAGCGGTTCATGCCCTTGCACATGATGTAGCTGCAGGATCGCGCCCGAGCGAGCCGACCAGCGCGCCGGTGATGATCAGCGCCGTGTTGCCGAGCGTGAAGCCGATGCCCGCCGGCCGCCCAGCCCGAATAGGAGTTCAGCATCGAGACCACGACCGGCATGTCGGCGCCGCCGATCGGCAGGATCAGCAGGAAGCCCAACGCCAGCGAGCAGCACGACCAGCAGGATGAAGGTGATGCGGACGGCCGCGTCGTGGCGAACCACACCGAGCAGCACCACCAGCGCGACGCCAGAGTCCAGGGCGTTCAGCGGATGCTGGCCGCGGAAGATCAGCGGCGCGCCCGCTGACCAGCGCCCTGCAGCTTGGCGAAGGCCACGATCGAGCCGGTGAAGGTGATGGCGCCGATGACCATGCCCAGGCCCATCTCGATCAGGCTCTGCGTCGTTGATCGTGCCGGGCGAGCCGATGCCGAAGGCTTCGGGCGAGATGAAGGCCGCCGCCGCGACGAACACCGCGGCCAGGCCGACCGAGCGAGTGAAAGGCGGCGACGAGCTGCGGCAGCGCCGTCATCTGGATGCGCAGCGCCACCACGGTGCCGACGGCGCCGCCGATCAGCGAGGCCGCCGACGATCAGCCAGGGCGCAGCACGCTGCCGGCGTCGCCAGCGGTGACGCCGATGCGCGATCGACCATGCCGACGATGCCGAAGCAGGTTGCCCTGCCGCGACGTCTCGGGCGAGGACAGCCCGCGCAAGCGCCATGATGAAGCAGGATGGCGGCGATCAAGATAGCGAAGGTGGCCAGGCTGTCGCTGACATCGCGCCCGTCGCCAACTACTTCTTCACCGGCGTTCTCTTCTTGAACATCGACAGCATGCGCTGCGTGACGATGAAGCCGCCGAAGATATTGACCGCGGCGCAGCGTCACGGCGATGAAGCCGAAGCAGCTGCGCGAAGCTGATGCGCTGCCAGGCCCGCCGCGAGCAGCGCACCGACGATGATCACCGAGGAGATCGCGTTGGTGACCGCCATCAGCGGCGAGTGCAGTGCGGGCGTGACGCGCCACACGCACGTAGTAGCCGGACGAAGCAGGCGAGCGACCAGATGGTCCGAGCAACGACGCGAGGCGGCACGTGGCCGTCAGGGCAGCGCCAGCGTGCCTTTACGCCGACCTGGTCGGTGATCTGCTGGGCACACGCCCTTGAGGATTGGTCTATAGCCAGGTCACTGGGCCTGGCCTCGCGAGCTTCTCGCCGCCCGCCGGCTAACCGATCGTCCATCAGACTCCGGGGCAAGCCCAGCGGGAATTTGTCATCCCCGAGCGCAGCGGATATTCATGAGTCGAAACTCGCCACAGTTCACCAATGTATGGGTGCACGACCTGGCCGTCGCGCGTCACCAGCGTTCCCTTCAACTGCCTCGTCCCGCGAGATTGATCTTCAGCGCGCTTGGTCTCCTTTGTCGGCCGATGGGCGTGAAGTGAAGTTGAGAAGATTGCGCGCGAACAGCGACGGCGAGTCGGTTCGGCAGCTCGGCCACGGCAACAGGCTGGCCGGGCGCGATGATCTTGACGCCGTACTTCGCACCACCTTGCCGCGTACTCCGAGATATCTGGACAGATTGCTGCGCCTTCTGCTCGACCGCCGTAATGCCGACGATCCACCGAGGCCGGGCTGCATGGTCTTGACCATGTCCTCTGGTCACCAGCACCGGCGCCTTGCGGCCGAAGGGCGAAGGCGCGGCGGGCGACCGGCGACCGTCACCGGCAGCTTGATAAGTAGTCGGCGACGAGCGCCGCCTGCTTGACGCGGCATACTTACCGTCGCTCATCTCCTTGGCGGCTGGCCGCGCCGGAGTGTCATGCGTGCCTTCGGAACTCCTCGTCCTCGACGGCGACGAACTTGCCGCCGAGCGACTCGGACCTGCTCACGGTCGCGGGCCGGACGTCGTCGGTCGCGGCGACGATCGCGCCCAGCCGCCGCGCCGTGGCGATCGCGCCGCCAGCCAGGCCGCATGGCCATGCGCCCACGCCTCGTGCTACGAGCGCGCGCGCCGGCGCCAGCGTGCCGCCGGGCAAGTCACTCACCCGCGGGAAGAATGCGGCCGGTGTGCCTGTGCGGCCGCCAGCAGGACCGCCTTGTAGCCCCGCCAGATTTGGCCTGCGAGCTCAGGATATCCATCGACTGCGCGCGGGGTGGATGCGCGGCGATCCAGTCTCGAGCCGCGAAGAGCGGTCACGCCCTTATGGCCGCCAGCGCCTGCACCAGCTCCTGCTGAGGAGCGCGCTGGCGCTGGGGACAAATCGTGGTCTGGCCGTTGCGCGCAGCGGTGGCCGGATCTCGCTCGACGCCTTCGGCCGCCGACATCGGCCGCTGGATCTTGAAGATGATCTCGCCGGCAGCGCTCGCCGAGAGCGGTACATCCGGCACGATATTTGCGCCGGCATCGATATAGGCCTGGTCGGTATAGAGCAATACGTAACTGAACGAAGTACA
>ERZ1370068.9535-contig-8307_pt1 | contig 19329 bp, 23 predicted proteins | sample MGYA00561227_ERZ1370068 | MGnify/ENA primary metagenome ERZ1370068 (study PRJEB38410, sample SAMEA6850437) | metagenome | study: Metagenomic assessment of the ecological functions of the soil: analysis of the soil microbiota associated with the...
GCAGCGCCGCGCCGCGCTCGGCGCGGTCGAGCTCGGCGCGCGCTTCGCGCAGCTTCATCTTTGCCTCGAAGCGCTCGACTTCCAGGCCGACGCCGCGCTTCACCATCTCGGTCTGGCGGGCGAAGCCTTCCTGGGCGACGCCGCACCTTGATGCGCGCCTGGTCGAGCGATCGCGCGGATGCCGCCGCGCGTCGGCGCTCGATGGTGAACAGCGTCGCGCCGGCTCTCACGCTGCTGGCCGGGCTCCGCCATCACGCTCGCGACGCGGCCGGAGAACGGCGCGGTCACGGCCGAAAGCGCGCGCGGGCGGAATGCGGTGCGGCCGAAATAGCTTCGTTCGCTCACGCCGCTGCTCGGCGCCAGGGTTTCGATGGTGAGGAACTGGCGCGAGGCGTCAGCGATGGCGACGCCGCCACCTGCCGCCGCCTTTGCTCCCTCCAGCCTCGCCGCGCTTCTGCGGCGCGGGCTTTTCGCCGCACGCCGCGAGGCATAGGACGAGCGTTACGATGAACCACCTTCATCGAGCATGCGCGAACCTCCAAGATGGAGGCGGGCATTGTAAGTCACGGAATAAGTTAATTAGAATCGACAGTTAGTTGTCAGGTTTGGGCAAGCAAGGAAAGAGAGAATGCAAGAGCCGTCGTCTGCCTTCCTGCTCCTCACCGCCGCCCGCTCTGCGACGCCGCGCGTCCGCTTCGTCACCGACGATGCGCGCGTCGTCGATCCGGATCACTGCCAGCTCGAGACCTTCTACAAGGAGCAGCGCTCCTACTCAGGCCACGAGTTCTGGTTCCTGCCCGCGTGCAACCAGCTCGGCGTGGAATGGACGGTCGGCAGCAACCGCATCGAGGGCGAGAACAACCTCATCGCCCAAGGTAAAAAATTGTTCAAGCCACTGCGAGACCAGACGGCTGCGGGCTCGCCCTGTCCGTTGGCTCGTTCGGCGGCGATCCCTACGTGAACGGCATCGCCAGCTTCTCCTTCCTCCGTGACTGGTCGATCATCCACACCAATCTCGGCTACATCCAGAACCGGGCGCACGTGGGGAATCGGCCTGGAGCGGCTGGTTCTTCGCGCCCCGCGTCTACGCCATCGTCGAGGCGTTCGGCGAGCGCGAGTGCGAAGCCGACGTTGCATGCCGGCATTCGCTTCTGGGTGATCCCGAACCGCTTCCAGATCGACTCGACGGTCGGCCGGCAGGGAATCCGATCCGCAGCGGCACTTCTACACCGTCGGGCTACGGTTTCTTTTCTAGCACCTGCTCGGCCCAGTCGCCCGGGCCGAGCGTCCGCAACTCGCGGCGCAGCGCTTTCCTTCGACTGGGTATTGCGGGCAATGACCTTCTGCCCGGCGCCGTCCTCGGGCTGGCAGGCGAACTCGAGACGGATGCCGTTGGGATCCATGAAGTAGATCCCGACCAGACCGGGCAGTTGCGGGATCGGCCCGATGTATTCGATGTGCCGCGCCTTCAGCCGCTGCTCGATCTCGGCGAAGCGCTGCGGGCGTGACGACGAAGGCGCAGTGCTGCATGCCGCCGATCGCGTTGCGGTTCGACTGCGGCTCCTTGCCCCTCGGGATCTCGAAGAACGCGAGCAGGCTGTCGTTGCCCATATCGAAGAAATAGTGGCGGATGCTCTCGTAGGGCGGATTGCCGCGGTTCTTCGGCCCGGTGCCCAGGCCCGGCGGCACCTTCATCGCGTGCACCAGCGGCATGCCGAGCACCTCGACGTAGAAGTCGACGGTCTTCTTCATGTCGTCGGTGCAGAGCGCGAGGTGGTGCACCCCGCGGGTGAACGCCTTCATGTCAGCCGAGCGCCGCGATGCCGGCGTTGCAGACCTGCTCGTCCTCGTGCGACTGCACGCCGGAGACGCCGACCGCGCCGACGCAGTGGCCGTCGTGCATGATCGGCACGCCGCCCTGCACCGGCAGCACCGGCATCTTGATGAGCGCCGGGCGCGAGGCGATGCGCTCCTCCGACAGCTTGGTGGAGCGGCGCGAGACCGCGGCGGCGTGCGCCTTCGCGCGCGGCGATCTCGGCCGTGACCGGCCCGGCGCCGTCTCCTGCGCACGAGCGACAGCAGATGGCCGCCGTCGTCGACGATGGCGATGGTGACGTTCCACTTGTTCTTCACGGCTTCGGCGCGGGCCGCGGCCTGGATCTTCTCGCAGTCCTGCTGGTGAGGATGGGCTTGGTCTTCATGCGAGTGTACCTATGCGGGATCGGTCAGTTTTGTGCCGCTGAAGCTTTGGAGCGCAACGCCAGCACGGCTTTTCATGCCCTCCGGATCAGGGGCGGACGTCGCGGAAGAACCCGGTGCCCTCGTCGAGGAGCACGCCGAGCGTCTGCTCTTCGCCGCGCGGGCGTCATGTTGCGTACGTTGGCGACGAGCAATTGTTCGGCGATGTCATGATTCGCGTAGAGGAATTCCACGCCGGCCCGGTAGGCGCGGACGAAGCCGGTCAGCGCGGCATCGTTCTCGCGCTGCCCACGAGCGGCGCGACGCGGCGACGACCCCTGATAGGCGCCGAGCTACTTTCGTGGCGCGCGGCGAGCAGCGGATAACCCCTGGTTCATCGCCAGCAGGTCGAACGGGCGTGACGAGGATCGTTCCCGGCAGTGCGAGCCCTTCAGGAGCTCCTGGAAGCGCGGTAAGGCCCCGCCCGTTCGCTCGAACGTCCACGTCCGTTTCTGCGACGCCGGCACGCGAGAGAAGCTCTCTGCAGGACGAAGGCATAGCCGGTGGTCAGCGCATCGACCGACGAGCTTCCTGCCCTTCAGGTCGCGCGAAGCGCTTCACGTCCTTGCCGCCGACGACCGACAGGAAGCCGTTGTCGCTGCCCATGAAGGCGAACATGTCCGGGTTGGGCGGGATCTTCGACTTCGCCCTGCCCTTCCTGGTAGGCGACGACGTTGTCGAACGCCGTCATCGCGATGTCGAAGCGGCCTGCCGGCCAGTCCCTGCATCTGGAAGGTCGAGCTCGGCGTGTCGGTGAGCGCGACGCGCACGCCGTTCTCCTCGAAGAACCCCTGCCGCTGCGCGGCCCAGGTCGGCAGGTTGAACCCGCCGGGGAAGACGACGACCGAGAGGTCCTCGGATCAATCGTTTCAGCCGGTAGAGCGGATCGTCCATGCCGTGCTTCTGCACGGTGAACTCCGGCGGAAACTCGGGCGGCTCGGCCATCGGCTCGGACACCATGTCGCCGAACACCAGCGTGCGGTGCGCGACGCGCCACGCGCCGTTTCGTTTTTCAAACTGATCCAGATAGCGCGCCGATGCGGTGACGCGCTTGTCGCGAAAGCGCTGCAGCGACCAGCACGTAGGTCTCGACGAAGGCGCGCTCCTTCGACTGGAACTCGATCAGCACGTTGGTGTTGAAGTGCATCGAGTGGTCCTGCTGCGCGTGCAGCTTCTCGATGTGCGCGAGGAAAGCGTCCGGCGGCCCCTTGAAGAAGCCGTGGTCGTCGAACGCGCCGTCGTGATAGGCCTCGCGCGCCGCCTTCCAGTCCTGCCGGTCGACGGCGCGCGCGAAGCGCTTCAGGCAATCCTCGATCGCGGTGCGCGCCTCGAGCTCCTCGAGGAAGGTCGGAGAAGACGCCTGCCATCAGGCGGTGGTCTTGATGTTGAGCTCCTTCAGCTCGCCGACTTCCGCGCCGTCGTCCATCGAGAAGCGGTCGCCGAAGTCGAACAGGTCCTCGTTCTGGAAGCCGGGGTAGTACTGGACTTCCCACCAGTTGTGGTCGAGATCCTCCATGTAGAACGAGTAGACGCCGTGCTGGTCCACGACCGGCAGCACCTGGCGGATCTTGTACTTGTCCTTGTTCTTGTTCGCCTCCTTGTGCACGCGATCGACCTCTTCCTTGGAGCCGACGTCGAGGCCCCAGTGGTTGAGCACGTTCTGCGGATGCACGGCGGCGCCGACTTCGACGGCGACGATGTGGAACTTGAGGCCGCAGCGCACCACCATCGCCGGCTTGGCGTGGCGCACGCACTCGAGGCCGAGGAACTCCTCGTAGAACTTGCGCGACTCCTTGAGGCTGTAGCACTCCATCGTGCCGTGCGACATCACGTAGGGCTTGACGACGGACTTCTCGTTGCTCGTGTCGGCGATCCCGTCCTGGATCTTCTCTCGCGTCAGTGCAGCCATGTCTCCTCCTATGCAGTAGCGGCCTTGTCGGCCTCGGTCAGGAACGAATCAGCATAAAACTCGTCGGGCGGCAGCTTGCACTGCGCGCTGAAGTCTCGCCGCGCCGACTCGACTACGATCGGCGCACCGCAAGCGTACACCTGGACGCCGGACATGTCGGGAAAAGTCCTCCATCACGGCGCGGTGCACAAAGCCCATCCGCCCCTCCCACTTCTCGTCGGAGAGCACGGGGATGAACTTGACGTGCGGCCAGGACTGCGCGATGTCGAGCTGGTAGAGGTCGCGCTTCAGGCGGCGCGCCCCAGTAAAGCGTGATCGGACGGGAAATCTTCTTCTCCAGGGCGTGCTGGGCGATCGCCTTGATCGGCGCGAAGCCGGTGCCGCTCGCCACCATCACGATCGGCTTGCTCGAGTCTTCTCGCAGATAAAAGCTGCCGAGCGGGCCCTCGAAGCGCAGCAGGTCCCTGCACCTTCAGTTTGTCGAACACGTGGTCGGTGAAGACGCCGCCCGGGGTATGGCGCACGTGGATCTCGAGCGCGGTGACGCCGCCGGGGTCGGGCCGCGTGGCGAGCGAGTAGCTGCGCCGCTTGCCGTCTTTCAGCAGGAAATCGATGTACTGGCCGGCGAGGAAGCGGAAGTTCTCGTTCATCGGCAGGCGCAGGCCGATCACCGCGACGTCGGGCGCCGGCTTCTCCAGCTTCTCCACCCGGCACGGAATGATGCGCGGGCGCACGCCCTGGACTTCGCGCACCTCGATCACGAGGTCGGAGAGCGGCTTCGCCTGGCAGAGCAGCGCGTAGCCCTTCGCCTTGTCGCTCTCCGGCAGGTAGGTCTCGTGCACCAGGCCGTAGTCGACCTTGCCCTCGAGGATGGTGCCGCGGCAGGTGCGGCAGACGCCGGCGCGGCAGCTGTAGGGCATCATGTGGCCGGCGTCGAGCCCGGCCTGCAGGACGCTCTGTCCCTCCTGCGACTTCGTAGCGTGTGCCCGCTGGGCTTGAGCGTGATTCGATAAGCCATTAGGTGTCCCAAGTATGCCTTCTGGATTTCGCGGTTGTGACATCAGCTGCCGCGGCTCGCCCTCGGCGGCGATGCGGCCCTCGTCCAGGACGTAGGCGCGGCGCGCCAGCTCGAGCGCCGCGGCGACATTCTGTTCCACCAGCAGCACCGCGACGCCTTCGGCGTTGATCTCGCGGATCGCGCGGAACAGCTCGCGCACGATCAGCGGCGAAAGGCCGAGCGAGGGCTCGTCGAGCAGCAGGAAGCGCGGCCGCGCCATCAGCGCCCGGCCGATCGCCACCATCTGCTGCTGCCCGCCGGAAAGCGCGCCGGCGGGCGCGTCCATCTTCTCGGCGAGCACCGGGAAGAGCGCGCAGACGCGCTGCAGCGAGTCGGCGCGCATCTTCCGCGCCTCGGCGCGATAGCTGCCGAGCTCGAGGTTCTCCCGCACGCGTCAGGTTCGACGAACAGCCGCCGCCCTTCGGGCACGATGGCGATGCCGCGCTCGCAGAAGCGGTGCGGCGCCTCGCGCGTGATGTCGTGGCCATCGACCACCAGGCGACCCGACGCCGACCGCGTGCAGACCCGCCATCGCGTTGATCAGCGTCGATTTTCCGGCGCCGTTCGGGCCGACCACCACCACCAGCTCGCCGGCGTCGATGCCGCAGGTTCACGTCCGCGACGGCGGCCGCCGCGCCGTAGTTCACGGCGACGTTCGTCACCTCATACATGCGCCGCCCCCAGGTAGGCCGAGACGACGTCGGGATGGCGCATCACCTCGGCCGGCACGCCCTCGGCGATCGCCTTGCCGTAGGTGAGCACCGCGACCCGGTCGGTGAGCTCCATGACGGCGCGCATCACGTGCTCGACGAAGACGATCGTCGCGCCCTGGTCGCGGATGGCGCGGATCAGGCGCAGCGCCCCGTCCATCTCCGCCGGCGTCAGGCCGGAGAGCACCTCGTCGAGGAAGAGCAGCTTCGGCCGCGAGGCGAGCGCGCGCGCCAGCTCGAGGAATTTTCTTTCATGCAGATTCAGATCCGCAGGAAGGCGATGCGCCTTTGCCTCGAGTCCCGTGAAGGCGAGCCAGCGCCACGCCTCGTCCTCGGCGCGGGCGCGATCCATGACGACCTGGCCGAACATCGGCGGCAAGCGCGACGTTCTGCAGCACGGTCATCTGCGGGAACGGGCGCGGGATCTGGTAGGTGCGCGCGATGCCGGCGCGCGGCGATGCGGTGCGCCGGCTTGCCGACCAGCTCCTCGCCTTCGAAGCGGATCGAGCCGGCGTCGACCGCGTAATGGCCGCTCACCACGTTGATCAGCGTCGACTTGCCCGAGCCGTTCGGGCCGACCAGGCCGAGGATCTCGCCGCGGCGCACCTCGAGATCGACGCCGGCCAGCGCCTGCACGCCCTTGAACGCCTTGGCGACCCCCTGCACCACCAGCAACGGCTCACCGGATTCTCTTCCTGGTGCTTGCGATTCACAAGACTCTCGGCCACCGGGCGCACCGGCGCCTCCTTCCGCCGGAACCGCTTGAGGATCTGGCCGAGGATCCCTTCCGGCATGACGACGATGACGACGATCAGGATCAGGCCGGTCAGCGCGCGGCCGATGACCGCGGCCTGGCCGCTGGTGAACGCGTACGAGCAGCATCGTGATCGCCACCGCGCCGACCGCCGGCCCGAGCCAGTGGCGAGTGCCGCCGAGCGCGCTCATCAGCACCACGTTGACCGCCAGCGCGATCGAGAAGGTCTCGGCCACGGTGACGTAGGAGACGAACACCGCATGAATGCCGCCGGCGAGGACCGGCGAGCGCGCACGAGATGGCGAACGCCGCGAGCTTGAAGCGGTAGGTCGGCACGCCCATCACCTCGGCGACGTCCTCGTCGTCGTGGATGGCGAACAGGCCGGTGCCGAAGCGGGAGTGAAACATCGCATAGGCGGTCCACAGCGTCAGCGCCGCGGCGGCGAGCATCAGCAGGTACAGCACGCCCGAGGCCGTCGGCGCGAGCTTCGGCATGTCGACGTTCATCATGATGCCCGGGCCGCCGTCGACGGCGTTGAGCGCGATGGTGGCGAGGACGAAGGTGATGGCGAGCGTCAGGAGCGCGAACAGCTCGCCGCGCAGCGCGCGAACGCGGAACACCACTGCGCCGAGCGCGACGCCGAGCACCATGGCGGTGAGCGCGGCGAGCGGCAGCGTCCAGAGGAAATTCCAGCCGAGCTTTCCCGCGAGCGCCGCGGTGGTGTAGACGCCGACGCCGAAGAACGCGCCGTGCCCGAAGGAGAAGTAGCCGGAGTAGCCGCTCAGCACATTCCACGAGGTGGCGAGCACGATGGCGCTCAGCAGCAGGTAGAGGAACGACTCGTAGAACGCCGGCAGTCCGACGAACGGCACCGCGCAGAGCACAACCGCGCCAACCGCGAGCGCGATCTTCATGAAAATCTCGCCGGCCGGAAGAGCAGGATCGCGATCAGGAGCGAGAACGACACCAGCGGCGCCCAGGTCGGGTTGGTGACCGCCATGGTGATCGCCTCGCTCACGCCGATGACGATGCCCGCCACCAGCGGGCCGATCGGCCTGCCGAGGCCGCCCATCATCACCGCCGCGAACACCACGCCCATCCAGGCGTAGATCTGCACCGGCGCGAGCGTGTGGTTCAGCGCCAGGCAAAGGCCCGCGACCGCGGCGACCGCGGCGGCGAGCCCGGAGACGAGGTAGCCGAGCAGCTTCTCGTTGACGCCGAACGCGGCGGCGATCGGCGCATCCTCGGTGGTGGCGCGGATCGCCTTGCCCAGGTCGGTGAAGCGCAGCACCGCCCATGTCCCGAGCGCCAGCGCCAGCGCGAAGCCGAGCGTGACCACGTCGGTGAGCGACAGGAAGAGCGGCCCGAGCTTCCAGCGCACCGCCGCGTACGTGCTCTCCATGCGGTGGAAATCGGCCGTCCAGTACCACTGGATTCCCGCCTCGATGATGCTGGTGATGCCGAACGTGACGAGCAGCGTGTTGAGCAACGTCACCGAGAAGCGCAGGAAGAACCAGTGCAGCGCCATGCCGAGCGCGAAGAACGCCGGCGCGGTGATCGGCGAGGGTGACGAAGGGATCGATCTTCGCCACCGCCGCGAGCTGGAAGGTGACGTAGGCGCCGAGGAACGCGAGGGCGAAATGCGCCAGGTTGACCTGGCGCAGCATGCCCACGACAGGCTCAGGCCGAGCCCGAGCAGCCCGTAGAGCGACCCGATGAAGATCGCCGGACAGGACCGACTGCCCGCAGGATCGCGCTCGGCACCTACCGGCAGTCAGACTGACTTTCGCCCCGGGCGCGGCCCACTGCGAGGGATGCACGACGACCCATCTGCCCTGCTGCAGCTGCTTCACCTTGTACAGGTCGGCGCCCTCGACGTAGTTCTGCGGGCCGTTCCACCTCAACGTGCCGAACAGGACCTTGACCTCGTTCTTCTTCAGCCAGGCGCCGAGCGTCTTGTCGTCGAGGCTCCTCGTGCCGGTCACGGCCGCCTCGAGCACCTGCCAGGCCGCGTACATGATGGCCGACTGCAAGGTCGACCGAGGTGTACGGAATGCCGGCCTGCTGCGCGCGCTCGGCGTAGGTCTTCACGAACTGCGCGATCGCCGGGTCGTCGGTGAAGGGCGGATGCGACTCGAAGGTGGTGAGCGCGAGCGAGCCCTGCGCCTCCGGCATCTTCAGCATCGGTCCGGGCGCCGGGAAGAGGTGCACCTGCGCCGGCGGGCGGTAGTCGATCTTCTTCATCGCCTCGAGCATCAGCACCGGGTCGATGCCGTTGGTGCCGCCCCAGAGGAAGTCCGGATTCGCTTCCTTGACGCGGCTGGCGATGGCGCCGTAGTCGCGGTTGCCGAACTCGTACTCGAGGTGCAGCACCTCGGTGAGGCCGCGCTTCTTCAGGACCTCTCGCGCGCCGACCGAGATGGCGTGCACCGACGGGAACTTGCTGGTGACGATGGCGATGGTCTTCGGCGGCTTCGGCAGCTTCGCCGCCGCGTCGAAGATGTGGTTCGGCCAGACGTTCTCCGGGTCGAACGGGAACCCGCGGTCTGGAACTGCATGTCGTACTTGGCGAGCTTCGGGATGCCGAACGAGGTGTGCAGGAGCACCTTGTTGTAGCGCTGCGCCACGCCCATCGCGGCGAGGATCGAGGCCGTCGCGTAGGGGCTCTGGATCAGGTCGACGTTGTCGGAGGTGATGAGCTGCTCGTACAGCGTGCGCGTCAGCTCGGGCTTCGACTGGTCGTCGCGCAGCACCCACTCCACCGGGCGGCCGAGCAGGCCGCCGCGCTTGTTCAGGTTCTCGACGCAGATCTCGGCGGTCACCTTGTGGATGATCGCCAGCGAGGCGAGCGGCCCGGTGAGCGGCAGCGTGCTGCCGATGCGGATCGGTTTGCCCTGCGCGCGAGCGACTGGCGGCAGCGCGAGCGTGGACAGGATGGCGCCTCCGGCCGCGAGGGCCGCGGCGTCGGTCGATTTTCATGCTTGATCCTCCTCAGGATGTGCGTTTATATTGTCCATACGCCAATGCGTTGTCAATTAGCCAACGCCGTGAAAAAGCGCCGCAGCCGAGGCATCCAGTCTATCGATACCGGCATCCGTCTGCTCGAAGTTCTCGAGCGAAGCCGGCGGCCCGCTTGCGCTCAAGGAACTCAGCGCGCGCGCCGAGCTGGACCCGAGCGGCGCGCACCGCTACCTCGGCGAGCTTTGTGCGCTGCGGCCTGGTGGTCCAGGGCGCCGACTCGCGCTACGACTTCGGCCCGCTCGCGCTGCGCCTCGGTCTCGCCTCGATGCAGCGCCTCGACCCGATCCAGGCGACCGAGCGCGCCCTGCCCGCGCTGGTCGAGGAAACCGGCTTCACCGCGCTGCTCGCGGTCTGGAGCAACCGCGGGCCGACCGTGGTGCACTGGCAGCGCACCGGCGACCTCGTCACCTCGCTCAACCTCGGCTCGGTGCTGCCGGTGGCGCGCTCCTCGCTCGGCCGCATGCTGCTCGCCTTCCTGCCGGCCGGCGTCACCGCCGAAGCGCTGGCGCTCGAGGCGAAGAAGGAGAAGCTCGACCGCGAAGCGCTGGAGCGCGAGCTCGAGCGCGCGCGCAAGACGCGCCTCGCCTACGCCGACAAGACCGTGATTCCCGGCCTGTACGCGACCGCGAGCGTGGTGCGCGGCTGGAACGGCGAAGCGGTGTGCGCCGCCGCGCTGATCGGCTCCGACGCCGAGCTCGCCCGCCAGAACAATCCCGCCGCGCTCAAGCTGCGCGCGCTGTGCGACCGCCTTTCGGCCGAAGCCGGCGCCACCGACCTCAGAATCGCCGCCTGACCCAGGAGGAACGATGCACCTCGTGATGTTCATGAAAGACAAGCAGGCCCGCGCCGGCGTCATCGACGGCGAGGACATCGTCGACATCAACGCCGCCGACCGCTCGCTGCCGCCGACGCTCAAGGGGATTCTGGAAGCCAACGGGCTTTCTCGAGTCAAGAAAATCATCAAATCCAAGAAGCATCGCGTGCCGCGCAAGCGCGCGAAGCTCCTGCCGCCGATCTCCAATCCCGGCCTGCTGCTCTCGGTCGGCATGAACTACCACGAGCACCTGAAGGAGATGAAGACGCCGGTGCCGGAGAAGCCCGCCGCCTTCACCAAGAGCGTGGCCAGCATCATCGCCAGCGGCCAGCCGATCATGCTGCCGCCGTCGCAATCCGAGCATGGTCGACTGGGAAGGCGAGTTCACCGTGGTGATCGGCAAGGGCGGCTACCGCATCCCGGCGGCGAAGGCGCTCGATCACGTCGCCGGCTACACCATCGTCAACGACGTCTCGGCGCGCGACTGGGTGGCGGCGATCTTCTCCTCGACCGGCGTCATGGGCCCGATCCACGCCTGGGAGCACAACCTGCTCGGCAAGATGATGCCGACCTTCTGCCCGATGGGCCCGTGCATCGCGACCAAGGACGAAGTTCCCGATCCCGGCGAACGTGCAGCATCGCAGACGCGCCTGAACGGCCAGGTGATGCAGGACGCGAACACCGACGACCTGGTGTTCAGCGTCGTGAAGCTGATCGAGTACTACTCGCAGTTCTACCGCTTCCTGCCCGGCGACGTGCATCACCACCGGCTCGCCGAGCGGCGTCGGCTTCGGCCGCAACCCGAAGGTGTTCATGAAGCCCGGCGACGTGGTCGAGGTGGAAGTGAAAGCAGATCGGCGTCCTCCGCAACCCCATCGAGGCCGAGGCAAATGGAATTCGGCTACTTCACCCTCAGCGACAACCACTACCCGAACAACCCGCGCTCGGCGAACCAGTTCGTGCTCGACATCCGCGAGCAGGCGCTGCTCGCCGACAAGATCGGCATGCACTCGGCCTGGATCGGCGAGCACCACTTCGACTCGCTCGGCGTCAATTCGCGCCCCGACCTGCTGCTGGCCAACATCGCGTCGCAGACGAAGAACATCCGCCTCGCGCCGGCGGTGACGGTGCTGCCGCTGCACCACCCGGTGCACGTCGCCGGAGATGTGGGCGACGCTCGACCTGCTGTCCAACGGCCGCGTCGACTTCGCCACCGGCCGCGGCTACGACCGCAAGGAGTACGCGCCCTTCGGCGCCGACTTCTTCGCCTCGGCCGAGATCTTCGAGGAAGGCATCGAGGTGCTGCTCAAGGCCTGGAACTCGCCCGGCAAGTGGTCGCACAAGGGCAAGTTCTACGACATCCCGGAGATGAGCATCACGCCGCAGGCCGGTGCAGAAGCCGATCCCGTTCTACGTCGCCTCGTTCTCCAAGACCAGCCTGGAGATGGCGGCGAAGCGCGGCCTGAACATCATCTACGCGCCGTTCGCCGCCGGCATGGTGTTCGGCGGCCTCGACAAGGCGGTCGACAGCTACCGCGAAGCCTGCGTCAAGGCGGGACAACAAGCCCGGCCGGGCGATGTGCAGCTACTTCATCTACATCGCCGACGACGCGAAGCAGGAGGACTACGGGCGCGAGACGCAGATGGACTACTTCAGCCACTGCGTGCTGCAGGCGTTCCCGCAGAAGAAGGAGGACGCGCCGCCGACCATGCAGTACTTCCTCAAGATCGTCGACATCCTGAAGAACATGAAGAAGGAAGACCTCTCCGACAAGTCGATCCTGCTCGGCTCGCCGCGAGAAGATCATCGAGACGCTGAAGAAGGTCGAGAAGAGCCGGCGTCGAGGAGGTGATCCTCTACTTCAACGTCGGCAACAAGCCGCACGCCATGGTCAAGGAGCAGATGCACCGCTTCATGGAAGAGATCGCGCCCCACTTCAAGGGAAAACATGTGGGAAGACTCGCTCGCGCTACCGCCGGCCTAGCCTCGACGTACGCGACTTCCGCAGCGCGCTCGGCTGCTTTCCCACCGGCGTGTGCCTGGTCACTGCGGTCGCGCCGGACGGCAAGCGCGCCGGCCTGACCGCCAATTCATTCAGCTCGGTATCCCTCGACCCGCCAATGGTGCTGTGGAGCCTTGCGCGCACCGCTAGCAGCGCGCCGGTGTTTCGCGATGCCGAACATTTCGTCATCAACGTGCTGGGGCCAGCGACGAGGAGATCTCGTCGCACTTTTGCCCGGCCAGGAGGGGACAAGTTCGCGAAATATTCCAAAAGGTTCTCCGGAGGAGTGCTGCGAGGTGCCGTAGCAGCTTTCGAGTGCCACAGCCGCCACCGCTACTACGGCGGCGACCACATCATCGTCATCGGCGTGGTCGAGCGCTACCGCCCACACCGGAAGCGCGCCGCTCGTCTTCCACCGCGGGAGCTACGCCGCTATTTCGCGGTGACGGGCTGCTCCGTGAGCGATACGCCCAGCGCTGCGCCAGTCCGACCGTCTTCGGCACCACGCCCTCGAAGGAGGCGAGGCTCGCGTAGGGCGTGTCCTTCTCGGTGCCGATCGCCGGACCGCCGTCGCTGGAATTTCTTCGCCGCCGCGACCATCATGCGGCGGAACTGCGCCACCGCGAGGTCGCTCGCGCCCGGGATTGTCCTGGCTGCGGTCGGTGATCGGGCCCATCGACTCCCACATCGCCATGTCCTGCGTCGGGATGCCGGTGATGCCGGTGAAGTCGCCGCGCTTCATCGCTTCCCGATCCTGCAGATAGCCGTTCTCGCTGTTTCTCTTTTTCTATAAGAAGAATCCAGATCGATGCCGACTTCTGCGGCGCAGAACTTCCGCCACTCGGCCTGGCGCGATGCCCTTCTTCGGATCGGGATGCCAGGCGACCCAGTAGAACATCGTGTTCACGTCGTCGATCGGCACCAGCATCTGCGCCAGCTTGTACTGGTCGTTGGGCGGAATCAGCACGGTGAACGGCGCGAAGAACAGCGTGGTTCTGACGTATTGGTGAGTCTCAGGCGTTCTTGATCGGCTTGCGCAGCGCCGCGTAGCGGAACCCGTAGGAAGTCGGATCGAACTGCATCTTCGGCGCCTTGTCGGTCGACGGCCGCACCCACGCCGTGCCGGTTGCGGTGGAGCCTTCCACCTCGCCCGCCGGCATGTTGCTGGAGTGCAGGCTCGAGCTATGCGCCGAATCGATCGAGCCCTTCGAGCACCTGCGCCCAGTTGCACGCGGCGTGCATCTTCACCACCGCGTACTTGATGCCCGGCACCGGCGCCCACGCCGGCGGCTCGAACTCGCGCATCTGCTCCTTCGGCCCCATCCAGGCCCAGATGAAGCCGCCGCCCTCGCGCGCCGGATAGGAGGTGGTCTTCTTGCCAAGCCGCTGCGCCGCGCCCGGCGCTTCCGAAGGCATGTCGACGACGTTGCCGTCGACGTCGAACTTCCAGCCGTGATAGAGGCAGCGCAGGCCGCACTCTTCGTTGCGCCCGAACACGAGCGAGGCGCGGCGGTGCAGGCAGAACTCGCTCGAGCACGCCGAGCTTGCCGTTCGTATCCCTGAAGACGACCAGGTCCTCGCCGAGGCGCTCGACCGGACGGGCGCGCCGTCCTTCTCCGCCACCTCCTCCGACAGGCAGACCGGCAGCCAGTGGCTGCGCATGATGCCGCCCATGGGCGCATCGCCCTCGACGCGGCACAGCAGGTCGTTGTCTTCGCGCGTCAGCTTCATTTTCCCAGCCTCGGGTTTACTTAGCCTCCTAAGTAAATCATACTCCCTGCCGTGAGGAAGCTCAAGCTCGGTGTGGCCGGTCTGGGACGCGCCTTCGCGCTGAACGGCGCCAACGCTCGCGGCCGACAAGCGCGTCGAGCTCGTGGCCGCTACCGATCCTCGCCCGGAAGCTCTTGCAAAGATTGCACGAGATTTTGGCGCGACAGGGATTCGCTTCCTTCCGGGACCTCCTGAAGAGCAGCGCTGAAGCGATCTATATCGCAACGCCGCACGAGCTCCACGCCGCGCAGGCGATCGCCGCCGCCGGCCGCCGGCAAGCATGTCCTGGTCGAGAAACCGATGGCGCTGTCGCTCAAGGAATGCCGCGCGATGGCGGCGGCGGCGAAGAAGCATCGCGTCCACCTGATCGTCGGTCCGAGCCACAGCTTCGACGCGCCCGATCCAGGAAGACCCGCGAACTCATCCCGCAGTTCGGGCGCGTGCGCATGATCACCGCGTTCAATTTCACGGACTTTCTCTACCGGCCGCGCATGCCCGACGAGCTCAAGCACGCGCTGCTCAATCAGTCTGCTCATCATGTCGACATCGTGCGGCTCGCTCGCCGGCACGCCGTTGAAATCGGTGCGCGCGCACGCGGTCGCGTGGGACCGTGGGCAGGGAGCCTATTCGGCTCTTCTCCGCTTCAAGGACAGCTTCGCGACCCTGGTCTACAGCGGCAACGCGCATTTCGATTCGGACGAGTTCACCGGCTGGATCGGCGAGCTCGGGCGAAGAAGGATCCTTCTCGAACTACGGTGCGGCGCGAAAAGCGCTCGCCAGATCGCGACGAGCTCTCGTAATTCAAGGACCTGCGCGCAACTATGGCGGCGCAGAGTTCAAGGCAAGCACAGGCGCAGGCCCACGAGCATTTCGGCCCGATCGATCGTTTCCTGCGACAAGGCGGATCTGCGTCCCCTGCCGGACGGCGTCATGATCTACGCGGATGGCGAGCGGCGCCTCGAGCCCCTCCCGCTGACGCACGCGCCGCGCGTCGGCGTGATCGACGAAGCTCTACGACGCGGTGGTGAACGGCAAGGCGCCGCTGCGCGACGCAGCCTGGGGGCTGGCGACGACGGAGGCCAGCCTGGCGATCCTCGAATCCGCCCGCAGCGGCAAGGAGGTCCCGTTAAAGCATCAGACGAGCGCCTCGCGCACCTGACCAGGAGGCGTGGCGCGGCTTCACGCGCGCGCTGCAGGCCGAGCTCGCCGCGCACGGCGTGCCGTTCGGCCACTGGACCTTCCTGCGCATCCTCTGGCAGCGCGACGGGCTGACGCAGCGCGAGCTCTCGACCGAGGCCGGCCGTCACCGAGCCGAGCACCTTCGCCGCGATCCGCGCCATGGAGAAGCAGGGCTACGTCGTCCGGCGGCAGGTCGCCGCCAACCGCAAGAATGTCTACGTGCACCTTACCGCGAAGGGTCGCGCGCTCGAAACGAAGCTCGTGCCGCTCGCAGAAGAGGTGAACAAGCGGGCGGTCAAAGGTGTAACGTTCCGCCGAAGTGCGCGCCGCGCGACGGGTGCTGCTATCCGTCATCGGCAACCTGTCCGGGAACCATGAAGAGAATCCCGCCTCACCCTCGCCTGCTGGCCCTACGACCGCACGCGCGCGCTCGCCGACGGCAGCGTGCGCTTGGAGGCATCGACCTCGTCTACCTGCCGCTCGAAGTCGAGGAGACCTTCTGGCGCCATGCTGCGCTTCCAGGAGTTCGACGCCGCCGAGATGTCGCTCTCCTCGTACGTGAAGACGCTCAACTCGGACAAGCCGCCCTTCATCGCCATCCCGGTGTTCCCGTCGCGCTCCTTCCGCCACTCCTGCATCTTCGTTTCGGCGAAGAGCGGCATCCGCAAGCCTGAGGACCTGAAAGGCAAGCGCATCGGCGCGCCCGAGTACCAGATGACCGCGCCGGTCTGGATCCGCGGCATCCTCGTCCGACGACTTCGGCGTCAAGGTCGACCGACGTGCAGCACTTCTCCGGCGGCGAGGAAGAGCCGGGCGCGTCGGATAGATGAAGCTGGAGCTCGACCTGCCGCATCATCAAGTATTCGCCCATCGGCCCGACAAGCAGACCCTGTCGCGCATGCTCGCCGACGGCGAGCTCGACGCGCTCGTCACCGCGCGCGCGCCCTCGACCTTCTACTCGCAGCCCGACAAGGTGAAGCGCCTCTTCCCCGACTACGTCGAGCGCGAGAAGGACTTCTACCGGCGCACGAAGATCTTCCCGATCATGCACACCGTGGTCATCAAGCGCGAGATCTACGACGCCAACCCGTGGATCGCGCAAGCGCTCTACAAGGCGTTCGCAGTTTCAAGAAACAGAACCTCGGCCAGCTTTCCAGAGACGCACGTCGCTCGCCAACGATGCTGCCGTGGCTGCGTGTCGCACGTCGAGGAAGCGAAGCGCGAGCTCGGCGAGGACTGGTGGCCCTACGGCGCTGGAAGCGAACCGCCACGTGCTGGAGACGTTCCTGCGCCATCACCACGAGCAGGGGCTCTCGAAGCGTCGCTTTACGCCTGAAGAAATCTTTGCCCGCGAAACGCTGGTCTCTTTCAAGGTGTAGCAATGGATCGCGCCACTCTCGATGCGGCCTACAACAACAGCGCGGCGGTGAAGAACAGCGCGCAGATCGTCGCCGGATGGCAGCAACGCAGCGCGCGCGTGCGCAGAAATATCCCGATGGCTCTGGACCTTCGCTGGCCCCGCTCGACCACGCAACCGCATCGACTTCTTCGCGGCGAAAAAGGATTCGCCCCTGCTGGTGTTCATCCATGGCGGCTACTGGCAGATGCGCGAGAAGGAGACCTTCACCGTTCATCGTGCCAGGCCCGCTCGCGCACGGCATCAGCGTCGCGCTGGTCGGCTACACGCTACGCGCCCGGAAGCGCATGGACGCCATCGTCGGCGAGATCCGCACCGCGATCTCTCATCTCGATTCAAGACGCCAACCGCGCTGATCGTCTCCGGCTGGTCCGCGGGCGGCAGCATCTGGCGGCGATGGCGATGCAGATGCCGGCCGTCAACGCCGGGCATGGTGATCAGCGGTCTCTACGACCTGGAGCCGATTCGACACTGCTACGTCAACGACAAGCTGCGCCTCGACGCCCTCGAGGCGCATCACGCAGCAGCCCGGTCTCGATGCCGGCGTTCTCCGAGCCGATGACGATCGCCTACGGCAGGAAGGAGCTCCCGAGCTGTGCCGGCAGTCCGAGGAGTACGCGAAGAAGGTGCCGCAGGCGAAGCTGCTCGCGCTGCCGAACCACGATCACTTCACGATCCTGGAAGAGCTCGCCTCGCCCGACGGCGCGCTGACGCGCGAGGTGGTTCAGCTCGCGCGCTGGCTAGTGGCCGATCGAGAGATTGTTCTTCCCGGTCCGGTCCTTCCCCTTCAGCAGCCACAGCGGTCGCGTCGAGAAGTCGACCAGGTAGCCGCTGCTCGAATTCGGCTTGATCAGATTCCGCTCGAAAACAGAAGTGCCCGGCATGTAGCGGATCGCCACGCCGGCCCTGCGCATCGGCGAGCGGTTCACCGTGGCGCCGTGGATCATGTAGACGTCGTGCAGCGACATCTGGCCCGGCTCGAGCTCGATATCCACCGCCGTGGACTCGTCGAATGCCGGGCCTGGATGCGCTGGGTCAGCGACGAGGTCTGTCGCGGTCTTCGCGCAGGTGCGGTGAACAGCTGCTTGCCTGCATGCGAGCCGCGGGACCACGCTGCAGGCAGCCGTTCTCCTTCTTCGACGGATCGAGCGCGACCCAGGCGGTGCAGGTGGCGAGCGGGCGGATCGGCCAGTAGTGGCCGTCCTGGTGGAACGGCGTCTCGAGGCCGTCGCCGCCCGGCTTGCAGAAGACCTGGCAGCCCCAGAGGATCACGTCCTCGCCGATGGCGTCGGAGATCAGCTCGACGAGCTCCGGATCGCGCGCCAGGTCGAGGAAGGCGCGGCTGCCCTTCGACGCCTTCGCTGCCGTTCTCGAGATGCGCGCTCACCAGCTTCTCCGGCCGCACGCCGGGGTTGTCGGCGATCAGCCTGTCCAGCGCCGCGCGCATTTCGTCGATTCTTCGTTCGCGGGAACCGCCAGCCGGGAACCACGTAGCCCTCTCGTCGCGTAGAAGTCTCTCTCCCGAGAAGACAGATGCGCCATCAGGGCTCGAGCCGGGCGAGGACTCCCGGGCTTTCGTCGGTCAGGAGATAGATGAGGCCGTCCGGGCCCGACGCGCACGTCGCGGATGCGCCCGAGCACGCCCTTGCAGCAGCCGCTCTTCCTTCACCACCTTCTCGCCGTCGAGCTTGCAGGCGCACCAGCATGCTGGTCCTTGCAGCGCGCCGACGAAGAGGTCGCCCTTCCAGCGCGGGAAGCGGTCGCCGGTGTAGAACGCCATGCCCGAGGGCGCGATCGACGGCACCCAGTAGTGGATCGGCTGCGCCATGCCTGCCTTCTGCGTGCCCTCGCCGATCTTCGTGCCGGTGCCGTAGTTGACGCCGTAGGTGATCACCGGCCAGCCGTAGTTCGCGCCGGCGCGGATGACGTTCACCTCGTCGCCGCCCTGCGGCCCGTGCTCGTGGGTCCAGAGCACGCCGGTCTGCGGATGCAGCGCCGCGCCCTGCTGGTTGCGGTGGCCGAGGTCGAACTTCTCCGGCTTCCAGCCCGGCCTTGCCGACGAACGGGTTGTCGTGCCGGCACGCGGCCGTCGTCGTGCAGGCGGATCACCGAGCCGGCGTGGTCGTCGGGCCGCTGCGCGCGCTGCATCTCGCCGCGGTCGCCGAGCGTGAGGTACACGTAGCCGGCGCGGTCGAACACGATGCGCCCGCCGAAGTGGTTGCCGGTGCGCGCCCTTCGGACTCCTGGCGGAACAGCACCTGCACGTTCTCGAGGCGCTGGCCGACGAGCTTCGCCCGCGCGCGAGCTCGGTGCCGGTGCCGCCGGGGCTGCGTCCGTTGTACGAAAGTAGACTAGCGAGTTCTCGCCGAAGCGTGGATGCGGCACGATGTCGAACAAGCCGCCCTGCCCTTGCGCCACGACTTCCGGCAGCCCGGCGATCGGCTGCGGGCTCGAGC
>ERZ1370068.2179-contig-1339_pt1 | contig 19319 bp, 35 predicted proteins | sample MGYA00561227_ERZ1370068 | MGnify/ENA primary metagenome ERZ1370068 (study PRJEB38410, sample SAMEA6850437) | metagenome | study: Metagenomic assessment of the ecological functions of the soil: analysis of the soil microbiota associated with the...
GGAAGCAGCGTGACCTAGGATTCCCATCCATAGTGGACAGCCTGGTGGGCATCATGGGGCAGGGCGGGTTCGAGGGGCATCCAGGCCGATGCGCACGGCAACATCGTGATCGTCGAGGACTCGGGCGGGAAGGCTGGCACGCTGTATCCGAACGCGAAGCAGCCCAACAGCTTCGTCGTTTCGATTCATTCCCAAGCACCGGAGCGATCTCAAGAAGGGCCGGCAAGCTGCAGGCTGGCTGCAGGTGGCATCAAGGCGCACGCCGGCCCGATCGTGTTCAACGCTGGCCGGCATCGACGGCGACATCTGCTCGCAGGACCAGAAGGACCTGCACACCTACGGCAACGTCTTCACACCCAGCTGGGTGACCGTCCACGATACGGACGTCGACGGCACCGCGGCGTTCAACGCGAACGCGCGCGGCGCAAGGCGGCGCCAGGCGCCGTCCGTTCAAGCGGCCGGAGAACGGGCAGTTCCGACCTGGCACTGGCTTCCGCGAGTTCTACTTCGCCGCGACGGGCGACACCAACGTCGCGACCGAAGCCGGCTCGACATTCGGCGGCTTCTGGCGCCATCTTCAAGCTGACCCAGAGCCCGTCGTCGAACAGCGGCACGCTGTCGCCTGTTCTACAGGTCCGACGTCGGCGCATTCGAGCTTCGACAACGTCGCGTTCTGGTCGGCGCAACGAGGTCGTGTTCGTGCAGGACATGGGCGACGGGTTGCACACCGACATCAACGCCTACGACTCGGCGTTCCTGTTCGACGTGCGGCGTCGACTACAGCAGGCCGGCGAACCAGCCGGTGCGCATTCTGCGCCTTGGGCCGCGATCCATCGCGCCACCATCGACTCCGGCCTGCGCCGGCACGCAACGGCTTCCAGAACGAGGGCGACAACGAGATCACCGGCATCCACATCTCCGACGGCGATCCCACCGTGGGCGGCCTGCTCGGCGCGAAGCTGCCGTGGCCGTTCCACTTACGGCTGGCGCGTGTTCTACACGCAGCAGCACGGCGACAACCAGACCTGGGAGATCATCCCCGAGCGGCACAGCTCGTTCTGGCACAGACCGAGGGCGACCGATAGACAAACCGAAGGAGCAGGGCCGGCGGAAAGCCGGCCCTAGCTCTCAACCGAGATTGATCCGGCGCCAGGCACCTGACGCGCCAGCGCAGGAACATCGCCGTCGCCAGCGCGAACGTATAGAGGAGCAATGCGCCCCAGCCGCCGGCCGCACCCAAACCGAACTGGGGCAGGAAGTCGACCCAGCCCCGGCCGGGCGCAAAGCTCAGCATGTGGGCCAACGGCACGAAGCAGACCCAGGACAGCACCAGCACCATCAGAGTGGGTACACGGGCGTCGCCGGCTCCGCGCAGGCAGAAAGCGGCGCCGAGGTTGGAAGCCGTCGAAGATCTGGTAGGCCGCGGCGATCCAGAGCAGCTTGTAGCCGAGCGCGAGCGTCTCGGCGCGCGTGCGGATCCGAAGGGGAGATGAACAGCGGCAGCAACCACGGTCCCGCGAGAGCCAGCGCTACACTCACCAGCCCCATGTAAGCAACTGTCAGCTTGATGGCGGCGTTGCCTACCCGGACCGCCCAGCTCTTGTCGCGGGCGCCGATCGGACTGGCCGACCAGCGTCGTGCCTGCGCTGGCGATACCGATCGCCGGCATGTAGGCGATCGAAGTCATCATCATCACGATCTGGGTGGCGGCGCCGCTGGACGTGCCCAGGCTCACCTGCATGGCCTGGAACAGCGCCAGCCCGATGAGATCCACGGCCGGCAGCAACCCCATCCGGAAAGCCCAGCGCCAGCGCGCGCCGCACCTCCGCTCCAGTCCGGGCGCCAGCAGCGGTGAGCCGAGAACTCGTTGCAGATCCCGCGGCTCAGGAACACGCCCATGCCGATGGCAACCCCGTCAGTTGCGCCGCGCCGGTGGCCCAGGCCGAACCCGCGACCCCCATTCCGAGGCGGAAGATGAACACTTCGTTTAGCAGCGCATTAGACCGCCGCCACGCGAAACCATGATGACAAGCGTGACTTTGGTGCGGCCGATGCCGTTGAAGAAGCTGGACACGGTCCACAGCGCCACGCCGCCGACCGCACCCAACAGGCGTGGAAACCAGAACTCCAGCGCCAATGCCTCGATGTCGGGAGCGAGCTGGAACGGCGCGATCAGTTGCCGCCCCGACAGAGCGACCAGCAGGAACAGCGGGCTCACGAGCAGCACTGCCCACAGACCGGCCCATGTGACGGCGCTGCGCGCATTCGTTCACCAGCGCCATAGGCCTGTGCCACCAGGGTTTGAACCGCCATCGCCACGCCGCCGAAGAGCAGCACGAACACGATAACGAACCAGTACACGGCGCCGACGCCCGCGAGAGCGTTGGTGGAGATGCGCCCCAGGAACCAGGTGTCGGTGAGATTGAGCACCGCCTGGATGCCGCTGTTGAGGAACAGCGGTGCGGCGAGTGCGATCACGGCGCGATAATCCACACGCCGCTTGCCCCCCGGCAGCCGGTTTCAAGGCGGGAAGCGGCTGCGACAAAACCTCGACGGGTTTGGGTGCGAAGTCCACGGAGGCTAGGAAGCTCTCGATCAAGTCTCGCATGCGCGACCGGGGCGATTTGGGCCGAGGGGCAAGTGGGCGGAGGACGCCGTGTAGCCGGCCTACACAAAAGGAGGAGCCCGCGCAGGCATCGGCCCAAAGCGCCCCGGTCCCTCAGCGAAGAGATGAAAATGTAGTCGGGTTGTGTCAGGTGCGGCGCCTGCGTCGTTGCGCTCCTCGCCAAGGTACCTACCTTGGCTTCGTCGCGACGCCTCGCATTCATCCGCACCTGACGCAACGCGCTGGTCGACGAGACCTGACTGCAGAGCTTCCCCTAGACGCGCAGCGAGTGGCAATGGGTCGCCGCGAGTGGAAGGAAGTGCGCGGAGGATACCAGAAGGCGGCGGGAGACGAGGGACGGGTACTTCAGTCTGCGCAGGCGCCTCGCCGATGGCGGGAGCAGTTGCGCCGGCATCGGCTTTGCTTCAAATTAGCCCTTCATTTGCTCTGTTGCACTCAAGCTCCCGGCGGGGACACCGTTATCTCTATTGGAACCCGGCGCCGCCCGGGAAGTTTGCCAGGCCGATACGAAGATTCGCCGAAGGGGGTGACAGACATGGTTCGCATGCAGGCAAGGTTGACCGGGTGCATCGCGGCGCTTGCCGCACTGATCGCGTCGGCAGCGGTTTCAGCCGGGACGGATCACCGGCGGTGTGGCATTTCCGGCGATTCCATCGCCGGCTTTGACCATCGTGGCCGTCGACCAGACGACCGGGAAGCAGTTCCAGGTCGCAACTCGCGCCAGGCAACGCAGTTATCGGCTCGACGCAGCCGAGGGCCGGTACATCGTATTCGCCATTCCCCACGGCGCCGGCGTGGGCGATGAGCCGGGCCAGCTGCCGTTGCGGGGCGCCTACAGCGCCTTCAGTCAGTGCGTCTTGAACTCGCCGGAGAAGGCAGCGGCGGGCGAGTGTCAGGATCACAAGCTGCTTGCCTTGGAGGTCGGCGCGAACGAAACGCGCAAGCGCGTCGACCTCTACGATTGGTATCTACCCGAGCAGGAGCGGGCCAGGCTCCTTGCGATCAAAGTCGAGACACCCTGAAACCGCGTCCTGCGCACCCTCCAACGCTGCGCTACCCGGAAGCGAGCCGTCATGAGAACCGTTCTGCTTTCGCTGTTGTGCCTGGTCTGTGCCAGCGCCGGCGCGGCGGCAGTCAACCCCTGCTTGCTGAAGGCCGCGGAGCTCGCCCCGGTGCTCAGGCACATGCCGCTGGAGGGACGTGCCGATCATGACCCGCTCGGCGTGCCCATGTGCGTCTACGACATGAAGGGAGAGAATGGGCGCCGTTTCCTGCTGCTGGTTCACGCCACGCCGTGGGATCTCAAGCGCTACGAGCAGCGCGTGGCTCTGGCCGAGAGGCAGCGGCATGCGCAAGGTGCATCCGCTGCCGGGCGTGGGGGATGCGGCCTTCTTCGTCGAAGGTGTGGCCGGCACGCTGGCCGGACGCCGCTACCTGGAGCTCAACGGGCTCAAGAATGCTTCCATGCGCGTGGCCCAGCCCGATGAGGTGGCCGTGCTGCTCAAGCTCGCTTTGGAGCGGCTGCCGAAGACCTAGTCTGGGGAGGCGCGCGCCGCGATGCTTGATCGCTTCCACTGCCCCGGCAAGTGAAGCGTCGTACGCTTAAGATCATCTCCGGGGGCCAGACCGGTGCCGATCGCGCCGCGCTGGACTGGGCGCTGGCGGCCGGCGTCGACTGCGGAGGCTGGTGCCCGAAGGGCCGTCGCGCCGAGGATGGCGTCATTCCGGCTGCATATCCGCTCACCGAGACACCCTCGTCCGATTACGCCCAGCGCACGGAGTGGAACGTGCGCGACAGCGACGCGACGGTCATCTTCTCGCTCGCCCCTCGACTGACCGGCGGCTCGCCTCACTCGCGATGTGGCGGCGCGCTACGGCAAGCCTTTCCTTCATCTTCATCCGGCGCTCGCAGCTGGCCACCTGCTGCGTGAATTTCTCGAGCAGCACCGAATCCGGGTGGTCAACGTCGCCGGTCCGCGCGCCTCGGGCGAAGCCGGGATTGGCGGCTATGTACGGCGGATACTGGATGAGGTGCTGGGCGGGGGCCAGCGTTGAGGGCGAGACGGTAGGACGCGGGCGCGGCTTGTGAGAGGATAATGGTTCCTGCCGGCCGCCTCGCACGGAGACCCCTATGGCCAAGACCGTCGATTACTATTTCTCGCCCATGTCTCCCTGGACCTACCTTGGCCACCAGCGCTTCACCGACCTCCTCGCGCGCGCCAGCGCGCAGGTGAAGTCAAGCCGGTGGACTACGGGCGGATCTTTCCCGTTTCGGGTGGCGTGCCGGTCGAAGCAGCGCGCGCCGCAGCGGCAGGCCTATCGTCTGTTAGAGCTGCGCCGCTGGCGCGACTTCACTGGGGGTTCCGCTCAACCTCGAGCCGATGCATTTCCCCTATGCCGTCGACAGCGCTGCGCTCCTGATCGTTGCCGCAGACCGCCAGCACGGCACGCAGGCAGCGATGAAGCTCGCACACGGCATCTTGAAAGCATGCTGGGCCGAGAGCGCAATTGCGCCGACGCCGGCACGCTGGACCAGATCGCGGCCGCGGCGGGGATGGATGGCTACGCGCTGCGCTCGCGCGAGAGCGAGGCGAAGGTCGCCTACGATGCGTATACCCAGGAGGCGATCGGACCGGCAGGTGTTCGGCGCGCCGAGCTACGTCCTGGACGGCGAGATTTTCTGGGGGCAAGATCGGCTCGATCATCTGCAGCGGGCACTTGTGCCCTAAGCTCTCCGCGGATCATCCGAGCGGTCAGACGCGCACGCGTTGGACCTGAACAAAGAGGCCAGCTGTGAAATGGGAAGACGAAAGGCGTAGCGAGAATGTCGAAGACCGGCGCGGCATGTCCGTCGGCGGGGTGGGGCTGGCGCGGCGGCGGCATCGGTGTCGTCATCCTGGTTGTGGTTGCGCTCTTCCTCGGCGTCGACCCTCGGCAGCTCATGCAACAGATGCCTCAGCAGCAATGCGGTACCGTCGGGAGCGCCTGCGCAGTCGTCGCCTCAGAACGACCCGCTGAAGGACTTCGTTTCCGTGGTGCTGGCGGACACCGAGGATACCTGGGGCGATCTGTTCAAGGCGAGCGGGCGCACCTATGTGGATCCCAAGCTGGTGCTGTTCTCCGGCGCGGTGCAATCGGCCTGCGGTTTCGCGCAAGCTGCGGTCGGGCCGTTCTACTGTCCACGCGGATCAAAGGTCATATCGACTTGAGCTTCTACCGTGACCTGCGCGACCGCTTCCATGCCCCGGGAGAATTCGCCGAGGCCTACGTGATTGCACACGAGGTCGGGCATCACGTGCAGAACCTGCTCGGCATCTCGGACAAGGTGCGCGCCGCGCAGGAGCGTGGCTCCGAGCGCTCAGGCCAAGGCGCTCTCGGTGCGCCTCGAGTTGCAGGCGGACTGTCTGGCCGGAGTCTGGGCTTTCCACGCCAATCGTTCGCGTCACATTCTCGAAGCCGGCGACGTGGACGCGGGACTCAACGCGGCCAGCCAGATCGGGGACGATCGCATGCAGATGCGGCGCGCGGTTACGTTTCGCCCGAGTCCTTCACGCACGGCAGCTCGGAGCAGCGCGTGCGCTGGTTCAAGCGCGGGCTCGAGTCCGGCATCACCAAATCCTGCGACACCTTCTCCGTCGCGCAGTTCTAAGAACGAAGCGGCGTGCGTGATTCGCCTGACCGCTCAGGCAGCAGCACGACGACGTCAGGCCAGGATTTCGCGCCACGCCGATCAGCCGGGGTAGGACGGTACGCCTGCCGGCGACGGTCTTCTTGTGCTTGAGCCACGTTTCCACCACCTCCCAGACCGGTGTGCCGCTGGCTCCTCGGCCACCGGCGCCCAGCCGGCCACTTTGTATTTCTTGGCTGCGTCCAGTGGCTGCCCATTGAGCCGCAGGTCGCTGATGCGGCCGCCCATCGCTCGCGTCCGGTGCGCAGGCATAGGTGAGGCCGCCTACTCGCACCATGTCGCCGCCCTGCTGGTAGTACGGGTCGGGGTTGAACAGGTTGTCGCACACGTCTTCGAGCACGGCCTTGATCGTTCGCCCCGGTCATCTCGGTCAGCGTCGTGTACGGGTAGGTGATCGCGGTCTGGTTCATCAGGTGCTCGCGGCGTGATCGTCTCTCCGGGCAGCAAGCGTCGTGCCCCAGCGAAAGCCCGGCGAGAACGCGATCTGCGCGCCCTGCACCTGCATCAGCGCGTCGAGGATCACCTGGTCGAACGTGCCGTTGAAATTGCCGCGGCGGTACAGCAGCCCTTCGGTCGCCGCGAGCGGCTCGGCCAGCTGCGCCTCGAACGGCGCGCGGACTGCTGGCGATCAGGCGCGCTCATCTCCGCGGTCGGCGCGGCAACAGGTTGGCGAACACCGGCAGCAGCTGGTAGCGATAGCCGGCGACGCGCGCCGGACTTGCACTTCGAGATCGAGCACGCCGAGAAACTTTGCCGTTGCAGCCGGCGTTGGTGACGAGCGTCTTGCCGCCGCGATTGGACACCTCGATCGGCGCCGGCACGCCGTCGTGCGTGTGGCCGCCGAGGATCGCGTCGATGCCCGGTCGACGCGGCGCCGCCAGCTTCAGGTCGACGTCCATGCCGTTGTGCGACAGCAGCACCACCACCTGCGCGCCCTTCGGCGCGCGCCGCGTCGATCACCTTCTGCAGGTTCTCTTCTTGAATGCCGAAGCTCCAGTCGGGCACGAAGCGGCGCGGATGAGCGATCGGCGTGTAGGGAAACGCCTGGCCGATGATCGCGACCGGCACGCCGTTGACCTCGCGCATCGCGTAAGGCGCGGAACACCGGATCGCCGAAATCGGCGGTGCGCACGTTCTGCGCGACGAAGTCGATCCGGCCCTTGAAATCGCGGCTCGATCGACCTCGCTTCACGCGGTCGGCGCCGTAGGTGAACTCCCAGTGCGCCGTCATCACGTCTACGCCGAGCAGCTAGTGCAGCGTCCGACCATGTCCTGCCCGCGCGTCCACAGCGCGGTGGCCGAGCCCTGCCAGGTGTCGCCGCCGTCGAGCAGCAGCGCGCCGGGCGCGCTCGCGCGCAGCCTCTTCACCAGCGTCGCGAGATGCGCGAAGCCGCCGACCTTGCCGTAGGTCGCGGCGGCATGGTCGAAGTCGAGACAGGTGAAGGCATGCGCGGCGCGGCGTGCCTGCTTCGATGTCGAAATGCCGGAGGAATCGCATCGCCGACCAGGTGAGGTGGCTTGCCGGAAGCCGCGCCCACGCCGATGTTCACGCTCGGCTCGCGGAAGTGTACGGGCAGCAGCTGCGCGTGGCAGTCGGTGATGTGCAGCAAGCCCGACGTTGCCGAAGGGCGGCAGGTCGTACAGCGAGGTGGTCAGGTCCCCGGCCAGAACCCCGCGGCGATCGAGCGGCAGTCCAGCCGCGGCTGCGGCGGCGAGCAGTTGCAGGAACTCGCGGCGGGTCATTCGGTTCAGGGCGAGGGACGAGGGACGAGGGGCTAGAGGGTGAGGGACTAATTGAGCCTTGCGTAATCGGCTAACACGAACCACACCACCCCCGGCCTTCGGCCGACCCCTCCCTCGTGAGGGAGAGGGTGAGAAGGTGGCCTTCATGTGCCACTTGGCGGGTGGCGCGCGAAGCGTGACGGGGTGGTTAGGTATTTGTGCAAGCTTCAATAGGGCTTGCGGGCCCGCTACCCCCTACGGCCTCGACTCGCTGATCTCTTCGAAGATCAGCCAGTTGCCGTCCAGGCCGGGGCCGACCAGCAGCGAGAACGGGCTCGCGTATTTCTTCAGTTCCGAATAGCGTGTCGCGCTGATGCGCACGCGGCCATCCTCCGGCGTGTAGCGTCACGTCGCTGTAGGTGCTGAGGTCGCCGGCTGCCTTTGCTTTCGGCATCACCTGCCGGATCAGCGATTTGTAGGAGAGCGCGGGCATGCTCATGCTGCGCGACTGTCCGTCTGGATAGCGCCGAGTGTTCTGGATGTGGGCGCGTCCGAGTAAAGGTCCGCCACTTTTCGTCGATACGCGGCGCTGAGTGCGACGTACTGGTCGAACAGGCGGTTCGCCTGCGCCACTTCGTCCTCAGCGTATGCCAGGTAGCTGACGGCGGCCACTAACAGAAGCGTTGCACGGCTAAGCGCTCGCATGATTCTCTCCGGCTATTGGTTGACGGGAGACGCGGGATCGAGAAGAAAGGCGACGGCATCTGCCACCTCCTTCGGCGTGAGCCAGCCGTTGTGGCCGAAGCGCGGCATCAGGGAGCAGGCGAAGTAGGCCTGTGGATTGTAGATCTTGTCGTAGACGTACTTCACCGTCTCCGGCGAGCCGCCGCGCAGCTTGCCGTAGTGCGTGAGGCTCGGGCCGAGGTTGCCCGCCGCCACTTCCTTGACCGCGAGGGCGTGGCAGGCGTAGCAGTTGCCGCCGCGCTTGCGGTCGGGCGGATCGGGCTGAAGCTTGCCGATATGGCCGCCGGTGCCGATCGAAGCCAGCTTCTCGCCTTCCTTCCAGTCGCCCAGCAGATTGCCGTCCGCGGATAGCGGATCGAGCCCAGCGCTTCCGCACGATGCTCGCCGCCACTTCAGGCGGAGGTGCATTGTGATAGCGGCTGCACAGCGCCTGGGTGCGGTCTTGCGCCAGACGCGTCTTCCATTCTTCGGGAGTCGCAGCCATGAAGCGACTCCCGCACGACTTGCTCAGACAGTTCGATTGCGACGTCGCCTCCATCCGCGACCGACCATGCCCGCGGCGCCGAGTGCCGAGGAGCAACGTGAATGGCATTTTCCAGGTCACGCGGGGTTCCTCAGCGCTTGATCCCGGCGCTGCCATCAACGCCGCCGTTGGCCTGGTTCTGCAGATACAACTCCAGTGCCACCACAGCGTCCGACAAGTATTGCGGTTCGGGCCACCGCATCTGTCGTATACAGTCGATCAGACGACGTTCCATCGTCCACACCGAGCCCTGCGGATACCCGATAGGCCGGCCACTGCGTCATGGAACTGCGCGCTCCGCGCGTTGGTGAGAAAGTCGGGCAGCTCCTGCAGGCGGATGCGGCGGTCTCTCCTGGGAGTGGCAGGTGGCGCAGGAGAAGTCGAGCGGTCCAGAGCGCCGGAAGAAGAGCGCCGCGCCCACCGCAAGCATCTGCGCTTCCTTGGGATGCGCCGCGGGCACGTCGATCTTAGCGCCCTTGGACTTGCCGCCCACGTAGGTCACCAGCGACTCCAGGTCCGAATTGGCTTTGTACCAGTCCTTCGTGGCGTCTGCGTAGCGCTCAATCCCTGCAGCGCCGTCATGCAGGTGACGAGCCGCGATTCCACGTCCTGCACCTTGCCAGTGTCGGTGAAATAGCGCGGCAGTTGCGCATAGGCCCCTTCCAGCTTGCCTGGTCCGAGCCCGAGATCACATTGCTCCAGCGTCGCCTGGTTTGGACCGCGCGGCGTAGCCCACAACTCCTCACCGCGTGCCTCGGACAGCTCGGCTGGATTGCCTTCCTGCAGCATCTGACGGTACTTCTGGATCTCCTGCTGCACCTGATTGTCCTGCCCATCGCCGTCGCGGCCAGCGTGAGACCGGCGCCCGCCGCAAGCACAGCCATCCATCGGAAGGGAACCTGCATGCCGCGTCCTCTCACTCGATGGTCGCCTCGTCGGTGCGGCTGTCCCCTTTGTTATCTACCCAGGAGATCTTGATCTTCTCGCCTTTCGCTGCGCCCTGGAACTTGAACGACATGTACGGATTGCGCGAGATCGCCGGGCCCCACTGCGCGGACAGCACCGTTGCGATCCTTGTAGCTGACGTTAACCAGCTGGATGAAGTGTTGCGGAATGAGGCTCGCCCTCGGGCGTCTTGCGCTGCCCGGTTTCCATCGGATGACTCATCGAGCACTCGGACCTGCACCACGTCGCCTTCCAGCTTGGTGCGGATCTTCATCGGGCTTCCCATGTTGCTTCCTCGTTCGATGCGCGGGTTCGATCGATGCATGTCAAAGCGGTGCGTCGCCGGCTAGCCCCGCAGCCGCCCAGCGTCACCTTGATTTCTGACCGCGAAGTAGCGCTTGCCGCCGGCCGTTACCAGGGCGTAGACGTTGCAGGTCTCCGCCATTTTCACCCGTGTCTGAATGTCCGGAAGGGTGCCAGCAGGGAGCGTGAAGATGCCGGCGAGGATGTTCGGGTTCTTCTCGATCAGGATGGCGATGGACTCGGTGTTCGGCAGCTTGCTCCTCCACCTCGAGCGGCACCACGGCGCCGTTCTCGGCGATCTCGGGTCCGATCAGGGGCCACCTGGTCGCTCTGCTGTGGCGCGGCGCTGCCCAGGAGCTGATCAGCTCGTCCAGTTTCTCGCTTCCGAAGGCGGCCTTGTTCCATTCCTCAGCGCGCGCGGACCCGGCCGGCATGGCAGCCCCGCCGCCGCCATCAGCGCTAGCAGTTTGAGAAATTCTCGACGGGGGTGTTGCATCCATGCTCCACGGCAAAGACATCGATCACCGCTCTAATGATCGCATAGTTTGATGGTATGGATTCCTCGCCCGCCGCACGGGTTCAGAAGGCAATGGCGTAGGCTGGGAAGCCTGATCGGTGCTCTCCGGCGCATGAATTGCTGTCAAGGAGTGCGGACCGCATGCGCGAGCGTCGCGATAACTGAGGCGGTACGTGGGCCTAGGCGCAACACCAATGCAACAACGCTGGCCTGAGCCGCAGGGTGCGGGCGGGTATGCTTGAGTTTCGCACGGGCGGCGCTGTCCGCGCCCGCACTCCAGCCAACTGCCCGGAGAAGAAGCATGCTGGTCAATTGCGTCGCCTATCAGCAGGGAGAGAAGGTCGCCGACATCGACCGCCAGGACATCAGCGAGCACCTCAAGCAGCCGGGCAGCTTCGTGTGGGTCGCGCTGTACGAGCCGGACGACGCCGAGCTCGACGCGATGCAGGAGCAGTTCGGGCTGCATGAGCTGGCGGTGGAGGATGCCCGCAGCGGCCATCAGCGGCCCGAAGATCGAGGAGTACGGGCAGCTCGCTGTTCGTCGTCCTGCACACCGTCGAGCTGGACGGCGACGCAGCTGCACGTGGGCGAGGTCGACATCTTCGTCGGGAGCCAACTATGTGCTCTCCGATCCGCAGCCGCACGCGAGCGCGGCTTCTCGATCGTCCGCGCCCGCTGCGAAACCGAGCCGGATCTGCTCAAGCATGGCTCCGGGTTCGTGCTGTACGCGCTGATGGATTCGGTGGTGGATCGCTACTTCCCGGTGCTCGACGCGCTGTCCGACGAGCAGGAGCGGCTGGAGGACGAGATCTTCGGCGGCGGCCTGGCCCGCCGCAACATCGAGGCGCTTTACGACCTCAAGCGCAGGCTGATGACTCTGCAAGCACGTGGTGGCGCCGCTGTTCGAGGCGGTCGGCAAAGCTCCATGGCGGCCGCGTACCGCAGGTGCGCGCGCAGCCAGGACTACTTCTCGCGACGTCTCACGATCACCTCGGCCGCATGAACCAATTGATCGATGGCCTGCGCGACATGGTGACGGCCGCCATGTCGGTGAGCCTGTCGCTGATCCAGCTGCAGGAAAACGAGATCACCAAGCGGCTCGCCGGCTACGCCGCCCTGGTCGCCGTCCCGACTCTGATCGCCGGCATCTACGGCATGAACTTCAAGAACATCCCCGAACTGGAGTGGGTGCTGGGCTACCCGCTCGCGTTGACCGCTATGGTCAGCATCGACAGCTGGCTGTTCTGGCGGTTCCGCAAGGCGAAGTGGCTTTGAAGCTCCGAGCGTGGGCCTAAGGGAGCAGGCCCAGCCGCTGCAGGTCCTCGCGCAAGCCGCGTGGATGCTCGAAGCGCAGAGCGCGCAGCCCCAGCCTCTGCGCCGTCATGGATGTTCGGCGCGTGGTCGTCGATGAAGACGGTAGACTCAGGCGTCAGCCCGCAGCGCAGTATGGCCAGCTCGAAGATGCGCGGGTCGGGTTTGGCCAGCTTCACTTCGCCCGATACCACGATGTCCTCGAACCAGCGCAGGAAGGGAAATCTCCAGAGCGGGCTATAGGAACGTCTCGGCCGACCAGTTGGTCAGCGCATAGAGGCGCAGCCCGCGGCCGCGCAGTGCGTCGAGCAACCCACTCGAGTTTCGGGGATGGCATCGCCCAGCATGGCTGGCCACCCCGTCTTCCACCGCCCAATCAGCTCGGTGTGCTCGGGGAACTCGCGCTGGCGCTCGGCGATGGCATCGTCGAAGCGACTTACCGGCGTCCATCTCCCCGATTCCATTCGGGCGCGACCACGGTGGCGATGAACTTTTTCCATGGCGGCTTCATCGCCGCCGAACAGCGGGCCGGTACAAGTAGCGAGGGTTCCAGTCGATCAGGACCCACCCAGGTCAAACAGAATTGCGTCTACCTTGGTTGCGTCAGGCATTTTTTCAGTGCTATTTCAGGTCGGCTACACGCGTGAACTGCGTATTTTCCCTGCTTTGAGCGGCGGAGCGGGCATGCTGTGCAGGAGCCACTCACGGACGCGGTCCGGTTCCGACCATCTCGACCCCGAGCCTATTCAGCCTGCACGAAGGTACGGAAAAGAAGATACAGGATCATGCCTAGATTCATGTAGGCGGTCGCCGACATCCCGGGTGCGCGATAGAGTGGGTTGAGCTCGGTAGCCCAGCCAGAAAACAGCACGGGCGGCTACGAAGACGATTGCGCAGGCCCACACGACTTGCAGATGGTGCAGCGGAACGGTCGTGCTCAATGCGAGCGACGCAACAGCAAAGACGAAATTCTGCTGCAGCGTGTTGTCGGCGACGCGCCCATCGATCTCCATCGAACGACTCTCCGCGCGACGAGTGGGATCTATCGCCGCGCTCAAGAAACGCGAATTGCCCACCGTGGCGAGCATGATGAAAAACGGCACGACGGCGACAATGTTCGCCCGCAGCGCGTACGCCAGGCGCTCCCCGAGCGCGTCCGCGATCGCCGGCGTCGGTAAGGCTGTTCGTGAGAACCCACACGCTCAGCGCCATTGCCACTACTCCACTTGCAGCACCAACAGCAACGATCTTTTGCTCCGCTTTCATGTCGCCCCCTTCTTCAACTGGTGGTGGTCCAGTGGATTCGATGATAGAGCAGCAGCTGCCTAACGGGCCCTAAGCCGAAGTCCAGCTGCCCCCGGGTAGCTGGGCGTGCGCAAGCAATCGCTCATTCTCCATGACCCTAGCTTTGCGAAATAGTCGACACCGATATCGTGTTCAGCTTGCTGCATGCGGTGGCGCAACGGCCGCGTGACGCAGCTGTCAGATATCGACCGCCACGCGACTGCGAGCGCGAACGCTGCGTCTGATAACGTGAGTATGCGCCGCGTGATGAAGCCCGGGATTGCGCGGTGATACGCCGGCGAGCGGTCTGACACGCACCAGCATCGCCTGGACCGCCTGCGATACGCTGGATGCAGGAAGAGATAGCCGAAGCCAACCGAGGACGATGAAGCGGTGCGAAGCAGTGGACTACGGGTTCAGCCGCTAACAGAGGCTTCCAGTAGCGATCCCGCGGTGACCTGAACCCTATACGTCGCGGTCCGTGCGGCCGAGGTCGACCCGGCCGTGGTCGTGCAGCGGCAATCTGTCGATGTACCCGGCGACGACTTCGCCGAGCAACAGCCACGGCGGGGCCGTGTCGCCGTTCGCCGACTTCCATCTGGTCTCCATAATCCGGGCACTGGCCATTGCGGAGGCCAAATGGAAGGTTAAGGGCCCGAACGAAGTGGTAGCAGTCGACAGTCGCGCCACACGACGTCGCCGGTTTGCTTACATCGCCGGGCGCTCCTTTAAGCTTCGCGCTCGGTGTAAGGCGCGATACACCAACCCGGTGCGGTCACTCCCCATTCACGCAGCTACCGGTAAACGCGTTAAGAAGGTAAACCGTAACTCGTACTATTACTTCGGGCCATGATCGCGTCGATCTGGGAGATCACGCTATCCAAGTCTCTCTGTATTGGCGGCTCGCTAGCGATTGTGCTGCTCAGACGCGACGAAACAGCATCGACGCCGTTCTTGGTTTGATCCGTGCGCAGGTACTTTACTATCTCGCTCATATTGTCTATGTATGGCCAGATGCCGGCCCGCACAGCGTCGATGGAAGCCCGCAATGACTCGAAGCTCGCCGCCGCTTGCGGCTTGGCGCTCTTTGCTGGTCTTCTGCATCTCCTCTGACATGCCGCGTGATTGTTTGTCCCAGTTGGCGAAGTATGCGGTTATCTGATCTTGCGCCGAACGGACCGCCTGTCGCGAAACCCCTAGAGTCGACTTCAATGTGTCGAGATTAGCCGAGACGGCTTCGAGCGAGCTAGCCAGGTCGGAACCCGAGCTCTGGAAAGCGTCCGCGCCGCGTCAGTGGTGCGGCTCAACTGTTGTTTAAGCTGCACCGCCTGCGCTCGTACTTGCGTCAACCCACTCGTTGCCTGCGGTGCGATCTGCTGCTGAGAGGCGCATGCAGCGAGCAGAAAGGCAGCTCCAAAGATGAGAATAGCGGAAGAAGCTGGCACGCCATTGGATTCATTTGACCCTCCCTTAGAAAATTTCGACTTCCCTTCAGAATTAGGTGTTCAATTCTGGTGTTCAAATGCTGAGAGGTGTCCTGGGTCGGTTCAGGCTAGCCAGACTCTCCTAGCGCGTGAGCAAACCGTTGTCTGGTGAATATTTGCCGAGCTGAAACGTGAGCAGCACGATGAGCCGGCCGGCGAACAGAGGTACACCGCGGGTTCCGGGACAACGTCGATGCTCCAAGCGAACATACGTCTTCTCGTGTCGATACTGGCTAACCTCCTGGCAGCTGAGCGAGTCGCGACGTCCCAGTGCAATGAGGCTCAGCAGCGACGTCCGCGACCAGCCAATGAAGTGGTGAGGTGAGCGGTCAACGAAGAGTTGTTGGTCTGCTCTAAACGGAAAGTCTGCGATGGCTATGGAGATACCGCCCATGAACACATGGCGTTCATGGCAGCGCGCAGCTATCCCGGCAAGACAGTCAGGTCAGCAACTAGCCGTGCCCGCGTCCCACGGGCTCCTCTGTCTTGGTAGGCTGTATGTCGGGTGTTGGCCGACTGCCGCCGACTGGTCGCGCATCCGCTCATCGGATCGCGTATCTCGGGACCGCGACTGACTCGCTTTCGGAAGGATCCAGTTCAACCTCGATGACTGGTTTTGGCCCAGGCCGAGTGAAACATCTTAGCGACTTCCGGTGGTGGAATAAACAGCGGGTAAGTCGATGCGAGCGGCCTTGTAGTGGTATGCCGTCGTCCTTGCGACAGGGACGAGCGGGAAAATCTTCGCTGTTCTCTAGCGATTCTGCGTTTCCATTGCAGCCTCCGGCCGCTCAGCGCGACCGTCGACCGGAGCGCGCGAGCAGTCGGTCGGCTCATACAGCAAAGCGGGTATAGTCTTCTCGGCGCCTAGCGTCGGTGAGCAGGTTGTAGCAGTGCCAACCCAGGGAGTTGACGGCGACCGGAATCGGACGGTTATCGTGGGCAAAGATTATAAAGCTTGACTTGACGGAGCAGGAGTGCGTCTCGGGCTGCCGGAGGTTCAACTACGCCACTGGCGGAGTATCCTCGCTATGAAAATCGCTGGACATCGTTGTTCAATCGTCCTGCTCCTTTGCTGCACCCTGGCGTTCGTTGCCTTTCTTTCCCGGCGGCTCGGCGCCAAGGCCCGTCGCGCAGCCGCCAAAGCCTGCCGAGCCACAACCGTTGCCGGAAGATCCGCTGGGCCGGAGCACGCCCTACGGCACGGTGATCGGGTTTCTGCAGGCGGCGAACAAGGCTGACTATGAGCTTGCCTCCAATTATCTGGAGGGCAAGCAGTCCGCCAAGAGAAAAGCAGAACTCGCGCGCAGTCTCCAGGTGGTCTTGAACCGGGGCCTGAAAATCGGCCCGGACGATTTGAGCAAAGCACCTGCGGGAAGCCTGGACGACGGTCTCCCCGCGAATCTGGAAAAAGGTGGGCACGGCAACCTTTGAGGGCGAAAGCCTGGACATCGTGCTTCGCCTCACGAAGACAGCCGGATACACCGCCGATCTGGCTCTTCTCCGCTGAAACCCTGCTTGGCGTAACGGCTGCGGCCAGCCAGCTCGATCTCCCGTGGGCCGAAGCGATCTGGCCGGAATCGTTCAGGGAAATCCGCTTCCTGTCTTACCCGCTTTTCACGTGGCTCAACGTGCTCGTGAGCATTCCGCTCCTGGTGGGGATTGCCTGGCCCCTCACCCGGGGCCTTCTCAGGACTTCTTCACCCTTTGGACCTGCGCCATAGCCGGACGGGAGCGTGCTGGCCCAGATCAAATGGCTGCTGTTCCTTTTGATCTTCTCTCTCCTGGCGCGCGTCGTCGCCACGCAAGCCGCCACAGCGGAGGGGCGCATTTTCGTCACCTCTGTTGCCAACGTGTTCATCATCGTGGCTGCCGGCTGGTTGTTGGTTCGGTTGACGAAACTTGTGGCTCGATTGAAGACTCAGCAACTGCGACAGATCGGCTTGCCGGGCAAGATCGCGGCCGTCGAACTGTCCAGCTGGCTGCTGGTGTGTGTCTGGTTCACTGCCGGCCTGTTCCTGATCCTGCGCAGTCTGGGCATCGAGCTTACGGCCGTCATTGCCGGACTCGGCATCGGCGGAATCGCGTTTGCGTTCGCCGCCCAGAAGACGATCGAGAACCTCTTCGGCACCGTAACGGTCGTTGCCGATGAAGCCATCCAGGTCGGCGACCACTGCCAGGCAGGGGACTATCGAGGGCCGCGTCGAAAGCATCGGTCTGCGCTCCACGCGGATTCGCACCCTCGATCGGGCCTTGGTCAGCGTTCCGAATGGGCAGCTCGCCGCGACGAGCATTGGAAATTTGGCCCGGCGCGACAAATTTCTCTTCCGTCACAGCATTCGGTTGGGATATGAAACCACGGCTGACCAGCTTCGCCATGTCCTCGCGGAGATCAGAAAATGATGCTGGAACAAGCCAAGCTCCGAGTCTGCAAACCGTCAGGACCCGGTTGATCCGGTTTGGCGACGCCTCCCTCGAGCTGGAGGCCTTCGCGTATGTGCCAACTCGCGATGAGGCGTGTCTTCCTCGATATTCAGGAAGAACTTCTGCTGCGGATCATGGATATCGTCGAAGCCAGTGGAACCGCGGTCGCTTGCCATCTGGGACCGCTGCCGGTCGCCAAGAGCCTCTCGATACACGGGCTCGGGATACGGTCCCCCAGAAAGATATGCAAACGACCTACCGGATGAAGAATCGCTACCCACCCAGCGTCGTGCCCTCATCCAAACCAAGCATGAGGTTCATGTTCTGAACCGCGGCACCGGAAGCGCCCTTGCCGAGATTGCTGGCAGCCGCGAAACCGGCGATCTTGTTGGGGGCTCCGTGTCCGTCGCCTTTCGGACAATCTATCGAACGTCTTCCACGCCCGGCGGAGTGAAACAGGCCAATAACGTGGAGTCATCCGATCGGGGGTGCTTTTGTAATAAGCCGGTAAGTTTCCGGCGCAGCCCCCAGGCTTCGAGCGTCCGGGATATTAGAGGAACAGTTGGCCCCAATTCATTGCCATGGGCTCTTTCAAGAGATGATCGCATTGCGGCGAATTCTGCCGGAAGGTGCTTGGCGCGTATTCAGCAACCTGGAGAACGTTGATGAAACAGACTCACCGGAGACTCATGTCGGTCGTACTCTTCTTGGCCTCTATTGGTCATGGCCGGCCTAGGGATCTGCTTACGACGGCACGGTCGAGAAGAAAGTGTTCACGCTGCCGTCGCTGACAACCGTGGGCGGCGACTGCATCATCAAGAACGTGCGCTTTGGTTACGAAACCTTATGGCCATCTCAACGCCAACAAGGACAACGCCATCGTCAGGTCCTGCCGTACTGGAGGTTCGGGCCATGCCGCAGGTAAGTCGTTGAGACCGATCCGGCGCCCGGCTGGGGATACCCATCGGTAGCGGCAAGCCCATCGACACCGACAGCATTTCGTCATCGCCGGAGACGGTTGATCAGTCAAGCGATCATGACGGCCATGTTTGCAACGACCGGGCCGTCGTCAATCGCCGATCCGAAACAACCGGCAAGGCCTACGCGATGCGGTTCCCTCATTTTGACAATCCGCGACCTGCAAACGCTCAAAAGGCTCTCGTCGACTCATTTGGGATCAAACAACTCCATGCCGTCATGGGCCTCTCGATGGGCGGCATCCAGAGCTTGAGTGGGCAGCGGTCTTTCCCGACTCCACCGACCGTGTGATCTCGGTCGTTGGCACGGCGGAGGCAGATGGTGTTACCTCATCGAGAATTTGGACGTGTGGGGAGCACCCTCCATCAAGGTTGTGACCGAAGTGGAACAACGGCGACTACTACGGACGGGAGAGCCGGTCTCTGGACTGACTGCAGCGCAGTCGTGATCCATCAGGCCCAGCACTATGGGGCGTACCGAAGATGGCGCGGGCGCAAGGGCACAAAGAGGGTGGTGACCTGCGAAGAGTTGGGAGAACAACTTCGCGGCGGAAGCGGGGCTGACGGCATTGCGGCATTCTTCGCCAAGGTCAACGACGCCAACTCATTCCTCTATCAGGGCCATGCGACTTTCAATTGTTCGTTGCAGGTGACCGGCCAACGTTGAGTTGGCCCGAGAGAACGTCAAAGCTTAGACTGCTGATCCTGTCTTCGCCGAGGCTGACCTCATGGTGTACCCGAAATACTCCCAGGATGCGGCCGCGCGCTTGGGCA
>ERZ1370068.6426-contig-5409_pt1 | contig 19319 bp, 26 predicted proteins | sample MGYA00561227_ERZ1370068 | MGnify/ENA primary metagenome ERZ1370068 (study PRJEB38410, sample SAMEA6850437) | metagenome | study: Metagenomic assessment of the ecological functions of the soil: analysis of the soil microbiota associated with the...
TTGCCGCAGTCGGAATTGAATATCGGAGGGTTCTGATGGCTGAGATTCCGTTGACGCAAGGGAAGGTCGCGCTGATCGACGACGCAGACCTGCCGTTAGGTCAGGACCGCAAATGGTACGCTCTTCGCCGCAACAGCGGCGAGGGCTGGTATGCGGTGTCGAATATCTCCCGGCGGATCGGAGGAGGCACCGTGTACATGCATCGACTGCTCTTCCCCGACGCAATTCGTGTGGACCACAAAAACAACGACGGTCTTGATAACCGCCGCTCCACAGGCAACGTCCGTCCATGCACGCAGGGCCAAAACTTGGCCAATCAGCCGAAGTGTCGGGGCGGCTCCAGCCGCTTCAAGGGCGTCTACTGGGAGAAGTCCAGGGGACGGTGGGCAGTCAGGGTGGGGTATCGCGGGCGCCATGTGTGGCTCGGCTACTTTGCGGACGAAGTCGCCGCCGCCAAGGCCTACAACGATGGCGCTATTGGTCTCTACGGCGACTTTGCCCAGATCAATCCGCTCGAGGACCCTTCGGCACGTGAAACAGTCGTGGGAGCATAGCCATGCCTGACCTCGGCGACCTGCTCGACTTCGACTTCTCTGGCGGCAGCGGTGACATCGACCTCGGCGGCGGCGACTGGACGGCCGCGCTGAACCTCGGCGATTTCGGCACCGCCGATCTCGTGCTCGACACCGTCACGGGCGAGATGGTGGACGCGTCCTCGGTCGACCCGAACGAGATCGCCAACGTCCAGGCCCCGAACGTGTCCGGTGGCCCTACCGGCACGTCCCTGAGCGATCAGCTCCGCTCCCGCGCCGTCGATCCCACCACGCCGGGCAGCGAGCGGTTCGACTGGAACGCCATGGCCGATCCCTCGGCGTCCATCGCGAGCGCCGGCGGTGGCGTCAGCGACTGGCTGAAGGCGCTCGACGCAGGGCCTCGGTGCGCTGGGCGGGAGCCTCGGCAAAGGGCTCAGCGGCCTGGGCGACACCGGCGGGGTGGGCGCGGTCAGCCCCACCACCGGCCTCCCCGGTCTGCTGGGCGGCGGTGGCGGCGGCGGGTACAGCCCCGCGGAGAGCGCGCGCTATCTCGGCGCGCCCAATCCGGAGAGCCGCGCGATACGTTCAGCGTGGGCCAGCCGGAGGCCGCGCGCTACGCCAGCGTGGGCCAGCCGATGGACGCGGGTGGCGGCGGGGCTTGGCGGGGCTGATGCGCGCGGCCATGCAGGACCCGATCAACGCGGCGCTGCCCGGCGTCTCCTCGGTGCCGCGCGAGGCCTTCGGCATGCAGGCGCCCATCAACGCCGGGTCCCACGCCCGAGAAGTTCACGCCGCTGCTGCTCCCGACGGCGGGCGCCGGGCGCGATCCCGATGGCCGCGCAGGCGTCGCCCCGGCTGAGCGGCCTGCAACGCTTGCTTCAAGAAAGGCTCGGGTAAGCCATGGCCCAGAACGACATCATCGAGCAGTACCTCGCCAGCGGCGGCACGCAGGCGGACGTCGACGCCTATCTCAGCGCGAATCCGAACGCCGACTACGGCCAGATGGCGGCCGATGCCGCGGCCTACAACGCGCCGCAAGGCGATGCGTTTGGCGGCTTCGCGCCGAATGTCGATAACGCGCCCGGAGGGCGCGGGCTCGCTCGGCGGGGCCGCGTCGATTGGCGGCGACACGAACTACGCGAAGGTGTTCAACGATCCCAACCGGCGACGCGCCGAGCAGACGGCCGGGGAGTTCGCCGCCATGGGGTACTCGCCCTATGGGATGGAGGAGAAGTGGTCCCCGACCCCTGATGTGAAGGCCGAGGCCCTCACCCGACAAAAGGAGGGGCAATGGCGCGCGATCGTGAACAACGAGGGCGCCGCCACGCCGGAGCGGAAGGCGCAGTTTGAGGCCGACTGGGCGAAGATTCACCCGGCGGCCCCGCCCGCCTCCGGCGGCGGCGGGGGCATCGGCCCGACCGGCCAGCCCTTCGTATGTGGGGCGGCGGTGGGACGGCGGCGGCGGCGCGGATTATGGCGGCGCGGGGGCGCGGGAAGCCTCCTCGGCGGCTACGAGCTGCCCGGCAGTGCGGCGGCGTCCCAGGCGATGCGCGATCTGCAGATGGGCGGCTTGAAGGGCCTGCAGGGGCTCATGTCGCAGGACACCGAGGCCCAGCGCGCGCAGATGGAGAAGGCGCTCTACAAAACCTCGAAGCGCGGGATCAACACGGCGGCGGATCGCGCCCGCCAGAACATGCTCGAGGGCACGTTCGGGCGCGGCGTCGGCTCCTCCTCGATCCTGGTGGAGCTCGCCGGGCGCCAGCAGCAGGAGCAGAGCGACGCCCTCGCGCAAGCGGCCCGCGATGCCTACACGGGCGCGGGCGCCGAGCAGCGCGCCAATCTCGCCTCCCAGCTCGGGCTGAACACGGCGGGGTTCAATGCCGCGACGAGCGGGCTGCAGGGCGAGGCCAACGTGGCGCTCGCCAATCTCGCGCGCCAGATGCAGGAGAGCCAGTTCTCGCGCAACCTCCAGTTCCAGGGCGGCGAGAACGCAGCGAATCGCGCGCAGGCGGCCTCCCAGTTTGGGCAGAATCTCGGCCTGCAGCAAAGCCAGCTCGCCCAGCAAGCCAGCCAGTTTGGCCAGAACCTCGGGTTCCAGGGCACGCAGAACCAGCTCAACCGCGACGCGGCGGCGGCGGCGCAGCAGCTCGCCAACCAGCAGGCGTTCGGGATCTTGGGCCAGCAGCAGCAATTCGCGGGCAGCGAGAACGCCGCCCAGCGGGCGCTCCAAACGTATCTCCAGCAGAGCGGCCAGGACTTCGCGGGCGCCCAGAGCCAGGCCCAGCGGGACCTCACCCGCTACCTGCAGGAGAGCGGGCAGCAATTCACGGGCACGCAGAACGACGCGCAGCGGGCCATGCAAGCGTACCTGCAGCAGAGCGGCCAGGATTTCTCGGGCACGCAGAACGAGGCCCAGCGGGCGCTGGCGCAATCGCTCCAGACGGGCTCGCAGACCTTCCAGGGCGGCCAGAACGAGCTGCAACGGCAGCAACAGATGCAGCAATTCCTGATGAGCCTCGCGCAGCAGGACGAGCTGGCCTCGGGCCGGCAGACGGGGGCCGCGGTGGGCGCCGGGGTGAGCGGCCTGACCTCGCTCCTCGGGCCGCTCATTGCGCAGTATGCGAAGCAATGGGGGAACAGCTAGCCCATGAATCCGATCCTCGCGGGCATCATCGGCGGCGCGGGCGTCGGCATGACGAACGTCGCCGGCCAGCTCGAGGAGCAGCGGAAGGAAGCGCTCAAGCAGCAGGAGATCAAGATCGCGCAGCAACGCGCGGACCAGGAGCAGCAGTACCGCGACGCCAGCCTCACGATCGAGCGGGACAAGCTGAATCAGTCCTCTACGCCCATCGGGGAGATGTTCAAGTACATCGGGGCGCCGCTGCCGCGCGGGTGTTGATCCCACCGCCCGCGTGCCCATCGGCATCGCCGACAATGTGCTGAAGGGCATGCAGGAGCAGCAGAAGGTGGAGCGCGAAAGGTCGGGGCGCATGGCGCAGGCGGAAATGATCCGCCAGAGCGCGCGAGGGCACGCCCGCGACGCTCGGCTGGACAGCTCGCGCCGGGCGAAGATCCCGAAGCCGCCGCGATGATCCCGCGCATCCCGGGCACGCCCCGCCCGCCAATGCGCAAGAGCGCATCCTTGCGGCCGTCTCTGCATGAGCGATCACCACTCGGCGCGCCACTCCTCGAGAAGATCCTCGGGCTCGGCGAGGACACGTGGAAGCCGCTGCCCGAGCACTCGCCGGGCGTGGTCGACCGCTACGGCAACTTCAGGCCCATCGAGAGCCGTCCTGGGGCCAATGTCGAGGCACCGCTGAAGCCCGGCTATCAGCGCGCCTACGCGTACGACAGAACAATCGGGTCAGCTATACCGACAAGCCAGACCGAGGCGCGCGACGACTTCCGACCGGGCCGCCCAGCAGATGGGCTTCGCCCGCTTTGAAGAGGTGCCCCCGAGCGCCAGACACAACTCTGGGATGCGGTGAAGCAGTTCCGCGGTGACATCGCCGCGCGCACGGGGAAGGCGCGGCCACGGGCGCCTACACGGCTAAGCAGAATCAGCCGATCGGGGCCAACGCGACCAAGTTCATCCACCCGCAGACGGGTCAATCGCCCGATCCGACGATGCTCACCAGCCAGGTCACCAATGGCGGCTATAGGGAGATCCAGCATCCGGCCGACCGCGCGGCGCTGGCGGATCTCCAGAGCACGAAGGCCACCGTCTATCAGTTGAGCCAGATGGCCGACAAGCTCATCACCGCGACGAGCCCCATCGAGGCTGCGACGCAGGGCGCGACGTTGCACGCGGGGGCGCTCAGCAAGTCCAACGCCCTCGCGGCGACCTACAACGACACCAAGCAAGCGTTCCTCGGCACGCTCAGCCGCTCGCTCGGCGGTGAGCGCGGCGTGCTGACGAACCAGGACATCTCGCGCGTGAATGGCGCGCTGGCCAGCTTCTTCGACACGGTCGACATCAAGAACGCCAAGAACGCGATCCTGCAGAACCTGCTCGACACGGCGAGCGAGGCCAAGATGGCGTCGATCACGGGCCAGCCCGCCGGCGAGGCCTACAAGGATCGCATTCAGACCCTCATCTCGCAGATGGAGCAGGGCACTGCACCGACTCGAACGCAGCCCGGTCGCCCCGCCCCAGAGATCAGGAATCCCGATGCGAAGATGTCGCCGAAGCTCCAGCCGGGCGAGTTTTGGCGCAACGGTCAGGCGGTCAGGGCACGCGCGTGCTCGATCCGAGCACCGGGCAGAAGGAGTGGGTGCCGCCCGGTGAGGCAGTTCCGCAAGGGCTTCAGGTGATCCAGTAATGCCCGTCATCTGGGACGCGGACAAGCCCTCCGGTGACCCCGGGCAGCAGTCAGCCGGTGGCGTGATCTGGGACGCGGAGCCTCTAGGCGAGGATCGCGCGCTGACGCAGGCACAGATCCCGGCGCAGCCGACGCGCGAGGCCTACTCCGCCGTGGCCGAGCCCGTGACGCAGGCCGTCGACTGGGCCGCACGCCGCACGCCGATGGCGACGCTGGCGCAGTACCTCACGGGCACGCCCGATGCGACGATGGACACGGGGAGCCGCCAAGCCGCCGAGCTGCTCGTGCCGCAGACGCCCACGGGCGCCGGGGCCGCGCTCGGGCATGCTGCCGCTTCGGCGGCCCGCTCGGCCGCATCCTGAGGCTCTGCGGCCGGCGCCGGCATCGGATCGGCGGGTCTCGGGCAATGATCTGACGACCGCCGCGAAGGACGCGGGCCTGTACGGGGCCGTTGGGCGCTCGGAGAAGGCGCCAGCACCGTGGGTAGCAAGATCATTCGCTCGCTGCCGTGGATTAAGGGCCTCCTCAACGAGGGGGTGTCTGCGGGGACGGCGGATGTGGCGCGGACGATCAATCCGGCGCTCGGGCCGGCGATCGAGACGGCGCGTGAAGGCGTCTCGCCGATGCTGAAGGGCGGCACGACGGCGGCGGCGCTGCAGGAGACGGCCCTCGGGCAGGGCGGCAAGCAGGCGATGGGCGGCGCCTTCGAGCAGGGCATGCTGGACACCACGCTCGCCGCGCAAGGCCAGGGCGTCCAGTCGACCGCGCTTCAGATGGCGTGGGATCTCCTGCCGACGGGCAACCCGCTGGCCGATCGGCTCAAGAACTCGCTCGCGCCGTCGCCGAACGGCACGTTCTCACCACAGCAGGCCGAGCGACTCCTGGCTGAGCTGGGCGAAGCGGCCTTCAAGGGCGAGGCGGCGAGCCCTATCGCGCGCGGGATCAGCGGGCTCGAGTTGCGCAAGCTGTACGGGCAGGCGGTGAACGAGACCACGAGTGGCCTCCCGGCCCCGCGGGCGACATTCTCGCCGGCACCCGCCGCGAGTTTGCCGGGGAATGCACTGATGGAGGCCATGCGGGAGCCGCAGGCGTTCCAGGGCCTGCCGAATCGCGATCATGCTGAACACGCCCGCCGTGGGCCAGTACCTCTCGACGAATCGCGCGGAGCTGGAATCCAAACTCGGTCCTGACGGCTATCGGGCGCTCGTCGACGCGGTCCTGGCGGGAGGCCAACCGGGCACGCGCGACATCTTGGCGCCCGGCGCCGGCGGCCCCTTGTCCGCGCTCGCGCAGGTCTATGGCCGCGGCCAGGGCGGCGCCCGCAGATCATCGGCTCGGCGATCCGGACGGGCTTGCCCAACCTGGGCAGCGAGTACACCGGTCGCGCCCCATTCTCCGTGAGCCCGCAGATCCAATCGCTCATGGATTACCTCGGCATCCAGAGCGCCGACAAGTTCCGGCGGGCGCAGGGCGGCCAGCCCGTGAAAATCGAGCGAGACCTACGGCCGCTGACGTGACGTGTCTGACGCCGCCATGGTGCCCCCGCTTGTGACCGGCGCGCTGGTGGTCGGGCTGCTCGCCGGCTGCGCCGCCAGCTCCATGATGGGGTACGCCAGCGCGCATCGCGTGGTCTGCATCCGGTGGACGCTGCACACGATGGAAGCGATCCCCGCCGAGCCGCTGCCCTGCGTGGAAGAACTACCGCGCCCAAAGGAGAGTGCCCATGATCGCGCTCCTCATCACCATCATCGTCGTCATCGTCATCGGTTACGTCGCGATCCTGCTCCTCGGCCTGATCCCGGGCTTGCCCGCGATCGTGCCGACGCTGGTCTGGATCGCCGTGGCCCTAATCTGCCTCATGTATCTGCTGCAAGCCGTGGGCGGCGGGCATCTCGGGACACTCAAACTACCGTAAGGAGAAGCCCATGAAGACCACGACGATCACGAAAGAGCGCGCCGCGACGGAGATCGCGCGGCTCGAACAGCAGGCGCGGGATCTGCGGGCGGGCCACGCCGAGCACATCGCGGAGCTGGAGGCGCAGCTGGCCGAGGCGCGCCGGCTGCACAAGATCGCGATCGCGCACGAGCAGACGTTGGGCCGCTCGTTGAAGAACGTGCTCAGCGCGATCACGGGCGGCTGAGCGTCGCATGGACATTCCACGTCGGGGACCGTTCCCGTTCGGGCCGCCGTACGAGACGCTGGGGATACGTATCACCAACGAAGAGGACGGCGAGATCCTGCCGCGCACCTACGCCTATTGGCCGAACGTGAACGCCAATCTCGGACGCGATACGCTGCGCGTCTTCCTGGGGACGAGCCGTGGACCGTGCTGGTGGGAGATCGACAAGTGCTCGCATGAAGTGACGCCACGGGGGCCGATCTTCCCGGCGGGGCATGCGCTGGCGGGGTCGACCGCCGAAGGGTGGTACTGGGATGCGCGCGACTTCGACGTGCTGTACTGCTCCGACGACAAGCACCTGTACCGCTACGACTTCGAGTCACAGGAACTGGACACCGTCGTCGACATCACGCCGCTCGCGTGGATCGGAGACTTTGCCCTCCGGCAATGGCATACGGGCGCGCAGCGCATCCACTCCGCGACGGTGAAGCACATCGTGGCCGAGGGCGCGTGGCCGTCCATCGGGACGATCATCTACGACGAGAATACCTGTCAGCCCTGGAAGTGGTTTCCCAAACTCGGCGCGCTCGACGAATCCCAGATCGACCGCACGGGCACCTGGCTGCTCATCAAGGAAAACTTGGATGGGCAGGACGATGAGGACAACCGGATCATCAGCCTGGTCAACGACGACGAGCACATCATCACCGATCGGGCGGGCGCGGCCGGCCACTCCGACAACGGCTATGGCTACATGGTCGCCGCCGATAACTGGCAACCCGAGGCGACGTGGCGCGTGTGGCGGTTCGGCGAGGAGCGCCAGGGCGATATCGTCCTGCAGACCCCGTGGGACGAGCAGGTGATCCACGTGAGCCATTGCAACGCGCGCCCCGGGGCGCCGGCGGAGAGCCAATGGGTGCTCGGCAGCGGCACGATTGAAGACCTCATCGTGATCCCGCTGGACGGCTCGCAGCAGGTGCGGCACGTGGCGCCATCGATGAGCGCGGGCGATGGGTACGACGATCTCGCGAAGGCGAACGTCGATCCCGCGGGCAAGTACGCGCTGTGGACCTGTCGCACCGACGGACGCTTCGACGCCTTTATGGTAAAGCTCTAGGGCCCGATGACCCAGAGCACGCGCGGCCTGTCGCTCGTCGCGACCCTCGTGGCGCTGCTCGTCGTGCTGCTGTTTCTGCTGCTGCGCTGAACAAGAAAGGACACGCCATGAAGCTGAAGGACTAGGGCTTGCCGCGCCTCGGGAACCCAGGTTATTCCACGGCGCCCGACGTGGAAATCGGCCCGCCAGGGTCGGTGACATCAACACCGAGGCGCGGCATTACTACCCCGACCCGAGCATGTCGTCGAGCTCGCGCTGATAAGGCACGGCTCCGCGCCCGCCCCTGCCAGGCCATGACGCCCAGCAGGGTCAGCCCGAGGCCCTGCACGCCGACGCTGAACCCGAGCAGCAGCGCGATCACGCAATGGTCCGTCAGCGGCCGCTCCTCGGCAGGCGGGCGTCCAGGAGCGCGAGCATCCGCTCGAGCACTACACGGATCGTGGCGATCTCGTCGGCGAGCCCGGCCACGTCCCCGCGCAGCTCGCGGACGCTGCGGCCGGTCGCGCCATTGAACGCCAGGACGAGGCCCACGACCGTGCCCCCACACGAGCACTTCGCCGAGTGTATGCCACCACCCGAGATGCTCGCCGAGCGCCCCCAGCGCCGCCACCGCAAAGGCGAGTAGGGCCCCGAGATCCCACAGCGACCAGCGTCTCACAGCGTAAACATTAGAAGCAGGTCGTCGTGCAGTTGCTGCCGAAGCAGCACGTGCTGCAGATGATGATCCGCCCGTCCTGGTAGATCGTGTGCTGGCTGCAGCTGGCGAAGGCGGCGGTGCTGTTGAACGCCAGCAGGGCGGTGGTGATGGCGAGCGCGGCGATGATACGTCGTGTCATGGAAGCCTCCGGGTGGGTTGAGGTTGGGGGTGTAGGGTTGGCGAATAGGGACCTGCCGTGGCTGGCCATGCATTTCTCAAACTGGAAGTCGTCCGCAGCCGTCCCCCACGTGCTGATCTCCGTACTCGACTGGCACGAACGCGTCGAAGTGAGAGGGGGCGAGAGTCGTGCGCCGCACATACTCCACGCACCGCCTGACGGCCGCTTCCCGCTGGAGTAGGCGCGTCCCACACGACGCCTGGGTAACTTCGGCTCGGCGGCGTGGGCGGCGCCGGTGAGTGTGACAGCCAGGGTCACAGCAATAGCGAATCTCATAGGGTAGCCTTTCTTCGTGGTCATGGCTTGGGCGGGCGCCCGCCCTTCTTGGCGTTCTTCCGGGCGGCGGCGGTCTGGACGTGGCGCCTACGATGGCAGCTATCACAGAGCCAGAGCACCTTCAACGGGCTTGGATAGTCCTCGTGGTGCGCCATGACAACGCGCACTTCTCCGCATTGCTCGCAAGCGTTGGGACGGGCGATCTCGCCCCACTTGAGTGCATTGGCGACGAGAACATGTGCCCGCCTCCGATCTGGATGTCGGGCCTCCCAGGCCATGTGCGCAGCGCCCTACATGCGCGACACCCCGCCGCGAGGCCAGACTTGGTCCGCCTATCCTTGTAGAAGTCTTCGCGCAACTTTTCTTGCCCACACTTGGTGCATCTGCGTACGAGTCTGGCCAGAAGACCCAAAGCCTGCGGGATCATGTCGGCGAGTTCTATCGACCGTGTCATCGCGCCCCCGTCCGCTTCGTGCCTGCCGCATGAAGTAACGCCGCGAGCCCGGCGCCCTTGGGGCTCGAGGCCAGCCTGAGCACATGCGCCCGGATCGCGGCGAGGATCTCCGCGCGTTAAGGCTCTGGCGATGAATACCGGCGGCCATCGCCAGCGCGGCGTCAAGCTCGTCGGGAATGCGGAGGGTGCGGTTGAGCCATGGGCGGATGATACCAAAGATACCAAAGGCGTCAACCCGGACCTTGGTACTAGGGCGCGCTCCGTCGATCAGGCACCAGCCGGGCGGCAGTATGCGGCGGTAGCGTTGTCGGTTCACCGGCGCCGGGCTGCCTTCGGGATCGCCGGTCCTTCCGGCTGGCGATCCCCGCGTGCTTCCGGGGCGCGAGCCTCCGGTAACACCTCCTGTTGCTTAGGCTCGTCAGTGACCAGGTGCGCGTGCTCCATGAGGTAGAGCCGCAGTAGTTCCTCGGGCAGCGGGCGCACCTTGTCGCGATCCTCGCTCTCGGCCTCGTTGCTCCATCGCCGCAATTCGCTGGCAGACATCGGCAGCAATTTCTTGAAGGCCCAGAACGCGAAGGCATCGTGATCGACGTTTAGCAGTCGGGCCGCCTCCGAGATGGTCAGTCTCGGTAGCTTAAACTCCCGTTTCTTCTTAGGCATTTAGGCTTCAGGCCCACTTGGGCCCGAGTATTTTCCCCTGGCTCTTGACATAAAGCCCACTTGGGCGCGATAGTAGCCCGTCATGAAAGCCTTAAGTACCAGTAACCAGAGACACCCCTACTACCCCCATTGCTGCGATTCAACACCCGCCTCACGGTCGACGAGGGGCGGCGTATCGCCGTCGCTTCGCCGCCCTCGGCAAGACTCAGGAATGGGCGGCCCTCAAGATCGAGCAAGAAGCCAGGTCCGTTCTCGCGCTGGATACGCGGCGAATATGCGAGCGCGCCCATACGCAAGAAGCTCGACGCGCCTCCTCGCGCGTGAGGAGCGCAAGCGCGCCGAGTCTCTTCGCGCGGCGATCCGGTAGCGCGATGCTCGTCGATCGCCGGAAGCCGCCCGAGAAGATGGAGGCGCCGAAGATGGAGCGCCGCGAGCCGCACTCCATCCGATTCAAGGCGAGCGAGTGGACGATGTTCAGCGACGCGGCCAGTCTCAACGGCCTCGAGGTCACGCGGTATGTCCGGGAATGCGCGCTCACGGGCCACAGCTTCGGACAGAGTCAAGGCGCAGCGTCTAGGGACAGGCGTGTTACGGCGTAACACGCGGTGTAACACGGTGTATTACACCTGCCGTTGGTGCAGGCGGCCCGCGCCCGAGCTAGCCACCATCCTCGCGCATCAGCGCGACGACGCAGCGTGTGCGATGTACACCACGCCTGCGCCGTACTTCACGCGGGCCGCCGCCCGAGCGCGCGCCGTCCTGATCGCGCTCGGGCAGGCCATCGCGGGCGCCGCGATGACGGCGGGACGGCTCGATGTTGCGCGTGCTGGATGCCGCCGGTCAGCTCCTGCGCGTGATCCCGGGCGCGGTCCTCATCAAGCGCGGGGCGGTGAAGCCGCACACCATGAAGATCCCGCCGCGCCAGAACAGGCCGTATGTGGCCAGGGTGAAGGCGACTAGGCGCGAGCAGATGCCATGACGCGCGACCAGTGGCGGCACCACCACGCGCGGAGCCAGGCGCGGCTGCACGCCCGGCCGCCGCGCGCCAAGCCGCGGGGACGCCCACCGCTCGGCCCGCCGCCCTGTCACCCCGACCGCGCCTATCGCGCCCGCGGGATGTGTGGCGCGTGCTACTGGCAATGGTATCGCTGGCAGCGCAGGTTGGTGTCTGCGCGATGACGCCGATGGCCCGGCTCCGGCGTGTCGCCGACGAATATGCCGCCCTGCCGCAGACGGAGCGCACCGCGTGGGCCGATGACCTGCGCCGCCTCGCTGGACGAACACGGCGCGATGGCCGCCCTCCTTCGCGCCTATGCGGAGCGGGCCGCCGACGTCGTGGACCCGAGCGCCGCCTCCTGATCGCCCGGACGCGTGCCCTGCTAGCCGAGATCGATGCCCAGTAAGCCGCGCCGCCGCCGTTCCATCCGCCCGGCCGCGTGGAGCCCGGCCTGGCCCTTCCGGGGCGCGCCGAGCCCGGTGATGGGAACGTGTGTGCTCTGCGGCGAGGCCCTCTCCAGGGCGCCGGAAGCCCTCTGTGCGCCGTGCCGCTGGTTGCTTGCAGAGCTGGCGGAAACATTACGACAGGAGAAAAGCCGCCCCATGAACCCTAGTTGGGCGAGCGGCGATGAGAACGGGCGGCTGGCCGAGTGGGCCGGTGAAGGCCGCCACAAACTCGCGCGGACCCCACGGGGCCCACAAGGAGGACCCAGCATGCCCACGCCCAACGGCAAGTCACACGCCCAAAACCGCCGCCCTTATCGCCCTGAAACGCGCGCAACAAGAGGAGGAGCCCTTCGTCGTCGCCGCCCTCATCGCCATCGCGATCAAACAGATCGAGCTGATTGACGAGCTCGTCAGGCCGCGGCGGGCGCGCAAAGAGAAGGAGCTGCCCTATGAGCACCGATCTAGCCACGCAGGACGGTCTCGCGGGTGTTGTCGAGCAGGTGGTGGTCGGCGGCGACCTGTCCAAACTGAGCGCGAAGGATCGTCTGACGTACTACAACGCCGTGTGCCTCAGCATCGGCGTCAACCCGCTCACCAAGCCGTTCTCGTACCTCACGCTGAATAACAAAATGGTGCTCTACGCCAACAAAGACTGTACCGATCAGCTCCGCGAGTTGAAGGGCGTCAGCATTATCAAGCCGCTCGAGCGGGACACGCTCGACGATGTGTATGTCGTCACCGCCTACGCGGTGAACGCCAAGGGCGCACGGACTCCTCCATCGGTGCGGTAAATATCGCGGGGCTACGCGGCGAAGCCAAAGCCAACGCGATCATGAAGGCGGAAACGAAGGCGAAGCGGCGCGTGACGCTCTCGATCTGCGGCCTCGGCATGCTCGACGAGACAGAGGTGGAAAGCATTCCCGATGCGCGGCCGGCAAAGATTGATTACGACACGGGCGAGGTGGTAGAGCCGCCGAGCGCGCCCTCGGCGCCCAGCTCGCATTGGGCAGCGATTGAGGACAGCGACGGCGGCGCGCTGAATGAGGAGCTCGAGCGGTCCGTGCTGCTCGCCAAGGTGAAGGCGTGCGCGGACAAGCTCAAGTACAAGGCTGCCGTGCGCGCGGATCTGTGGGAGCAGTACGTCGGCGGCGATCCGCGCAGCGCACCAATCGAAAAGCTCAACGACCTCCTCGCGCACCTCAATGCGTTGGCGGGCGGCGGATGAAGCCGCGCGTGATTGGCAAAGGGCTCATCGAGAAGCGGGGCCGCATCCTGCGCTGCCTCGACGCCCACCTCCGCTATCTCGCGACCGTGGAGCGCATGGCCCCGTGGACGCCCAGCGCGTTCGGGCATGAGCCGCGCCCGCGCCAGACGCCCGAGGAGTGGGCCGCGCGCTGGGAGCGGTACGCGCCGCCACGATACGTCTACCCGCGAGAACGCCCCACGCTCGCGCATCCGTGCTCGGGGGCCGAAGAGCTGAGCGAGGAGCAGGTCAAGGCGTGGGTGGAGGGTGACGACGCTTCGTCCGCGGCGGGCTCGCGCCGAAGACCCAGCGGGCCATGGCGTGGATCGCCACCTTTGAGCCGAAAAGGAGTTGGCGTCTTGACCCTGCTGGGCCGCCGCCGCGCACTCGCTCCACGCGACGCCGACGACGTCGACTCCACGCCGCGGAGCGAGAGCCATGCGCATGAGCCAGGCCGTTGAGATGTATCTACGCGAGTTGCAAGTCGAGCGGGCGTTGGGCCACCTACAAAGCGTATAGGGGCGATCTGACGCTCTTGGTTGCGCTCGCCGCGTCGAGCGGTCGGATAGCATGGCAGCCTTTCACGCCGAAGCTGGTGAAAGCCTACTTTCGCCAGATGTATGACAAGAGGGCCTCGGCGCGGAGACATTGCTGCGGCATCGGTCGGCGCTGAACGAGTTTGGCGAGTGGGCGCTCCGGCAACGGCTGATCACCGAGAACCCGATGATCGATGCCCCCGCATCCGTCGCCCAAAGCGCCAGCCGCGGCCGTACGCCCAGAACGAACGCGCCCGCCTTCTCGCCCTCGAGCTGTCGCCTGAGGAGACGGCGCTCCGGGGCTTGCTCTACTATGCCGGGCTGCGGGTGAGCGAGGCGTCCCGGCTGCCGCTGGCCGCATGTGCGCTTGGCGGGGCCGAACCAGCGTGGCGCCCTGCGCATCCTCGGCAAGGGCGATAAAGAGCGCATCGTGCCGATGCTGGCCGAGCTGGATACGATCCTCCGGGCCTACGTCGTGGCCCCGCTCCAAGAGCAACGGCGGCTCCAGGGCGGCTTCGTGCTCGAAGCGAAGGGGTCGGCCTGGCCAGTGCGCATGATCGAGCGCCACGTGGCCGAATGGGGCACCAAGGCGGACGTCGCGGGCGCCACGCCCCATCGCTGGCGCCATTCCACGGCGACCCTGCTCTTTGAGATGGGCATGGATGTGCGGCTCGTCCAGCGGTTCCTGGGCCACGAGAGCATCGCGACGACGATGCAATACACGTTCATCAGCGACCCGATGATGGAGACGGCTCTTGCCGACCTCGATGCCCGGCTTGGGGCCGCCACGACGGCAAAAAGTTATTCCCCGAATTTATTTCCATCGCCACGCGAGGAGTAGTCGGATGCCGACCGATAACGGCCCCCTGAGCGCGACGGGATCAGCGGATGGAAGGTGCGTCATCTGCGCAGGTATTACGGCCTGTCGCACAAGGATTATCAGGCGCTGCACGTCCAACAAGAGGGCAAGTGCGCCATCTGTCGACAGGCGGATCAGCGGCTCGTCATCGACCACCTCCATAGCGATCCCGGCACCAGAATCGCCACGCGAGGGCTCCTGTGCTTCTGGTGTAATACCGCCTCGGCTGGTATGAACAGTTCCTGAATCTCAAAGAATGGCAACAGCTTGCGTCCGCCTATCTCGCCACCCCGCCCATCTTCGGCCGCGCGAACGGAGACCGCGGACACTGGCGGCCCGCGCCTCGCCGACGCACGACAGCGGATGCGCCGACAGGCGAAGGACACCGCGACCTATGCCAGCCATTGGCGCCGGCGCCCGAAGCGATCCCCGCCCGCGTCCCCGCCGATCTCGCCAGACGACATGGAGGCCGCCATGCGGAAAATCGATGCGGAATTGGCCGCGCGGCGTGACGCAGAATCGTGACACGCGCTAAGAAGCAGGTGTCTTGGCCTGGTGGGCGGCCAGGGCTTCCCTATTGGGGATTCGCGCGCGGACAGGGGGACGTCGTGGGTATGGGAATAATCATGGCCGACAAGCCCTTTAAGCAATTCGAGAGGGCCGCTGCCGCCATCTTCGGCGGCGCCGCCACTGGGCCAACTCGGGTCAGCGCCCTCGACTTCGAGTCGGCGACGGCGCTGGGGCAATGCAAGCTCGTGAAGGTGCTCGTCCTTGGCCGCCCTCAGCGCGCTGGCCGAGGAGGTGGCGCGTGAGGCGCTCCCGAAGCAGAAGGCGGGCGTGGTGTGCGTGAAATTACGTAAGGGCAAGGGCGCGCCAGCCCAATGCTGGTGGTGTGTACCGCTGACGTATGGCGGGCGATGCACGGGGACGCGCAGGACGAAGGTCTCGAGCAGATTCACCAATGAATATACCAGTCGCACTGACAGCAGCGACTGCTACCTATAGCAGGACCGTCCTCGCAAGGGGCTCCGGGAACTTGGAGACCACCATGCCCAGAATCCGCACGCTCAAGCCCGGAGCATCGCCAGCATCGCAAGGTGGGCAAGCTGTCGCACCTTGCCTATCGGCTGTGGGTCGGGATGATTCTCGAGGCCGACGATGAGGGGCGGCTCACCTGCGACACCGAGCACCTGCGCGTGGTGATCTTCGGCTATCACCCCAAGGTGACGACGCCGACGGTGGAAGCCGCGCTCGCAGGCGCTCGGGGCGGCCGGCCTGGTGCGGATCTACGTGTGTGGCGTGGTGCGCTACGCGGATTTTCCTCGTGGCCCGACCATCAGGTCATCAACAAGCCGCGTCCATCGCAACTGCCTGATTATGAGCCGAAATACTCCTACCGAACGCTACCGGAACGGTACGGGAACTACCGGGGAAAGGAAAGGAATGGAAAGGAACGGAAAGGAACGGAAGGGAATGGAATGGAACGCGATACGCCGCTGCCCGCCGGAACGATACCGGAACGGGACGGGAGGCGCGATACGCCGCTGACCGCGGCGTCTCTCACGACGCCCACGCCGGGACATGACTTCTCGATCCCCCAGCATCCTGCACGCCCTGGCGCGTGCCCCACGGCTGCAACGCCGTGGCCCTACTCCACGCCCCCGCCTGGTGGCAGGGCGGAAATCCGAGCCAATCCTGGCGTGGACCTGGGTCGAGAAGTCTTGAAGGCGGAAGCCTATCTCGTCGCGCATCCCGAGAAGCACTACCGCAAGCTGTCCAACTTCCTGCACGGCTGGCTTGGCCGGGCGGATCGGGAGACCTGATCATGGCGGATTGGATCTGTCGCTGTGGCGTGACGAACGCCGCCGGAACGCAGTACTGCGAGGCCTGCGGGCATGAGGGACCGCCGGCAGGACTCGCGCCAAGCGCGGACATGCGACTGCAGCGCGCGCTTGTTGGCCTCCGGCCTGTGCTCAGCGACGGGCGGCTACCCCGCGTCCGCCCGCTGTCCGCACGCGTGCCCGATCTGCCGGGGCCCGCTCGGGTGGGAAGGTGGCTGTGAGCGCTGCCATGGCTGCACGACAGGGCAGCGAGAAGACTGGACATTCCTGGGCGATCGGTACGAGCTCGACAAGGGCCACTGGCAGAAGGTCGACGGCCCGCGGAAGGCGTGTACGCCCGAGCAGAACGCGGCGGGATTCGCCGCGATCCGGACCCTGCTCGGCCGGGTGGACTATCTGCGGCGCGGGCGGACACGCCTGCCCCGATCGACCCGGCGATCCGGGAGAAGCTGGCCGGGCCGACCGAGCGCGCGGCATGAGACGCCGGAGGGCGCCTGATGCCCCCACGCGCCCCTCGGCGCCGCGTGCATCTCCTGCTGGATGCGGCCATGCACGCCCGCTGGACGGCCGCGCCCGCGCGCAGGGCCAGACCTTGAGCGGGTGGATTCGCTGGATGTGCAACCGGGGACGGGGGCGATGACGGCCTGCGCGGGGCTGGGCGATGACGAGCCGGCAGAGCGACGTGCCGCGCTACCGCCGGCTGCTCGCCGCGCTGCTCTATCTCGGCCTGTGCGGCCGTCCGCCCGACAGCAAGGACGGCATCGGCGCCGACTTTGGCTGCACGGCCTCGCGCGGCACGCAGCTCGTCGACGATGGCCTCAAGCTGCTGCGCGGGGAGTGGGGTTATCGCCGGCGATGAGCACCACGCGCAAGGTGATCTGCCAGCGGTGTAGGCAGGAGCGGTGGACATCGCGTCCCACGCCCTACACGTGCCAGCGGTGCCAAGCTGTGCTGGACGGCCAGCCCAACGTGATCGATCCTGCCCGCCCGCCGCTGACTGCCGAGCAGCTCCAGCAGCTCGATCGGGCCAGACAAACACGGGCAAGGCGGCGACGTGAGGCCTCCGGCAATACCGAGATAGCGGGTCCGGGCCCCGAGGCCCCGGAATGACCCTCGAGACGCTCGCGCTGTGGTTCGTGCTCGTCGGCGCCCTCGGGCTCGCGCTCGCCGCCTGGCGCGGCGACGTCTGGTGCATCGGCGTCGCCATCGGCTTCGTGTTTCTCAGCTTCGTCACGTGGTACTACGCGGCGCGATGATCGTCACCACGGCGCGCGGGCGGTATCGCGTGGAGGAGACCCCGCGCGGGTGGTTCGAATTCACGCTGGTGACGGGCGAGTGGCGGCGGGTGGACGATGCCCTCGCGGTGTGGGTCCCGCCCGGGTACGTGACGGTGCACCGGGGCCCGCTGCGCCTGGGCGTGGGCCTCGGCCTGTGCTTCGACGCCGACGCCGTGCAACTCGTCGAATGCGCCTGCAACCGGATCACGGCCCTCGAACCCTGAGCGAAGGAGCGACCCCATGGACACTGGGCACGCGGTCACCGTCATGACCCGGGACGGCAGTACCCAATCCTACGCCGGCGCGGCGTTCAGCCTGGTGGAGGGCACGCTCCAGGTGTGGCGGGTGGATGGCACCGAGGTCGTGCTGTATGCGCCGGGGCAGTGGGCGTGCGTCAAGGCGACCGGGGCCGGCCTCGGGCCGTCGTGACCCTCACGTGGCCCGTGCTCGTGGCCTGCGCGGCGTGCCTCCTCGCGGGCGTGCTGCTGCTCTGGGCGGGCCCGCGGGACTGAGTTGGCGCAGCGGACGGGCGAGCGGCTCGGCCAGTGTGGCTTGTGTCGGCGGGCGCTGATCCGGCCCGTCCAGACGGTGCGCGCCCAGGACCGGCTGTATCACCTCACGTGCTGGCGCGAGACCACGCCCACGGGCCCGACGCGCCCCGGCCCCCTCGCGATCCGGGAGACCATGGCGCAGCTGGACCCGCTCGAGCCCGTTGACGCGCGATCCAGACCGGCGCCGTGCTGCTGACCCTGACCGATGACGCCCTGGTGCGCCGCGCCTCGAACAGGCGCGAAATCCACCTAATGCGCCCGCCTTCACATGCGCAGGATTCCGCGCCAGCGATGGCTATATTAAGGGAAGTACTTCAACGTCTAGATTCAAGACAGGACCGCGCGCTCTTTGGCGCTCGGCTGTCGCGCAACCCACGCCCGTGGCGTATCCCGACCCCATGCCCCGCCCGGATCGTGGCGCCCCGCGCCCACCTTCGCCGCGCCCGATCTGGCATCTTCGCCCCCGCTAGGAAGCCCGGCCCCGCGCTCCCGAAGGCGTGGCGTGACCGCTTCCTCGAGGCCTACCGCACGCGTGGCGGCGTCCACCGCGCGGCCGCCTCCGCCGGCGTCCACCCGCGAGACCGTGCGCCACGAGCGCCACCGCGATCCCGCCTTCGACCAGCAAGTCCTCGAGGCCCGCGAATACTACGCCGACCTCGTCGAAGAAACCATGCTCGCCAGCGCCGACCGCTCGCGACAATCCCGTCGGCTTCATCGTGCGCTTGAAAGCCCTCCGCCCGAATGAGTACATCGAGCGCCACGCCGTCATGAGCGTCAACCTCTCCGCCGAGCTCCCCGGCCACGACGCCGCCGAACTGCTCCGCGCCATGCTCGGCACGCTCACCGACAGCTCGCGCACCCTGCTCGAGTAGCGGGCCCCCAGCCCTGCCCCCACCAGCGCACCGACCCGTGACACCCAGGGTCACAGCACGCCCGCACCCGAGCCAGACTCACGGCCTCGCCGCCCAGGCGCCAACCGCAGGCGCATGCGGCCACGTCACGTCGAGCGCTCGAGCGCGCAGCTGGCGTGTAGCGCAGAAGTACGCTTCTCCGACACGCCTGTGCTGACGCGTACTTGCGATACACCTCGCGCACAGTCATTCGGGCTCCGCGACTGCATCAGTGGCGGCCCGCGCGACGCCGTCGAGGCCGCCGGAGTCCCGTTCCAGTCCCTGGCGCGTGCACGGGCCAGCAATACGTAACTGAACGAAG
>ERZ1370068.7549-contig-6460_pt1 | contig 19311 bp, 29 predicted proteins | sample MGYA00561227_ERZ1370068 | MGnify/ENA primary metagenome ERZ1370068 (study PRJEB38410, sample SAMEA6850437) | metagenome | study: Metagenomic assessment of the ecological functions of the soil: analysis of the soil microbiota associated with the...
ATTGTGCCCTGCCGTTCAGTTGCGTATTGCTCAAGGCCGGCGTCGCCAAGCACCTTGAACGCAACGGAATAAACCAGGCGGCCATAGGTCTGATACGCCGCGCGCACCGCATCCGGATCGCCAGCAGCGAATTGTGCGGCCAATTGGGCGTCGCCCCCCACCGCAATGACGCTACCCCTGGTCACGGCGGGAGCACCGGCGGGCCAGCCCGACGGTCGACTGTCGCGTTCAAGCGACGCCCGCCGCGTTGTCATACACCACTAGATACGCAGCATTTGCCGCTGCGGTTCCCACAGGTCGTCTGGGAACCGGTCGGGATGCTGCATGCGTACCGCATCTGACCCTGTTCCCAACCCATCAGGAGGTAATCATGAACAAGAAGAGCCTGCGGTTCGGTGGTGCCCTGTTTGGTGCAGCGGCCCTCGCGACCGGTGGAGTGACGGCTGCGGCGACGGCGGCCAGCCCGTCGCATGACCGTGCGGTCTTTCCGCTCGTTCGGTCGGCGGCGTCGGTCAACGCCGGATGCCTGACAACCGCTAATGCAGTCGTCCGGATCAGAAACCAGGGCCCGGTGGAGGTCATGACCATCGACGCTCACGACCTACCGAGAAACACGGATTTCGACGTGTTCGTCAACCAATTGCCCAACGCGCCGTTCGGTGTCTCCTGGTATCAGGGGGACTCTGCAAACGAACGGCGCCGGAAACGCACACGGAGCCTTCGTGGGTCGGTTCAGCATCGGAGACCTTCACGGTCGCGCCCGGGTCGGGCCCGGCACCCGCTGTGCACGATGGACCGTTCCCAGACGCTGCGACGAACCCGCCGTTCGCTCCGGTGCACGAGTATCACATCGGAGTGCTGGTTCAACTCGTCCACGGACGCGGCCGCGGCTGGCTGCGCCAATGTCGTCACGCCGTTCAACGGGGACCACAACGCGGGCCCGCAGGCGTTGAGCAACCCGACCAGTTCCCGACACGAACGGCCCGCTGCGTCAAGTCACGCCCTGATATGTAGCTAGTTGTTCTGCGCTGATCGTGCTGTTCCCCGCCGAGACCGACTTCGCGGTATCTCGGTGGGGAACCAGCACGTTGGCACGTGACGGCGCGAGCCAGGCGCCCAGGAACCGGGACACGGATATGCAACTCTGATGTGCGGCCGATCAGTCCAGCCGGGTGTATTTCACCGCGCCCGTATTCGAGATGGCGGCGTTCCGGCGCGCGCAAACCATGGGTGGCGGTCCACCGGTGCAGGAGCATATCTCCATCGACCCAGTCGAGCACCGCAACGGAAGAAAGGAACAGTTCGCAATATCGCCATTGCGTGCCCGGACGCCAACCGCTCGCTACCTCAACCGAGGCTGCCATTGCGGTGCGCAGGCGAGGGTCGAGAACATCGAACGCCCGGGCTCGGAGCTTCACCTCCAGCCCGGGAGCTCCCGCGCTTGCTATTGGTGTTTGAGGGCTATGCGCGGATCGCGGTCCAGATCGCGTACCTTGGCCGTGCGGGGATGAGGACGGCGAATAACCGGCCGTCTGAGACGTGCACCTCGACCGGACTGATACGCGGGCTGCCGTCGCGGCGGATCGGTGCCGGCGAAGGCAAAGCCATGCCGTGCTAAGACGTCTTGTACGGCCGCGGCTAGCTCCGGTGCATCGGAGGAAAACGCCGACCACGAGACATCGGTAGCAGACACGACATGAGCGTCGCGCACATTGCGAGCTGCGGCCAGGGCGCTCCGGAGGTGGTCAGCCAGAATCGATCGCTATCGCACCGTTGTTCCGAGCGTCGTCGCCAATCGGTGAATGTCGTCCTCGTGGTTGTAAAAGTGGATCGAGATGCGAAGGTTCCCATCCCGAGCCGCGACGATGATTCCCCGCTCGGACAACACGCTGACGACTCGCGATAGTTCGTCGTCGCCGAGAGGATCGTGACGATCGTGCTCCGGTTCCCTTCCGGCAGGTCGAAGGGAGCGCACCCCGCGTCAGCCAGGGCAGCCCGGAGTGTGGTCGTGAGCTCGGTGATTGCGTGCGTAGATGGTTTCCGGCCCGAAGTCGTCGAAGATGGTGAGCGCGGTCTCGTTGCCCATTGCGGCGAGCCAACTGATCGAGTTGTCGAAACGGGACGCGGTAGTTGACAGCGTCCATCTCCGGGCCGAAGAAGCTGTCCATTGGTACCGCGCCGGCCTTCCAGCCGGCGTTGATCGGGGTGAATCGCTGTCGCACCGCTGGCGAGAGGTAGCAATAGCCCATACCACGGCCAGCGTTGAGGAGGAACTTGTGGTCCGGCGCCACTAACACATCGACGCGCGGCAATTCGTGGGCAACCGGGAGTGCGCCGACGAGCTGCGAGCCATCAACGAACACAATCGCCCCGACGTTTCGAGCGAGGTGGCTGATTGCGGCAAATGTCGGAACGGTGGCCGGTCGCCGATTGCACGCCGCTGAACGCGACGAGCTTGGTGCTCGGGTTTATGCGCTCGCCGACATCCTCCGGTTCGAGCCCGCCATTATGGAACGGGACTTGCCGAACGTCGTATCCCTTGTCGACCAGCTGACGCCAAGGGAAGTGGTTCGAGCTGTACTCCCGTTGCCCAATAACGACGTTGTCACCCTGACGGGCTCGACCGAGCTGGGCCGCGACCAGCCCGGCGGCCGACGACACCGAAGGAATCAGCGCAATATCCGAGACGTCGGCCCCCATCAGCCGGGCGACCGCTGATCGTGCGTTCTCGGCTGACCGCTCCGCCCGGGGAAGTCGAGGCCGACGGTCGCCCACTCGTCGATGAATCTGTGGTAGGTCTCGGCGAGCCGGCCGCTGGCGAGTCCCACCGCAGCGGTGTTGAAGTACGCCCGGTTGGCCGTCGCGGGGAACAGGCGGCGAGCGTCGCGGATGTCTGCGGTCGGGGAACCGAGTCGTCGGACGGTCACTGCCCTAACGTATCCGTTCAGTGAATCGCCCTCCGCGGAACGCGACCCGATTCTGGGCGGCGCGGTCAGCACATGGCGTTGCTCAATATCTTGCTCAATACGAGCAATGGCTGGCCTGGCAGAGCGGTTTGGAAGCTCGTCGGTCCGGCTGGATAACCGCAATCGGCGTTCACGTGATTTGGATGATGCGCGGCCGGTGATCATACGCAAGGATGGCTAGGCCGGCGACCAGCCGGCCACGACCGTCGTCGCGCTCCGCGCGGTGCCTGACCGATAGGGACAGCCAGATGACCGAAGAAACCCCCGTCCTCTCCGCCCTCGCCGAGATGACTGCGGTATCCATCGAACGCGGCACGTTGCCGGCGCGCGAGCATATGCTCGTCCGCCTCGCCGCGTTGGTCGCGGTCGGCGCGCCCCGGTGTCGTATGTGTTGAATGCGGGAACTGCCTCCGATGTCGGGATTACCCTCGAGGACGTGCAGGGCCTTCTCGTCGCCATCGCGCCCATCGTGGGGACGCCCTGCGTTGCGTACGCAGCGGCAAACATTACGCAGGCGCTCGGCTTCATGATCGACGTGGCCGTCGCCGAGGCTGAGGCCGACGCCGACGCCTAACGAAGGCTGACAGCCGCCCGATCGCTGTCGTCGGCCAGGTACCGGGTTGATGTCGCGTGTGTGACCGCCGGTACTGTTCCGGATCCGCCGGTAACGCGGCGGGTCCGGAATTGAATCGCGCCTAGGCGATCTCACGAACGGCAGGACGTAGTCAATCGTGTAGACGGCGTGGTTGCCCGCTTTGCCGTCTTCGGGTGGGAGCTTGCCGTCGGGCAACGGGCTGCCACTGGACTGCGGGGCTCGTGTATGGGTGCAAGATTGATCAATGACGGCGACGATGTGAGTGGGAACGCCCGTTGCAGGCCAGGAGCAGCGAGCTGCGGCCAGGCCCAGGTGAGCGCCGGCGGGAGTTGGTGGGCGAAGGTGTAGAAGTCGTGACGGCCGCCTGGCTGCAGGATCGAAGTCACCTTCGACCGTCCGCTCGAGCGCCGAGACGAAGGCTTTCTCGAACGCCAGGCTCGTACGATCTCCGGTTCCGACGGATACCCAGAATGCCGGCATCGGCGCGGCGCCAGGGCGGAGCGATCGCGCGATCGTTAGTGGGCTGTTGGCATCTTCGAGAGCCGGTTTGCCACCGAGCGCGGTCCCGGCCGGACCGTCCTTCGCTCGGAAGTAGCCGTCCAGGATCGCCGCCGCACCGAACATGGCTCGATGGCGCAGCGCGAGATTCGCGGCGCAGTAACCGCCAGAGGAATAGCCCAGCAAACCCCATTCCGCTGGGTCGGTGCTCACTCGGTAGCGGGCCCGGATGATTGTCCGGACGTCTGTCGACAGGTAGGTGTCGTCCAGGCCCCGCGGGCCGTCCGTGCACTCCTGCCAGTGGTTGCTCGTCAAGGGATTGATCGCCGGCATGACCAACACCATCGGCCCCATCTCACGAGCCGCGATCAGTTTGTCCATAAGTTGCGGGACCCGAAGCTGGACAAGCCAGTTGGTCGGTGTCCCGGGCGTGCCATGGAGAAGCTCCAGCACCGGGAAGCGAACGGTCCGATACGCCGGGAGGTAGTACTGCGGAGGTAGGTATACGTAGCCGACCCGGCTGATATGGCTGACCGTCCCGGACAGGGTCAGCTGCTGCACCCCGCCGGTTTGTACGACGGCCGCCGAATGGGGCGCGGGTTCGGTCCGGCCGAGTTCCGGTGTCATGCCGAGGAAGTCGACGCCGAGAGCTGACCACGTCTGGTAGTACCCGTAGAAGTCGTTCACCATCGCCACTCCTGATGTCATGGCCAGCACGACACCAAGGGCAGCGGCCGCGACGCGAGTCCACCATCGGCGCAACCGGAAGATCGAGTAGCCGATTGAGCCGGCCGCCCGATAATCAGCAGAGCCAGCAGAAACGGCGACGTTGGAGCCAACTGGATCCCTTCGTCCGACCGACGAATCTACGCTTTCGCCCCTGAGTGACGGCTGGGTCGCACTTGGCGTTGCCACGGTGCCAAAGTGAGGCGTGGTCGGTCACGATAAGAGCCAGGCGCTAGGTCGGATGTGATGCTTTCCTCGGCGAGGTAGCGGGATGAGCCAGTGGCTCGTAGTGGTGTTGAGCCTCTGCTCCGCGGCTGCCTTCGCCGTTGCCACCTCCCTGAAGCACCGCAGCGCCGGCGAGGTCCCCGATGCCCAGAATCTGCGGCCGACCGCGGTTGGCCACTTCGTGCGCGCTACCGTCGTCCACCGACTCTGGCTGGCGGGAATCGCGGCGGACGCCGTCGCCGTCCTGTTGCAGATCGTCGCGCTGCATTACGGCGCGCTGGCGGTGGTGCAGCCGTTGCTCATCAGCGGGCTGCTGTTCGCCCTGCTGCTCCGCCCCGTTCACCACCAGCCGATCGGGCAGCGTGAGCTGGGCTGGGCGGTCGTACTCAGCCTCGCCCTCGGCGGGTTCCTGGCGTGGCCGGGACGGCTGGTCGAACGTCCACGACCGTCGGGGCCGACCGGGTTCCAGCAATCATCACGGGCATCGTCGGGCTGGTGCTCGCGGCCGGCTGCGTCGCAATAGCCCATCGCCAGCGCGCGCGGCGGAACCTCCGCAGCGCTGCTCGGCGTCGCCGTTGGCATCACCTACGCGGCGACGGCCGCGTTGCTCAAAGCCGTGGGCGACGTCGCGGTCCAGGGCCCGCGCGCCCTGCTGACCAGCTGGCAGCTGTATACCGTGCTCGTCATCGGGGTTCTCGGGCTCCTTCTGAACCAGCTCGCTTTTCAGGCCGGCCCACTGACCGCCAGCCTGCCGGCCATCGCGACGGTCAACCCGCTGGCGAGCATCACCATCGGAGTGCTCGTCTACGACGAGACCGTCCGGCACAGCCTCGAGGCCAGCGTCGGCCTCGGCCTGCTCCTTCTCCTGCTGGGGACCGCCGTGATCCAACTGACCCGCTCAGGGGACAACCCGTGCCGTCCGGACAGTGATCACCCCTCGCAGACGGCCGCTTGTTGTTCGGCGCAGTTTCGGGACCTGTCGCGGGACTAACGACTCTGGGTCGCGTTGATCGGCTTTCGTAACCTCGGCGGGAAAGGCGGGTGAGTATGCATGACTAGCGACCTGGATGCGCTGGCCGATCCGTTGCGTGACCGCGCTGTCAAGCAACTGAAAAAGCGCCGAGACTTCACGTCGCATCTGTTGGTGTACGTCCTCGTGAACTCGTTCATCGTCCTGATCTGGGCGATAACCAACTCCGGTGGATTCTTCTGGCCGATCTTTCCCATGGTTGGTTGGGGCATCGGCGTGGTCATGAACGCATGGGACGTCTGGCATCCAGCTGAGTTCGATGAGGATCAGATCCGGCGGGAGGTGGCCCGTATTCGACAGAAGCAGTGAATCGACAACACCGACGAAATCCGGCGTCGCTGTCGTTTGCGACGTGGCTCCGCTATAAGGCGGACGGCTGTGTGATCCGTTTGATTGTGGCGAACCACGCCGGTGCGCCGTCATCGTGGTATCTCGTCTGAATCCGGTCCGGTTCGATGGCGACGACATTCCAGCCATTGCTGGAGTTGAACGCCGCTCTCAGCTCTTCCTGGCTGATGGGGTGCGGGCCAGTATCGGGGACCTTTGTCACTGAAGCACAAGACATACAGGGTCCATCGTGCTCGGTCACCGACGCTAAGCTCGCCACGTATCCCGGTCGCTCGTCGCCGTCGAAGGTGTGGAACAGTCCGCAGTCGAGCACCGTCTGAAACGTGCGCCCCAAACGCTCCAGGTGGAACGCGTCAGCTTCAGCGAACTCAACCGTGATCCCACGGTCTGTCGGCCTTCGCTCGGGCGATCGCCAGCTGCCGTCGGCAGCCACGTCAACGCCGAGAACGGACAATCCCAGCGAGGCGACGTGAAGAGCGTTCTCGCCGGTCCCGCAGCCCGCATCGAGCACCGCTCCGCGTGAATCCACCTTCGGATGCCACACGCACTATTGCTGGCTGCGGCTGGCCAATATCCCAAGGCGCAGGGCCATCGTGGTACGAAGCATCCCAGGGCAGTCCCGTCAGCCGTTCGTGACTGGTTGGGTGCCGACCACTGAACGGATCGTCAGCGTGGGTTTCTGATCGCTCCAAACAACTTCGTCCCCTTCTGCAATTGATCCTGCCATCGGACCGAAGCCGGCCGGTATGCGTCAACCCGAGACTGTCGTCTGAGCGAACGAACTGTCCGGGACTTCGGCAACGGGACGGCGCAGTCTCGTGCGCAACAGGGCCGGTCCCCACCAGCGGGTGGCGATGACGAAGGCGGCCACAAAAGGAAAACTTCTGATACGACGACGCCAGCGTGGTTCAGACCGGTGAGCCCCATGAAGCAGGCAAAGCCAGACGCAGTGATCACAAGCCGCCGCTCGAAGTGCGACACGGCCGTTGGTGCTGAGGCACACCAGGCCCCATAGCAAGTACCAGGGTAAATGACCGGCCCGAGCGCGGCGACGGCCAATAACCCGTACCCGACGCTTCGACTGAGTTGCCGGCGATCAGAGGTCGCCGCGAGGTAGCAGACGATGCACGCCGCCGCCACCAGCCCAACCGCCCGCGCTGCCGCAATCGTGTCCGGGGACGGCGCCCAGCTCACGAACGCGCTCAGTAGATCTCCGAGCAGCGCGGTGGGCGATCCGCGGGTGTACCCGACGCGTCGGAGTCGTGAGTGCGGAAAGCCAACCCCAGCTGTGTGCAACGAGCAAACTGAACGTCAGCCAACATGCGGCAACGACGGCCACGGGCTGTAGCCAGTACGCCCAGTTGGGTGATCGGGTCGTCCAGCTGCGCGCCATCCGCCAGTGCTGGGCAGAGATCAACAAGATCGCGGCCGCGGCGGGCGCCTTGATTGCCGTTGCCGCGCAGGCCGCCACCAACGCCAGCGCGGGCGAGCGCCGGCACGCGACGAGGGCCAGCATCAGCAGCGCACACATCGCCCCTTCCAGATGCGCTGCTGATACGACCTGCAGCAGCACCAGCGGATTGAGCACCGTCAATGCGACTGCGGTCGCACGCATGCGGTCCGTCGCCAACGTCGCGGCGCACAGCCCGATCACCACGACGCTGAGGACGGCCACGATGCGCAGGGCAACAACCGCGCCGACGGGGCTGCCGCCGAGGGCCACGGCGCCGTGTTGGATCAGCCCGGTCAGCGGCCCGTACGGGCTCGGCGCGTTGCGCCATACCGGATCCACAGCATTCAGCACATCGCCATTGCTGAGCGCCGCTGGGCCCAGGGCGTAGGGATTGAGTCCGCGGGCAACCAACGCGCCCTGCGCGGCGTAGCTGTACACATCGCTGCTCAACAACGGCGGGCCGAGCACGAACGGGATCGCCCACCATGCGGCCAGCCGCCACGCCACGCCTCGCGCCACTGCCCGGTCCATATCGCCGACAGGGTTAGCAGCCAGACGGTAACCAGGGCGCCGATGCCGAACGCTTGGAGCGCGCCCGGTAGCACTCGGCCGTCAACGCGAGCCGGAGAACCGGCCATCAGACCGAACCAGCTGGTCAACCTGGCGCTGCCCAGCACTGGGCCCACGCGTCCGCCGGCCACCACGGTTAGCGTCGCGGCGACGAATCCAGCTGCGGCCAACGCGGCCGGACGCGGCCGTACCTGCCTGATCAAACTCACCTCGATGTGAGAGCTAGCCTGCTCGGCAATACTTACCGCGTCCGAGCAGCGACGTAACTCTAACCCCGGTCGGACCTGGCGGCGCCCACCGCCCATACTGCGGCCTCAGGCCGCCCCTCCGCTGGCGCCGAAGTGTCGGTCTGGCCACGGCCACTCATCAGGGCGGCACGGCGCTCTGCCAAACTGTCCAGCTGTGTCTGTGCCCATTCTGATCGGGCCTGCGCCGCGCCGTACCATCTCTCGCGCCAGCGTCGCGGCTCGCCGGCTCTGGGACTCGGACTATCGGCCGGCACTGATCCGCCACCGGCGCCGCAACGTTGTTGGCCTGGGGCTTCCTGCTGCTCCCGCCCATGAACACCGACATGTCCGCCCAGCTCGCCCGCGCGGACTTCGCTGGCCAATACCCCTTGTCGATCGTCGACTTCCGGTGGTTCGGCGGCACTGTCGTTTATGGCTACACACTGTGGGCGTCTGCATTCATGGCGCATATCGGGGGCCAAGCTGACCGGCGCCGCAGCTGCGGTTGTGGGCACCTGGTTCACGGCCCGACTACTGGGCCGGGTGCGTCCGGCACACCCGGTGATCGGCGGGCTGGCCGCTGCGGTCACCCAAGTGGCGAATGTCGTCGAGGGACGGATCACGTTCGCGGTTGGCTTGACGTGCGGCTTGATCGCAGTCTCGCTGGTAACAACAACTCGGCTACCCAGGTCGACCGCCGCTTTGCTCGCTGCGTTATTCGGAGCGCTGTGCGGGAGCGCGAGTCCAGTCGCGGCGTTGTTGCTGGGGATCCCGGGTGCGGTGGCACTGTTCGCTCGTCGGCGGCAAGACGCCGCGCTGCTCCTTATTCCGGCGGCCGGCGCTGCGGCCGTCACCTCGATTGTGTTCGGCGACGGTGGCCGCCAGCCGTTCAGCTTTGTGGACTGCGCACGGTCGGTCATCGCGCTGGCAGTGGTCCTCGCTGTCGTCCCGGCGCGTTGCCGGCTGCTCCGCATCGGTGCCGCGCTGGGGATTGTGCTGGTTGTCGCAGCGTTCGTCCTGCCCACGCCAGTGGGATCAAACGCCTCCCGGCTCAGCCTGCTGTTCGCGCTACCGGTCACGGCTGCGTTCGTCGAACCTGGCACTCCGACCCGCAGAGCACTGTTGCTCCTCGGAATGTGTGTCCTCCAAATGCCGGTGAACCCGGCTGCGATCGTCAGCACGGGCCAGGTCAGCGGGTACAGCGATTACTACCGGCCCGTGATCGAGGCGATCCAAGCCCGGGGTCCGCTCACCGGCCGCGTCGAGGTTCCAGAAATGGCCGGCCACTGGGATGCGGTCTATCTCGCTCGTGGCCTGCCGCTGGCTCGTGGCTGGCTCCGGCAAACCGACGTCCGGCTCAATGACGAGGTCTTTTACCGGCACGACCCGACGCCGCAGAGCTATTGGGACTTCCTGCGTAGCGACGCGGTGCAGTATGTAGCGCTGCCGGATGCGCCGTTGACGAGCGTCGGAGCCACCGAAGCGGAGCTCATCGCGACGCGCCTGCCATACCTCGAGCCAGTGTGGCTGAATAGCCATTGGACTGTGTACGAGGTGCTCAATCCGACGGCGCTCGTCGACCGCCGGGAGACGTCCTTCGCCAGAACCCGGACACGATCACGATCAGCGTGCCGGCGTCGAGCCGGGTCGTCGTCCGACTTCGCTGGTCTCACTGGTTGGGCCTGAGTAGCGACGACCCACAGGCGTGCATCGCGCCCGACGGCCTCTACGTGACACTCCGTACCGGCTCGGGCGGCAGCTACACGTTCGACTCTCGATTCCCGGTCGGCACCGGGCATTGCGACTAGCGTCGCGCGGCTCATACGCAGGTCGTCGGCCTGATTCGACACTCCAGCTGTGCCCTCGCCGAGCGATCCTCGGTCATCAGACACCCCCGCACGAGATACGACACGCAGCACGTCCGGGCGGACATCGAGGCGCCAGCGCGCGGGATCAGCCGCTGGCGATAATGGCCTTACGCGCACAGCGCACTGGAGGCACCGATGGATTCCATGACGGTTCGGTTTGTCTGCCGGTGGTGCGGTGGTGGAGACGCCGGTGGAGGAGATTCCGGTGTTGGTGAAACGGGAGGACGGGTTCGTGTGGTTGGACGTGCCGCAGTGGACGTCGGAGCTTGATGGGTTGTTGGCCGCCGAACTGAGTTTGCATCCGGTGGCGCGGGAGTACTGCCGGGTGCGTAATCACATGCCGATGGTGCATGGGTATCGGGATCACGTGTTCATGGTGTTGCACCGGCCGGTGGTGTTGGGGCATGGGGAGACGCTGCTGGTGGAGTTGGATTTGTTTGTCGGGGACCGGTTCGTGGTGACGGTGCACAAGCGGGATGAGGTGTCGGTGGCCGCGGTGGAGGGGATGTCGGAGATTGAGGAGACGCGTGGCCCGGATCGGGGCGGGCCGGATCGCGCCGCGCACGCCGGTGGAGTTGACGCACGCGTTGGTGTCGTTGATGGCGTTGCGGCAGCGGTTGTTGGTGCAGGACGTGGCGGTGCGGGTCGCCGAGGTGGAGCAGAAGGTGCTGCGCCGGCAGCTGACCAACCCGGAGCGGGCGTTGGAGGAGATGTTCCTGGTCCGGTATGAGCTGCTGTCGGTGCGGACCACCGCGGCCCATTCGGAGGAGGTGCTGGCCCGGGCCCGGAAACTGCTCGGCCCCGGCCACCACGACGACGAGGCGCAACTGGCCGACCTGCAAGACATGTTCCGCCGGGTACACCGCATGACCGACAGCGAACAAGAACTCCTCGCCGGCGTCATCGACCTCTACCGCACCCGCAATGACACCAAGCTGACCATCGCCAGCGAGCGGCTGGCGGTTCTGGCGGCAGTGACCCTTCCGGCAACCGCTATCTCGTCCGTCTACGGCATGAACGTCATCGTCAATCCGCACACCGAAGCCGTGCAGCTGATCGTCGGTGTTGATCATCATGGCCGCCATCAGTGGCGTCCTGCTGCGCTGGACCAAAAGCAGGGCGGTGGTGATCTGAGCCGACCGGAACGAGGCTCAGCTCGGCCGGTGACCGGAGACCGCGAGCATGCATAGTGAGATGCACAGCCGATCACGACGGGCCGCGTCCTCGACGCTGACGACGAAACGTTCCGCCATGTCTGCAGCAAGGTAGTCGAGCTCGACGAGCTGATCGACAATCGTGCGGATCGGGAACAATCCAGATGGCGCGACCTCGGTATCAGGATTCCAGCGAGTCCACACATGTGCCGCGCCGGTGACATCGATTGCCTCCAGACCGAGCTCCCGAGCGAGGTTGAGGATGCGACCGCCCAGGTCGAAGGCTGGACCTCGCAGCGCCCAGATGGCTCCGCCCACGCGCGTCCGTAGCAGCTCGATCCGGCAGGTCGAACAGCAGACTCCGCCAGTCGGTCTCGATGACCGAGAGACGCCCTCCAGGTCGAAGCACGCGGAGCATCTCCGCCAAAGCCTGATCGGCGTTCGGAACCCACTGCAACGCCCGCTCGCACCGACACGCGTCAACCGATCCGTCCGGTAGGGGAGCGCCTCCGCGTCGCCGATCCGGAAGTCCACGGAAGCCGCTGCTTCGGCCGCACGCTGGCGTCCGACGCTGAGCATCGCTTCGCTGGCATCGATGGCGATCACCGAGCCTGTCGGTGTCACCTCCGCGGCCAGCGCGATGGCGACGTCGCCAAACCCGCAGCCAACATCGAGCAGTCGTTCACCCGCCTGAAGCGCGAGGCGCGTCCGCTCCCAGGCCCGCAGTTGGCGAACGGCGGGCCATTCGGCGGTTGCCTCCATGCCCTTGATCAATAGCGCGGTGTCTGGCTGGACGTCGACGCGTGAGTACCCGATTTCGGCGTTCGGCTGCTCCGCCGGCCCATTCCTCGGCACGGCGTCACGCTACCCTCGTCGTGCGCCGAGATCATGACTTGGCTGACGCAGACGGGACACGGGAGGCGCGATGGTTCCAGACACGATCGGTGATCTCGGCTCCATTCTCGGCGTCTGGGCTCACCCTGATGACGAGGCGTGGCTATCGGCCGGATTGATGGCGCAAGCGGTCGATGCCGGGCGCCGCGTCGTGTGCGTGACCGCTACTGCGGGCGAGGCCGGATTCCCCGACGACGATCCTCGACCGGAAGAGGAGCGCATGGCGATCCGGCGAGCGGAGATGGCTGCGAGCCTCGGCGAGGTGGGCGTCACCGAACACCACTGGCTGGGATACCGGGATGGTCATTGCGATGACGTGCGCTGACGAGGATGCCGTAGCGATCATCGCTCGGCTCATCGCCGATGTTCAGCCGGACGTGCTGCTCACCTTCGGTCCGGACGGAGGGACCGGTCACGTCGACCACGTCGCGGTGTGCCGGTGGTCGACGATGGCGTGCGCGCCGCTCCTCGACGGCGCCCCGGCTGCTGTACGCCACCAAGTCGCGCGGAGTGGAACCGGGAATTCTTCCGCCAGATCGATCCGTCCCAGGTGATGATGGTCGAGGGCATGGTTCCAGAGGAGACACCGACGAGCGAGATGGCGATCTGGTTCAGCTGCGAAGGCGATCTGCTCGACCGGAAAGTCCGGGCACTTCGGGCCCAGCAGAGCCAGATCGAGCCGCTCGTGACCGGCTACGGCATCGATGCGTTCCGAAGCCTGGTGCGCGAGGAGTTCTTCCGAGAGCCCGTGCCTCCGATCCGGATGAGCCGGGCCGTCAGTCGGCGGACGCTGCTCCCTAAGGATTCGTCGTCCGCAAAGCGCGGCACATTCGGGTCGGACACGGTATCCGACGGTCCCGCGGTTCGTGCCCTCGGTGGGCGGCCAGACATCCTGGTGGCATGGACCTTTACCTGATCCGCCACGGAGAGTCGGTGCCGAACGTCGAGCCCATCATCGGCGGGATGCGGGGCGATGCTGGACTCACCGAGCGGGGCCGGCGGCAGTCACTGCTGCTGGAGGAGCGGTTACGCACCGAGCGGCTGCCCGTCACCCAGCTTTATGCCAGTACGTTGCCGCGAGCCCGTGAGACTGCCCGCTACGTCTCTCGCGCACTGGACATGCCAGTGCAGTTCGATGACGAGCTACAGGAGCTGCGCCCGGGCGAGGCCGACGGGCTCAGCGTGGCGGAGTGGCGAGAAAGGTACGGATGGTTCGACCAACCAATGGGGGAGGAGGACCCGTTCCGCGCCTTCTCACCAGGCGGGGAAAGCTGGGCCGGCTTTCTCGTTCGCGCCGGCGCCGCCCTGGCCCGGATCGTGTCCAAGCACCCCGATGAGACTGTTGTCGCCGTATGTCATGGCGGCGTCCTGGAGGCGTCGTTCTACCTCGCTTTCGGGGTCAGTGGCACCGGCAACCGGCTCACGTTCGCACCGCTCAATACCGGCGTCACCCACTGGCGCCATGAACACAGGCCGGGCGGGACGGGACGGTGGACGCTCGTCACCTACAACGACGCGAGCCATCTGACGGGGACAACGCTGCCGGCCGAGCCGTTACACGACGCTGTCCCTACGCCGTCAGATGAGGCGTGATCGCAACGAGCCGCCGCGCTCGGCTGTTATTGCGGCGCGTTCCGGCGAGCATGGCGGCGGCAGCGGCAACGAGATCGCCGTTGCCGTGCGGCCAGTGCGCCCGTCGGGCAGAACGGGCGTGTCCTCCAGACCGGTCCGGATGCCGTGTCCGCGCGGGATTGCGCGCCGATTGACCGCCCAGGACGCGATGCCGTCGCCGTGGTGCACCTGCTCGAGCGTCACGCCCGCCTCAGCGAGCGTCCGTTCGATCGCCTCGGCATGCGCCACCGCCGCGTCCGGGTCGGCGTCGAGCGGTTCGACCATGGCCGGAAACAGCGGGCGGCGATGTCGGCAGCCACGAGCGCCGCGCGTCGTCGAGAGACAGCAGTCCGGCCTCGATTCCGATCCCGCGTGCCACCAGCAGCTCGCACAGTCTCGAGAATGCTGTCCTCGCCCTGGTTGGCCGTCACAGATCGGGCGTCTCGGTCATGCCTCCACCAGAGCCATCCGGCGTTGCGGGTTGGGTTCGGCGTCGGCGGACGGTGAGATCGATATGCCGGGGCAGGCCGCGCGGACCGCTCGTATGGTGGCCGCGCAGGGTTCGGCGGCAAGTGTCTGTCTGCCGTCGTCGTCAAACGGGTGCACGTGCACCGATTGCGCGCCGGCGTTCACCGCGACCAGCGCTTCAGCTGCGATCTGGGCGGGCGTGGAGGTGCAGCCGGGTGCACGCGGTCGCCGTTCAGGGCTGCTTGCAGGAACGGCCTTGACGATCGAGGTTGCGTCATTCAGCTTCGCCCTCATGCAGATGTAGTCGCCTGGCTGCGTCGCTGATGCTGTCGTAGGGGCGACGAAGCCGGAGTCAAGAGTCGCGTTCCACACTCCCTGGATGCCCGACACGCCGACGAGAGCTGGAACTTCAGCCCGCCCTGGCTGCAGTTGCTGGCTATGAGTGGTCTTCTGGACGTGCTGGGCCCGGCCTCGGTCGGGACTCATTGGCGTCGATCGTTGCAAGACGAACAAGCTGATCGCGTAGGTGAGCCCGCCGATGACGCAGAACTCGCCGTAGACGCCCGGGTTGCCGGTGCGGCCGATCGAGATCAGGGCGCCCACGACCGCGGCGAAGCTCATCACGATCGCGGTAATAGCCGTAGCGTCGCGATCTAGTCCGCGTTGACGTTCGTCGCCACCACCGCGCAGCAGTGCAGCGACGTCGCCGGAGCGCCCGGCCCATACGTAAGCTCCGACGGCGAGCACGGCGTAGGCGACGATCGCCGCGATCGCCCACGCATGGTTTCCGCCCAGCCACGTCGCTATCGCGACGCCGACGCCGCCGACCAGGAGAGTTATCGCAGTGGCCGCGCGGTACCCGTGACGCCTAGCTGGGATAGTCATTGCAACTCCATGAGCACTGGTTGGGTCAGGTCACAAAGATCTGTTCGACGGTCGAACCGAAGATGCGCGAGCCATCGCGATCGCGAGTGGCAACGACGGCAGGTACCGCCCGTTCTCGATCGCGTTGATCGTCTGCCGAGACACTCCGAGCGCGTTCCCGAGCTGGCTCTGGGACAGATCATGCGCGGCCCGTAGCTCCCGCACCCGGTTGTCCATATGTCAAGTGTGCTTTCCACCTGGAGGTATGTCAAGGACCCTTTACATGAGTGAACGGCCCAGAGTGGCCGATCTCTCGCCGATAGCCTCGACGACTGTGACAGATCAGGAAAGCGCGCCCGATGCGATCGTCGTTGGCGCAGGCCACAACGGCTTGGTCAGCCGCAAACCTGTTGGCGGACGCGGGGTGGCATGTTGTCGTCTGCGAGGCGACACCGAATGTCGGGGAGCCGTGCAGACGGCAGAAGTGACCGCGCCCGGCTTCCGCACCGACCTCTTCAGTGCCTTCTACCCACTGGGAATCGCATCTCCCGTGTTGGCCGGCCTGAACCTTGATGGCCATGGCTTGCGATGGACCCATGCGCCAGCAGTACTGGCGCACGTGTTTCCTGACGACCGGTGCGCGGTCCTCCATCGGGACCGCCATCGCACCGGCTGATTCGCTATCCGCTTTCGCGCCGAACGATGGGGCCGCTTGGCTGCGGCTCGTCACCCAATGGGAGCAGATCTCGGGGCCTGTGCTCGATGCGCTGTTCCGGCCTTTCCCGCCTCTTCGCCCGATGCAGCAACTGATTCGGCGGCTCGGCGTCGCGGATTCCCTGCGGTTTGCCCGCATGGCCGTGCAGTCGGTGCGTCGATTCGGCGAGGAGACATTCCGGGGAGAGGGTGGCCGAATGCTTCTGGCGGGCAACGCTATGCACGCCGACGTCCCGCCTGACGGCGCGGGCAGTGCCATTTACGGCTGGCTGCTGAGCATGCTGGCCCAGACCCACGGCTTCCCGGTACCGGTCGGCGGCGCCGGACACCTGACCGACGCACTGGTGAATCGGCTCCGTGCTGCCGGTGGAACTGTCCGCACGGATGCCCAGGTCGACCGGGTGCGGGTTGTCGACGGCCGCGCGACTGGAGTGCGTTTGCGGTCAGGCGAGACGCTATCGGCGGCTCGGGCCGTCCTCGCCGACATTTCGGCACCGGCGCTGTACGGGGATTGGTCAGCGAGGAGCACGTGCCGGCGCGGTTGGTCGCGGATATGCGCAAGTTCCAGTGGGATTATCCAACGTTGAAGATCAACTGGGCCGTGTCCCGCCCGATTCCCTGGATCGCCCAGCCCGCTCGGTTGGCCGGGACGGTGCATCTCGGCGTGGACGTGGATGGGATCGTCGACTTCGCCGCTGATCTTGCGACCCGGCGAATGCCTCGTCGCCCGTTCGTCTTGCTCGGGCAGATGACCACCGCCGATCCGACCCGTTCTCCAGCCGGAACGGAATCGGCCTGGGCGTATACCCATGTGCCCTCGGGACTCGAGCTCGACACCGGCCGCCTTCAGGCCCACGTGGACGTTATCGAGCAGCTCGTCGAACGGCACGCTCCGGGATTCCGTCAGCTGATCGTCGGGCGCTCCATCCAGACGCCAAGCGACTTCGAGTCGGCCAATCCCAGCCTGCTGGCCGGAGCGATCAACGGCGGCACCGCCCAGCTCCATCAGCAGCTGATCTTTCGGCCCACGCCCGGTCTCGGCGGGGCGGCGACCCCCATCGATCGGCTCTTCCTCGCCAGCTGCTCGGCGCACCCAGGTGGGGAGTGCACGGCGCCCCGGGAGCGAATGCCGCCCGGGCGGCACTCGCTCGATCAGGGGTAGCCGGCCGGGCGAGACGCGCTCTCACCGTCTCGCTCCTGAATCGCATCTACTAACCGCTTGAGCTGGTCTCGGGACTTTCGCAGATATGGCCTCCGCACTATGGAGGCGTCAGCCCTCGTACAGCAGCCGCGCGCAGTAGGGGCAGCGCTCCCGCTCGTCAGCCCACTCCTGGGCTGGAAATGGCCACGATTCCCCGTAACTGTCCACGGGATCGCCACACAGCGCGTGAGTTGCGCCCTCGAGGCGCGGCGTGCACGACGATGGCCGCCACGTCATCTTGTTGGTCGGCGGCGACCCACGCCATCAACACGACGTGGCCTGGGGGTGGGCGGAAGCACTCATGATGATCCGTTCCGGCACGCTGCACGATCTGACCGGGTCAGGCTGGCAACACTATACCGAGGCCGACCCGATCACGACGGCCGAAAGGCAGACCGATGTCCGCGCGAACCCGTGAGCGAAATTCTTCGCTCGATCGGGCACGGTCACGGTCGAGCGGATTCACAGCGACGACAGCGACATCGCTCACAGTTCGCGCGTGATCACTCCGCACCGCATCCAACTGATGGCGCTGCAGCACCTGTCGTGATTCGAATCGGCCAGCTCGGGGTATTCCTTAATCAACAGCGACTTGTCGAGAGGCGATCAGCTGGTACCGTGGCTGCTCGGGCTTTGTCACGGGAACGGAGTTCGGCGTATGGGCAGGCATGTTGCGCGGCGTGCCCGCCGTCGAGTTCCGGTGTACTGGTATGTCGTTGCCATAGTCCTCGCCGTCGCCGGTGTCGCATTCGGCCTTGCCGCGACGTCCGCAGAGTGACCATCCCTCTTCCTCCGGAACCGGGTCGACCAGTGGCGCGTCCGGGCCGTGTTCCCGGCAGCTGCGCATCGTGACCGCAACGTTCATACGAACCAGTGCTGCAGAAGGCTGCGGACGGCATCGCGCAAGGGCCCGACTGCGTGAAAGTCACGATCACGCGGGCCGACGGCAGCGGCGCGGCTGGGGTCGTCGCATCCTCCGGAGCCGACGCGTGGATAGCCGATGACGCGTCGTGGCCGCAGCTGCCAAGCACCGCGCACATCGCGAAGGATCGCGCCCAAGTCGTCGCGACCAGCCCGCTGTACGTCGTAACCCAACGCACGGCTCGCGGCGCTCCCAGCCTCCGCGCAGACGTGGGTTGGACTGGGGCAACTGCTCGGGCAGCCCAAGCAGGCGCAGTTGGTCGTGTCCGACCCCACGGCCAGCGGCGCCGGCATGGTCGCCGTGGGTGCACTGGCGGGCGCCGTGCTGACCAAGGATGGACCCCTGGTCTCGGCCCTCGACATGATGCGGGCTTGGCAGTCTGGAACGACGGTCAACGCGGCGCAGTTGGCGGTGCCCAAGACCGCGACGCAGATTGCTGTGTTACCCGAATACGCACTGCTCGCATCAGGACATGCAAGCGACTACCGAGTGTTCGCGCCGCGCGATGCGGCCGCGCTCATGCGCTTCTCGCTGCTGCCGACCGACGCGGCGGCCGCGGACCCGATCAAGAACGCCGCGATCAGCCGGCTTGCCCAGGCGCTCACCGGACAGACGGCTCGTGCGGCGGTGTCCGCAGCCGGACTGCGTGGACCAACGTGGCCGGCTGCTCCGCCGCCGGCGGCGACGGATGCCGGACTTCCTTCACTCCCGGCGACAGCGATGCCGACGATGGTGGAGCACTTGATGTACCACGTGCTGAGCACGTGGCGTCCCGAGCTGCGCCGGACGAACATGCTCATCGTGGTGGACGTTTCTGGATCGATGGGCGAAGCAGCTACCTGGAACTGGAGTCGACCAAGATCGATCTGGTCCGCCAAGGCATCAACCAGGTCAATGCGCTCTTGCCGAGCACCGCCCAGCTTGGATTGTGGCAATTCGGCTCACAACTCGCGCCGCCCAATGACTGGCAGCCGCTT
>ERZ1370068.10954-contig-9608_pt1 | contig 19306 bp, 20 predicted proteins | sample MGYA00561227_ERZ1370068 | MGnify/ENA primary metagenome ERZ1370068 (study PRJEB38410, sample SAMEA6850437) | metagenome | study: Metagenomic assessment of the ecological functions of the soil: analysis of the soil microbiota associated with the...
GTTGTACTTCCCGTTCAGTTTACGTATTGCTGTTCCACCTTCGCGACACGGCGTGCTCCCGCACGACTCGCGGGCGAAGAACGCGCACGATGCGCCAGCACGCCTTCACGATGTCGGTGGTGTCGTCCATCACGATGATGGCGCCGGAGCCGAGCATCGAGCCCGCCTTGTCGACCGTGGGCTTGTCGAGCGGGAGGTCGAGGTGTTCCTCGTAGAACCACAGCGCCGACGCACCGCCGGGGATGAACGCCTTGAGGGTGCGGCCGTCGCGCAGGCCGCCGCAGTACTCGGGCGCTTCCAACAGGTGGCGGAAGGTGGTGACGCCGTTCGGCACCTCGAACACACCGGGCCGCTTCACGTGACCGGACACGGCGAACATGCGCATGCCTGTCGACGTCGGCGCCGAGTCGACTGGAACGCGTCGCCGCCGTGCTCGATGATCCACGGCAGGTTCGAGAGCGTCTCGACGTTGTTCACGATCGTGGGCTGCATGTAGAGGCCCTTCGCCGCCGGGAAGTACGGCGGCTTCAGGCGCGGCATGCCGCGGTTGCCCTCGAGGCTCTCGATGAGCGCTGTCTCCTCGCCGACGATGTAGGCGCCGGCGCCCCAGGTGAGCGTGATGTCGACGCTGAAGTCGGAGCCGAGCGATGTTCCGGCCCACGCAGTCCGTGCGGCATAGGCGTCGTTGAGCGCCTGGGCCATGCCGCTCCTGCGCCAAGCGCCATCTCGCCGCGCATGTAGAGGAAGGCCTGGGCGGCAGCCGACGGCGTAGCAGGCAGATCAGGATGCCCTCGATGAGCTGATGCGGATCGAGCTCCATCAGGATGCCGGTCCTTGTACGTGCCTGGCTCCGGACTCGTCGCCGTTGACCACGACGTAGCGGGGAACAACGTCCGGCGGCAAGAAGCCCCACTTCGTTCCGGCCGGGAAACCGGCGCCGCCTCGACCTTGGATGCTCGGACTCCTTGACCGTCGGCCGCCACCGGCTCGGGCTCATGGCGAGCGCCTTGCGCAGCGCGCGTGTACCCGCCGGTGCGCGACGTAACCGTCGTAGGTGTAGCTGTCGTCGCTGATCGAAGCGACTCGGTGATCGATCTTCGGGCCGGTCGGCACGATGCGCCGCGACGTGCGATGCCGTCGCCGCTCATCGGGCATCTGACCTTCCGGCTGGGCGTCGGCGCCGGTTCCGGCGCCCAGCGATCGGCGGCGACGTGCTGGCGCACGCTGCCCAGCGTGCCGTGCGGCGGGATCTCGTCGTCGAGTGCCCGGCGCGCAGGTCGTCGATCGAGACGGTCGAACGCCTCGTTCGTGACCCGGTAGCGGTAGCGGTAGTTGACCTGCAGGGCCGGGCGCCTCGGTGCAGGCGGCGATGCACTCGACGTCTTCGCAGCGTGATGAGACCGTCGCCCGTGGTGCCGCCCGCCTTGCACGCCGAGCGCTCCTCGGCGTGGTGGAGCAGTTCGTAGGCGCCGTCAGAGCTGGCAGCTGATGTTCGTGCAGATGTTGACGCAGTAGCGTGCCGACCGGCTCGAACTTGAACATCTCGTAGAACGTGGCGGTGCCGTAGCACCTCGGCCGGCGTGATCCCGACGAGCTCGGCGACGTGCGTCATGGCGTCGTCGGTGACGTAGCCGTCCTGCTCCTGGGCCAGGTGCAGCAACGGGATGAGCGCCGACTTCGGGCGCGGGATAGCGGCCGATGATCTCGTGGGCGAGCGCCACGTTGGCGTCGGTGAGCGCGGCTCATCGATCGACCTCGCCGAAGATCGGGTCGACCGAGGAGATCACGGCGACGCCGTCGGCGATGAGGCCGCCGCGCATCATGTGCGGCAAGCGTCTGCAGGTTGACGAACGATCGGCGCCCGGATGTGCATGCGGTACGGCTTGGCCGAGCCGTCGGAGACGATGTAGCAGCCGATCTCGCCGCGGCGACTCGATGGCGCACGTAGACCTCGCCCTCGGGCACCTTGAAGCCCTCGGTGAAGATCTTGAAGTGGTGGATCGAGCGCCTCCATCGACTCGTCGATGCGGCCCGCGGCGGCGGCGTGACCTTCTTGTCCTGGATCCGGTAGTCGCCCGCCGGCATGCTGGTCGAGGATCTGGCGCACGATCTGCATCGACTCGCGCACCTCGTTGAGGCGGATGGCGTAGCGGTCGAAGCAGTCGCCGTAGGTGCCGACGACGACGTCGAACTCGACCTCGTCGTAGTGGAGGTACGGCATCGTTCGCCGCAGATCCCACGGCACGCCGGTGGAGCGCAGGATCGGCCCGGTGGCGCCGAGGCGCGATCGCCTCCTGCGGCGGTGATCACGCCGACGCCCTGGAGCCGCTCGCTGCCAGATCGGCTGGCCGGTGAGCAGCGACGTCGTACTCGTCGAGCGCGAGGCGGGATGATGTCGAGCAGCCGCAGCACGTCGTCGCGCCAGCCGGTCGGGCAGGTCGGCGGCGACGCCGCCGGGGCGGATGTAGTTGTGGTTCATCCGCAGGCCGGTGACCTTCTGCGAAGAACGCGCAGCACCTCTCCCGCTCGCGCCAGCCGTAGAGCATCATCGAGACGGCGCCGATGTCCATGCCGTTGGTGGCGAGGAACAGCAGGTGCGACTGCCATCCGGTTGAGCTCGGTCATGCAGCATGCGGATCCACGTCGCCCGCTCGGGAATGTCGCCGTCGATGCCGAGCAGCTTCTCGGTCGCCATGCGAGAACACCAGCTCGTTGATGAGCGGCGGCGCGTAGTCCATGCGCGTGACGTTGGTGCCGCCCTGCATGTAGCGTGAGCGTCCTCGCCGGTCTTCTCCATGCCGGTGTGCAGGTAGCCGATGATCGGCTTGCAGCGCAGCACCGTCTCGCCGTCGCAGCTCGAGCATGAGCCGCAGCACGCCGTGGGTCGACGGGTGCTGCGGACCCATGTTGATGATCATGGTCTCGTCTTCGGAACCGTCGGCCTCTCCGGAGCGCTGGCCGACCTCGGCCTCGCTTCATGCGCAACACGGCGCCGACCTCCGCGCATGAGCTCGGCGGCGCCGAGCTCACTGCGCGGGCTTGATCTCCTGGCTGCCTCGCTCGTGAGGCGTGTGCTCTCCGTGAAGGTCACGACGATGCCTCCTGCGTGACTGAGGTGGCCGCCGGTCGGCGTCCTTGAACTGCACGGGTATGTCGCCGACTTCGTAGTCCTTGCGGAGGGGATGACCGATCCAATCCTCCGGCATGAGGATGCGGCTGAGGTCGGGATGGCCGTCGAACGCGGATCCCGAACATGTCGAAGACCTCGCGCTCGAGCGCCTCGGTACCCGGCCGCACGTCGAAAACCGTCGGCGAGCGCTGCGTCCGTCATCAGGCACTCTGGACGCTGACAGTCGCAGGCTGGCGCCGGTGTCGATGTCGAGCAACTCCAGCGACCACCTCGAAGCGCTCGGGTGTCGCACGCCGGCGCGGCATGGAACGTCCGGATGGGTCAGGTAGTCGACCGCGGTGAGGTCGACGCAGAGTTGGTAACCGTCGTCGACGAGCGCCTTCATCGACGTCGATGTACTGCGCGCGCGACGGATGCACGATGGTCTGACCGTGCGATCTCGGTCACGCGGACAGCCGTGCACGAGCGTCGGGTGTCGCTCGATCTTCGCTCCATGGCCGGCGCACGGGGTGCCCGAGGATCACCGGCTCGCCGCTCGCCGAGCTGCGATCATCCGGACGTGAGCGCCGCGCGCCGCCGCCGGCGTGCGGCGCGTCGAGCCAGGATCCTCGCCGTTCTTCGACCATGCTGATGAAGCGTGGTCGATGGCGTGGATCAACGTCTCCGGGAGTGGGAGGGCAGCCGGGCGAGTAGACGTCGACCGGCACGATCTGATCGCACGCCCTGCACGATGGCGTAGTTGTTGAACATGCCGCCGGTCGAGGCGCACACGCCCATGGAGATGACCCACTTGGGATCCATCATCTGGTCGTAGGTCTGACGCGCAACGGCAGGCGCCATCTTCTGGCGAGACGCCGACCCGACGACGATGAGGATGTCGGCTTGGCGCAGGTGAGGCGCGGAAGACCTCCATGCCGAAGCGGGCCAGGTCGTAGTGAGAGCGCCCGCGCCCATCATCTCGATGGCACAGCAAGCCAGACCGAAGTGCGCGGCCACGACGAGCGGGCTCGAGCCCAACCCACCAGGCCTTCCAGCTTGCCGGTGATGAAGTTGTGCTGCAGTCCACGCAAGCCATGCTCGCGGAACTCGGCCAGTCCCATCAGGCCGCCTCTCCACCCTCTGTCGCCTCGCCGCGACCCTCGAGCCCGACGCGCCGCACCGTTGTTGCCGTCGTGCGCTCACGGGAAACCGCACTCGAGGGACCGGCGCCGCTGCATCGGACCCCAGTCGAGCGCACCTTTGGCCACGACGTACACGATGGCCAGGAAGAAGACTGACGCTGAACGACACGACCTCGAAGAAGCCGTAACCACCGAGCGTCTGGCGCGAGACCGCGCACGGATACAGGAAGACGATCTCGATGTCGAACATGATGAACAACATCGCGACCAGGTAAAAGCCGACCGGGAAGCGGGTGGGAGGCTCACGGTCGGCACGATGCCGCACTCGTACGGAGCCACCTTGGCGGCGTTGGGATTGCGCTTGTTGAGGAAAACCGACACGGCGAGGAGATGCGCGGCGAAGAGAACCGGCCAGAACGATCAGGGCGGCGACCGCAAGGTACTGACCCATCTACGGCTCCTTCAGGTATGGCCTCGGATTGACCACGGGATTGAGCGGTGTTCGTGCGGTGCGGGGCGACGGCCGACCATGGCTCAGACCGGCACCGGGGTCGTCGAGTCGGCGCTCCGGAGGTGCGCGCGTGACGTCACTTGTCTCGCCGGTGGAGTGTGAGAGCACAGGAGCGTGGAAGATGAGCGTCGAGCCGAGCAAGGATGAACCACGACGGCTGGCGCCGCGACCCGAGATCACGCTCGAGCACGATGTAGCGCGCCGGTTGCGTTTCGTCGACGACAGGCGTCGGGCGGTGCCTTGCCCGGCTCGGTCTTCGTCTTCACCGTTGGCTTCACTTCGACGATCACGTAGTGGGGCTTGTGGAAGAAGGCGGTGAAGTCGAGCGCGCCGGAGATCTTCGGGAAGCGCTCGCCGCCAATGGCCCACACCGCGCGGTGGGCAGGTACTCGGGACCGTCGTTGCCCGCCGCGTGGAAGATCTTGGCCTTGTTGACGATGGCGTCGTCGGCGGCGGCGATCGCCCGGCCACGGCCCGGATCGTCCTCGGGCAACAGCCTCCAGCCGGCGACGTAGCGTGGGATCGGCTCCGCCGGCCGTCGGTTCCGTCCTTCGGCGGCACCGGATATGACGATGGGCGTGGTGGCTGTTTTTCGAACGTCGCACCGACGACCACCTCCTTAGGTTGCCACGACGGTTCGCGGCCCTTCAGACCGATGCCGTAGACGAGCCAGATCGCCGCCATGATCGTCATCCAACCGAACAGACCGGGCCAATGACGATCGAGGAGTCCGGAGGCGAGCGCCGAGGTTGGTGCCGAGCACGAGGTAGACGCTGCCCATGAGGATGGCGACCGCGGTGAGCACGACGAGGATGCCGCGGATCTCGGGATCGAACCCGAACGCGAGTACGACCTGAAACATCAGAGACCCTCGCTCGTACCGGACGATCGCTTGTATTTGGGCGTCGGTGAGGAGGCCACAGAACGCCGGCATGCGCCCTGAGCCTTGGCCCTGCTGCCCGTACTTTCGCTCCGACGCACCGAGCCCGAGCAGATGAACGCGGCGTGATCGGACTCGAGGGGGAATCTGTCGAACGGTGGCGCCGTTCGTCAGGTTGGGACCCATCGCCCCGCTCCCCGGAGACCTGCGGGTCGCCGTAGGACCAGCCCCTGGTGTGGCAGCGGGCGCATGAGCACGCGCCGCTGGCCAAGTCGTTGTTGAACAAGCGCTTCGCCGAGCGATCTTGTACGTGCCATTGGCCACCAACGCCTCGGCGCAGCCTGATGGCGTCTGACGTGGCGGCGGCAAGCTGGCCATCGGTGCCCTTGCACAGTGGCGTCGTCCTGCGTGCAGCCATCCTGCGGAATGGTTATCGATTGGATGTACGCGATGAGGTTCGTGAGCTGTTGGTCGTCCATCGGGCCACCACCGGCGACACCCCACGGCGACATGGGCGAGAACGGCCGGCCGTACGTGAGGATGAAGATGACCTCGTCGGTGCTGAAGCGATAGAGCACCGTGTTGAGCGCCGGCGCCGTCCAGCTCACCGACTTCACTCTCACCGGTGCTGCGGATCGGTGACGGTGTAGCGGCGCACTGCCGCCGCCGGCCTTCAGGCCGCCGTGGCACCCGGCGCAGTTGAACCCACCGTTCGCAGTGGTGTCGAAGTCGAGCTTGCCCCATGCCGCGAAGCGCTTGTCGTAGCTCGCGATGGCACGCGCCTGGCGGGTCGGTTCGAGCAGCCAGATGAGCGGCAGCGAGATCACGACGATCACCAGGAGTGAGCAGGCCCCAGAGCTGCGTTCGCTCGAGCACCTTGCCTTCGAGCGGCCTCGTCGTCGTAGTACGGCTTGCGGTTCGGGGCCAGCTCGCATCTCGGCGCCCGCTTCACGGCGACCGGCCCGCAGGTTGCTGATGACGTAGACCAACCACCCGATGCCGAGGATGACCGCGATCGTGACCGCGACGTTGTACGGGACGCCCGCCGTAGACCATCAGTGCTTCGCCGCCTCGCTACCGCCCGTGATGCAGTGCGGGCCTTCCGCTTCCTGACCGGTGGTGTTGGTGCCGATGGGTGGCCCTCTGCACGACGAGCGACGTGTCGATCGGTGACGAAGCCTCGCCGCCACGGGTACGCCGAAGCGATCCATGCCGCGAGGCGCGGGCCGCCCTTCTTCTCGCCGACCCGGTTGTACTGCGAACCGTGGCACGGGCACTCGAACCACTGCGACGCTGACGCAGTTGGGCACTCGGCAACCGAGGTGCGGGCACTTCTGGTACAGAGCGTTGAGGCCGTTCTCCATGCCGTCGAGCACGGCCGCCTTGTAGACCCTTGGCGCTTTCGAGGCCTTCCGGCGGGTACTCGGTGAGCCAGGCCCGTCCGGGCGCGCAGGTAGAAGAAGCCGCTGCCGGTGCGTGGATCGACAGCGGATGTCGTCGATCTTGCCGGCGGGGATCTTGCCGCCGAACCCGCCGCCGCGACGAGCTTGGGCCACAGGAAGCCGATGCACCGCCAGCGCCGAAGCCGCTGAGACCGACGCTCATCAGCGTCACCATTCCCCGGTTGAAGAACTGCGCGGCGCGTGAAACCGATGGTCTCGTCATCGGGCGGCACGTACGGAGCAGGATGCGCGGCTCGAGCGTGGCCAACGCCGTGGCGACGGTCGAGCGCGCCTCGGCCGCCGCCTCGTTCCACGGAGCGTCCCGACGGCGGCACCGGCACGTCGGGGAGCGCGCTGCGATCGCGGCGCACCGTCTCACGCGAGCGAGTGCACCGGCGCCGCGGCGGGCGTCGGACCGACGTTGCGTCGTGACGAACACGATGATCGCCAGCACAGCGAGGGCGATCACCACGATGGCGACGATGGCGGCATTGCTCATCTGATCATCCTCAGAAGGTCAAAGAAGATCCCGTCGTTCCATGGGAAGGTGAAGTTGAAGCCCGGGACCACGGAAGAACGAGCCGATGATGACGAGCACGGCCCAGAACATCGAGGAAGACGGTGAAGAGCGAGATGGCGAACTTGCGATCCTCCGGCTTGTTGCTCGGGTTCTTGTCCATGTACGGCGCCAGCATCAGCGCGAACAGGCCCATGCCCGGGATGGTCACGCCGGCGACCATCGGGTGGAACATCGTGAGCAGTTCCTGCAGGCCGAGGAAGTACCACGGCGCCTTCGACGGGTTCGGCGTGCGGTTGAGGTTCGCCAGTCTGCAGCAGCGGTGCGTTGACCAACACCGAGAAGATCGTCAGGAACGCCGTGCAGAGCAGCGAGGCCACGAACTCGATCGACGAGCAGGTGCGGCCACGTGTGCACCTTGTCGACCGGCGTCGCCTTCACGTCTTGGATCGAACCCGACTTCACGACGGTCAGCAACCGCTGGGTGTGACCGCCGGGGCCGGCACCGACGCGGCACGCCGCCGGTGGCCGTGGGCGCGGCGATCACGCGCTGGGACGATCGGCGACGGCGACGGCGCCGCCGCCGGACGCGCTGGCACTCGCCGCCGCCACCGCCGGCGGCTTCGGCCTTGGCGCGCGGCTGCGCTCGAGCAGGTGGGCGGGGATGCGCGGATCGCCGGCCTCCGGACGGCGGTGCTCGGCACCGCCGGCGGGTCGCCGCCTCTGCCTTGGGCGCCGCCTCGGCCGCGGCCTTCTGCGCGCCGCTTCGGCTCGCTTGCGGCAGGTGTTCGGGAATCTCGGTCACGTCGTCAACCTCCCTCTCAGCTCACAACGGTCCGGAGATGCCGCCGTCCTTGCGGACGCGCCAGAAGTGGATCGCCATGAAGATCACGATGACGAACGGCAAGCATCAGCACGTGGAGCACGTACCACCGCAACAGCGTCTCGGTGCCGATCTCGGCTGCCGCCGAGCAGCACGAATCGGACCTGTCCTGACCGAACACCGGCGTGTAGCCCATCATGTTCGTGCCGACGGTGACGGCCCACAGCGCGAGCTGGTCCCACGGCAGCAGGTAGCCGGTGAACGAGAGCAGCAGCGTGAGCATGAGCAGCATCACGCCGATGACCCAGTTGAACTCCGCGGCGGCTTGTAGGCGCCGTGGTAGAAGACGCGGCCATGTGCAAGAAGACGGTGAGCACCATGAGGTGCGCGGCCCATCGGTGCATGTTGCGGACGAGCAAGCCCGAACGTGACCGACGGTCTGCAGCGTGTAGATGTCGTTCCAGGCGCGCCGTGGCCGTCGGGCCGGTAGAAGAACATCAGGAAGATGCCGGTGACGGTGAGCAGGATGAAGAGGAAGAAGCGAGAGGCCACCGAGGCACAGCGTGTAGCTCACCTTCACCGCGTGCCGCTTCACCTTCACCGGGTGCAGGTGGTACAGCACCGAGTTCATGATCACGTAGGAGCGGTTGCGGGGGCTGTCGGTGTAGCCCTTGCGGAAGATCGAACCGGGCCGGAAGATCGCGCTCCACGCCTGTGATCCCTGCACGGTCTCTTGCAGCTTCGCCATCGCGCTCGCTTGGCGGTCAGGCGGGGCTTCTCGTCGATGGTTCTGGCCACGTGGTCTCCTCGCCTAGAACCGCATGCCGTAGGCGTAGCCGTGATTGTTCGTACGCGTGTGGACGTCGCCGTGCGGCCGCCGGGCGCCGACCTTGCCGAGGATGATGACCCCGGTCGGGCAGCGGTCGACGCACAGAGCGCAACGGGTGCACACGTCGTCGTCGATGATGAACACCACGTGGTCGCTGGGGTCGTCGCCGGGCTGCTCGGTGTTGGTCGGCCTCGGCGATCGCCGTCGGGCGTCACCATGTGGATGCACTTCCACGGGCAGATGTCGACGCAGCCCTCGCACATGATGCACTCGGACTGATCGATGTGGATGAACTGCTTCGGCTTGACCGCCTTGGTGAGGTAGTCGGCGTCGACCTCGACGAGTTGGTACTCGTCGGAGTACGGCATCATCGGGGGTTGGCATCGGTGCGAGCCATCAGCCTCCTCCTCACCAGTGGACGACCGAATGTCGAGGTGGGCAGCTCGGCCGGCTTGACCCGACCGCGCTTCTGCCACCACGAGAACATGAAGATGTGCAGGCCGAGGAAGACGGCTGTAGATGACGACGGCGATGATGTCGCCGAGGGCCGCCAGCGTGATGTCGAATGGAAGCCATGTACAGCCGGTGGTCGGCGGTCGGCGCTGTGACCGATGAAGATGTGATCGGCCCGCCAGAGGCAACCCCGTTCTGGGCGTGGGTGAGCCACTGGTGCGGCAACCACGCCGTAGGCCAGGAACATCGCGGCCGTACACGCACGTCGCGGCAGCAACTGCTTCACCCCACGACAACGGTTTGCCGACCGGGCGGCGTTTGCCGATGGGGATGACGAGGAGCGTCAGACCGACCGTGACGACAAGGGAGGTGATGAACGCCTGTGTTGAAGCCCGGCCATTTCAGGATGTCGATCCCGTACACCACCTACGACTCCTCCACGACTCCTCGGCACTCCTCGTGAATCTGCTCACGCCACCTGTCAGAGCCGGTCGCAGTGCTCCGACCATCTGCCTGACCTGACACTCCGCTCACTATCCGGACTCACTACCGGACTCACTATCCGACTCGACCCGACTCGGCTGACCGGGCACGGTTCACCGTCACGGCGGCGAACTGTATCTAGTACGGCGACGGCGGCGGTGGCCGTGCGGCTGGCCCTGTCCGTGGATTCCGCTCGGTCCAGTCGAGCCTCTGAGGTGCACCCGGCTTCAGAAAGGACGTCCGTGACCGAGATCCCGGGAACACCTCCTCAAGCGTCCCCGTGAGTCGGCGTTCCTCTCTCGGGTTCGCCCACGGAAGGCGACACAGGGCTCGGGTGTATGAACCGCCTGCTGGGGGCCCGCCGGTGACGTCACCGGCCGCCAGCAGCCCGGCTCCGGCGCCGCGCGCCGCAGGCACCCTGGGCGTTCCGCCGCCAGCCCGCCCGCCGGATCCCCGCGCTGCGTCCAGGCCTGCCCCGACGCCGGCGCATCCTTCTGGCACGTTGCCCGGTCGCCGCCTCTGCTGCCGGTGGCTGGCTCGCCGTGTACGTGAATGCCATGAAGAGCCGGATGCACGGCATGGACCGGCACCGGCCCGCTCGGCGAGGGAGGCAAGAGGTGTACACCTCGAAGCGCGTGTCGTGCCACGGCAGCTCCGGCGAAGGTGGGGCCGGCCACTTCTGTGGCTGAGCACATGGCGGAGAGGTACGAAGTCGTTCCCGGGCGATCGAGGACCAGATCCACCGTCCGTTCGCAAGGGCACCGCCGAAAGCCGAACGCTTCCGGGCGTTCCCTGCAAGGATCGGGTCGCCACGCTCGGTGGCCAGCGCGTTGGACATGATGCCGACTGGGGCGAAGCCGGCGCCGGGCGGCGAGCTCACCGACGTCGAACTGCTGGCGGTGATCTGCCACGAGCGCTACGACTTGAGCACCGGCGACCAGACGAGCAAGCGAGTTCATCGACTGGTGCACCGAAGACGGTGCCAAGTGGCTGGCCGTCGAGTCCGGCGGGTTCACCGCGCGCCGGCATCACCGGCCTTGCGAGCACCTGACGACGCCGTGAGCAGCCCCATGCACGACGTCCCGATCGTGGGGGCGGTCCGGCCGGAGCCGGCAACGGCGTATTGGCCTCGCCGGAGGCCGGCATCACGACGTGTGCACGTCGAGTCGAAAGACCTTTCCGCGAAAAACGATGCGGTGACGCGCTCACACCCCGGCCGTGCGTGCAGCTCATCGACATGGGCCTCGCCGACCAGCTGAGCCACCACCATCGCTTCCGAGGGCCTGCGGGCGACACGGGCCAACGGCACGACCTCGAGCTGGCCTGGCCTGAGCATCCCATCTTTCCGCCTTACGGCTGCTGCCGTGCGGCGGCGCGATCTCGACCAGCTGGTGGCCGACCACGCCGTCAAGGCCGGGCGGCGTAGTCCTCTGCAAGGCACCGACGCCGTGGCGCCGCTCGTCGAGCGGGCTTCGATGGCGGGGCGGTCGTGCAGACCAAGGACTCGAGCACGACATTCGAGCGCCGGGCGCGCTACGCGGCCGTCGCTGACGGAGCGAACAGCCGTTTCGGCTGCCGCCTCGGCACGTCGCGCGGCGTGACTGGCCATACGGCACCGCGATCCGCGGCTGCTGGAGAGCCCGCACCACGACGACGACGCGGATCGAGTCGGCCGGCTCGACGTGAAGGACCGCAACGGCAACCCGATCGCCGGGCTACGGCTGGATCTTCCCGTCGGCGACGGCACTGGTGAACATCGGCGTCGGGCTGCTGTCGACGTTCAAGGATTTCAAGGCGTCAACACCGACACCTCTCTGCGACGAGTACGTGGCCACCGCGCCCGAGTACTGGGGTCTCGATCCCGACGCGCGTGCGGGCGACCGACGAGCGGGCGGCTGCCGATGGGCGGATCGGTCACACCGACCGTCGGACCGACCTATCTCGTCGCGTCGGCGACGCCGCCGGCCACGGTCAACCCGTTCAACGGCGAGGGCATCGATCTTACGCCTACGAGACCGGCCGCATGGCCGCCAGCGCGCTGAACGACGCTGCTCACGAGTGGCGATCGCCGGCGCGCCTCCAGCAGTACGCAACGATGCTCGACGACGAGTACGGGCGCTACTTCAAAGTTGCCCGGCTGTTCGCCCACGTCATCGGCCGTCCGGCGCTGATGCGCGAGCTCACACGAGTCGGAATGCACAGCCACTCGCCTGATGGAATGGGTGCTGCGGATCATGGCCAACCTGCTCGCGCCCCGACGAGATCGGGCCCTGCGAAGAAGCCGCCTACAAAGCCGCCGCTGCGCCCTGGGCCCGCCGTTCCCCGACGCTTAGCTCCCGTTTGTGCAGAAACCCGCCGATACGGTGGGTTTCTGCAACAAACTAGGTCTTGATCTGCCTGCGCCGCCTCGCGATCACCTTTTCGATCGCGTGGTCGTCGTGGGCCGAGGCCGGGGAAGAGGATCTCCTCGGAACCGAGTGACAGGGCGACGCCCCGGCGCAACATGGCGTGGAAGAACGCGGCGAACGAGCTTCTGTCGGCCAGCTTGGCCGTGTCCGTAGTCGACGGCGGGCACTCGCGCTGAAGTGCAACCCGAGCACGTGCGCGTACTGCGGCACGTGCGCTGGATGCCGGCGTCCTGCAGCGCGCCTGCAGCCCGTCGGCGAGGCGCGTGGCCGTCTTCCTGATGCGTTCGTACGCGCCGTCGTCGTCGAGCAAGCCCAGCGCGGCGAGCCCCGCCGCAGTCGCCAGCGGGTTGCCGCGAGAGCGTGCCCGCCTGGAACACAGGGCCGAGCGGTGCCAGCCCCGCCATGACGTCGGCCCGGCCACCGAAGGCGCCGATCGGCAAGCCGCCGCCGATCACTTTGCCGAAGCACGCGAGATCGGGCCGCACGGCGACGAGTTGTTGGATGCCGCCGCGCGCCACGCGGAACCCGTTATGACTTCATCGAACACGAGCAAGGCGCCGACCCGATCGCACTCCGCGCGCAGACCTTCGAGGAAGCCGGCGTCAGGGGAGCGACGAGACCCATGTTGGCGGCGACCGGCTCGACGATCACGCACGCCACGTCGGAGTCGAGGCGCGGGCACCGCGTTGTACGGCGCCACGACGGTCTGGGCCACGGCCTGATCGGTGACCCCGGCCGAACCCGACAGGCCGAGCATGGCGATGCCCGATGCCGCCTGCCGCGAGCAGCAGGTCGGCCGCTGGCCGTGGTAGTTGCCGGCGAACTTCACGATCTTGGCCGGCCGGCGACGCGCGCGCCAAGCGGATCGCCGTCATGGTGGCTTCGGTGCCGCTGTTCACCAGGCGCACCTGCTCACACGACGGCACGCGGAAGCAGATCTCCTCGGCCAGCTTCATCTGCCGTCGGTCGGCGCCGCGTAGCTCAGTGCCGTCCTGCGCCGCCGGAGTGATCGCCTCGACGATCTTCGGGTGGGCGTGGCCGGCGATGATGGCGCCGTAGCTCTGCACCAAGTCGACATAGCGATTTCGTTCAACATCGACGACGTACGGTACCCTCGGCGCTGGCGACGACAGTACGGCGTGCCCCCGACACCGCGAAAGGCGCGATAGGTGAGTTCACGCCGCCAGGTATGACGCGTTGCGACCGCTCGAACAGAGCCTTGTTGTCGAAGGCGTCACCGCGGCAGCACCGCGGAGCTCGCACCGCGAACGTATGCGCAGACGCCGGGTACGCACACCGAATGGTCACGCCAGAGCCTCTCGGCCACCTCGACGCGCGAAGTAGGTGAGGATGATGTCGGCGCCGGCGCGCTTGACCGCGGTGAGGTGCTCGAGGGCGACGCGTCGCCGTCGATCCATCCGTTCGCGGCCGCCGCCTTGATCATCGAATACTCGCCCGGACACGTGGTATGCGACGACCGGGTAGATCGACCGCGGCGCCACGAGCAGCGATCACGTCGAGGTACGCGAGCGCGGCTTCACGCATGACAATGTCGGCACCTCGGGCGAGGTCGGCACGGACCTCGACGAGTGCCTCGCGGGCGTTGCGCCAGTCCTGCTGGTATCCCTTGCGGTCGCCGCCGCCGGCGATCCGTGACGTCGACCGCGTCGCGGAACGGGCCGTAGAGGGCCGAGGCGTACTTGGCCGAGTAGGCGAGGATGGCAGTGTCGGAGCAGCCCGCGCCGTCGAGGGCGGCGCGGATGGCGCCGACCTGACCGTCCATCATCCCGCTCGGTGCGCGACGACGTCGGCGCCGGCGTCGGCCTGGGCGACAGCGATGCGCGCCGTAGCGCTCGATGGTGGCGTCGTTGTCGACCTCGCCCGTCGGCGGTGACGACGCCGCAGTGACCGTGGTCGGTGTACTCGTCGAGGCAGCAGGTCGGCCATCAGCGACGAGTCGGTCGCCCACTTCGTCCGCACGTCGCGCAGGGCCATCTGCACGATGCCGTCGGGATTCCACGCCTCCGAGCCCTCGGCGTCCTTGTGCGCGGGTACGCCGAAGAGGATCACGCCGGGCACGCCGGCATCGGCCAGAACCCGCACCTCCTTGCGCAGGCGCTCACGGGTGTGCTGGACGACGCCGGGAAGCGAGGCGATCGGCTGGGGCGAGTCGATGCCCTCGCGGACGAACAGCGGTGCGACGGAGATCGTCGACCGACAGGTGCGTCTCGGCGACGAGGCGGCGCAGGGCGGCGCTGCGTCGGAGACGCCGGGGACGCTCGATGGGGAAGCTCACCTCGAAATGCTAGAACCGCACCGGCGTCCGTCCGACTGACTGACAGGAGCGGTGTATCGGGCGACCACTCGTCGTCAGCTCCATGTGAGCAATGGGGCACCGGTGTCGGCAACCATTCACTCTTCATGAGACCAGCGCGCATGAATCACGACCAGACCCGTGGGGGTCACGAACGGTGGTACCGTCGGCGCAGCTACCAGCCTTTTCGTTGCAGCATGGTGGAGGCCGGGGTGGTTCCTCCAGGCGAGGTCATCGGCGCGCGTGAGGACCCCGGGTCCGCGCCCTGACGCGAGCGCGTTGACGCGCTGTTCGATCGCATCTGGGACCAGCGCCTCTGCCTGGTCGTCGCCCCGGCCGGTTCCGGAAAGACCACCGCGCTGGCCCAGTTCGCCGAGCGCTCGGCCTTCCCGGTCGCCTGGTACCGGGCAGAGGAGAACGACGAGTCGCTGTCGGACTTTCTCGCCCATCTCGCCCGCGCCCTCACCGGGCGCCCTGCCCGGCATCGCCGGCAGCTTCGAGACCGTCCGCGGCATCGTCGCCGCCCTCGAGCGCATGGTCCGGCGAGCGCGCCGCCATCCTCATCGACGACCTGCACGTACTGCGGGCTCACGCCGGCCGAGAGCAACGATCGGCCAGCTGATCGGGCTACCTGCCGCCGACCTTCGCCGCTGGCCGCCACCTCGCGCCGTCTCGCCGACGTTCGACGTCTCGCCGCCTGCGCCTCGACGGCGAACTCCTCGAGATCGGCGCAACCGATCGACCTGCGCTTCCACCGTGGGAGGCCGAACAGCTCTTCGCGACCTCTACGGGACGACCTCCCGCCGGAGGACGCTGGCCCGCCTCACCAGCGCGTCGAAGGATGGGCCGCCGGGCTCCAGCCGTACCACCTGGCGGCACGCTCCAAACCGCCGCACGAACGCCGCAAGCTGATCGACGCCGTCAGCAGCACCTCGCCTCGGGCGTGAGTACCTCACCCGCAACGTTCTGGCCTCCTCGAAGACGAGTGTGCACGTTCCTGATCGACACACTGCGTGCTCAGCGGTGATCACCGGTCCGCTGCGCGACGAGTTGACCGGGCGGAACGACTCCGCGACGCTCCTCGAACACCTCGGGCGCGAGCAGCTGTTCACCGTTCGCGCTCGACGAGAGGGCACCTATCGCGCTACCACGAGGTGCTGCGGCTCACACCTCGACGCCCTGCTCGTCAGAGCGTGATGGCTGCGCGACAGGGCGCGCGCGCCCGCTACCGCCAGGCTGCCAGCTTGCTCGAAGCGCGCGCGGCTTCGCCTCTGAAGCACTGCGCTGCTTAGCAGCCGGGTGTGGCAGGATCTTGGGCGGCGGTGAGCCGGCTCGTCGGCGAGCAGAACCCGACCATCGCCGCCAGCACCGGAGGTTGGCTCGACCACGCCTGCCGACGGCGCTGGTCGAAGCGATCCACGGCTCGGTGCTCGCCCGGGCGCGTGACAGCGCCGTGGCCGGCCTGCTCCGCACCAGTCCCCTCGCCGACTACCAGGAGGCCGAGCGACTCTGGCGCGGCGACCTGCCCTGAGCGAGACGAGCCGCCAGGGAGCGCATCGCCTCGCGGCCTGGCTCGACCCGATGGCGGCGCACGACGGGCGGTTGGTTCGGCCGGCTGCGCCAGGCGAGCGGCGCGATCCCCTCACGCTGCTCGAATCCGATCGACAACGACGACCCCGGCAGCCTGCTCTCGCCGCCGGCTCGTCGCCGCCCCTGATCGCCGGACAAGCTCCGTGCCCTGCCAGCTGCTCGAGGGCGCGCTCTGCCACCGGGCGACCGACGCCAACCTCGAGCGCCTCGGCCCATCTCGGACTGGCGATCACGACCGTGCTGCGAAGCATGGCGCGCGCCGGCGACGCCACTCGAAGCGAGGTAGGCGAGTGCCAGCGCGCGGCGTCGGTTGGGTCGCCGGCATGGCGGCGCAGCGTCGCTGCGCTCACCGGGCAGGAGCCCGGGACCGGGCGAGGCGCGGCGCGTCCGCGAAGCGCTGCGACGCCGACGGCGACCCGTGGGGCGCGCCATCGCGTCGCTGCTCGAAGGGCTCCGGTCTGCTGGCGGCGACCGAAGCCGATGGCCCTCGCCGACTGCCGCCCTCGCCGAAGTGGTGCCGGCGGTTCCACAGCCTCGACGCCCCGGTGCTGGAAGCGCTGGCGGCGAGCGCCCGCTTCGCTCGCCCGGGCGCAGGCCAAGGAACCTGACGCCCGCTCTCGCCGAAGCGGCCGAACACATGGGCCGCCAGGTGCAGAGCCCAGGCGCACGCTTCTTCGCGATGCAGGCCCTCGCGATCCGCGCCAAGGTCCCCGCACGCCGGACGACCGCCGCCGGCGCGGCCAACGAACTGTCGCGAGTGCGGCTTCGCGCTCGGCGCGCCACGGCGCGACGAGGAGAGCCGAGACGGCCGTCGACCCGGGCCGCGGCGCGCGTCGCGGTCGCTGTCGGCCCAGATCCGCTGCTTCGGCGCCTTCCGGATCGACGTGAAGGGCGAACCGTTGGAAGTCGGCTCGGTGCGGCCGCGGACGCTTGCTCGGTGCTGCGACTGCCTCGCTCTGCCGCGCCGCAGCCGGTGCACCGCGAGGTCATCATGGAGGCGCTCTGGCCCGAAGAGCGAACCCGAGGCCGCGGTTCCGGAACTCTGCAGGTCGCGCGGCGTCGTCGATCCGCCAGCTGCTCCCGCCCGACAGCGGTCTGGCCATCAGCCGACACGGCGACGCGCCGACCGCGCCGTGCCGCCCGATGCTGCGTCACGACGTCACCAACTTCACGCACGCTCTGGCCCAGGCCGCGGCGCGCCACAGCAACGACCTGCGGCTCGGCGCTCGGTGCGGCCACGGCCAACATCGCAGCATACAGCGGAGAGTTCGTTCACCGACGAGGGCCGGCCGACTGGGTCGTCGAGCGCCGCGAGCAGTTCAAGGCCGACGTCGTGGCAGCCGCCATCATCGCCGCCGAGATCGCGCCTCGAACTCGGACGCGCCGCCGCACCGCGGTCACGCGTGCGAGCGGCCTGGCCATCGACCGCTACAGCGACAGCCTCGTGGAAGCTCCTGGCCCGTGCCCACGATCGGCTGCGATCCGGTGACGGCGGCGGATCACGCGAGGCCTACACGGAGGTCATGCGCGAACTCGGAGTGTCGTAACCTCGACGACTGTTCTGATCCCGCCGCCGCTGCAGGCGTTCGCGCAGCACACGCATGCAGGGAAACCTCGAGCGCCGACAACGGTTCCGCGGACCGTTGATCTGACCCCGTCGATTCCTCGGCCCGCAGGGCTACTTCTTCAGGCGAATCAATCTCGATCTCGGTGATCTGCCGGCTTCCTGGCCGTCGAAGTTCTGCGTACGAGCGGTGATCGTCGATGCGCACTGCCGTGTCGCCTCGGCGCCGTGCTTCAACGTCACGGTCTGCGGCTCAGCAGGTTCGCTTCAGCGTGACGACATCGGAGTTGCCGCGTGTCGTGCAGGAACGTTAACGTCTTCACGGGAAGGAAGCTGCTGAACTTGTCTCTCGCCGTTGTGGATGATCGGCCTTGTCGAGGATCGGTGGGTGCCTCCAGGTGACATCGAGGAAGGCGTGAACTGTCGGGTTCGGCGGCGGCATGACCCAGCAGGTGTCGTGCAGATGCGATCGCCATTGACGCAGGATGCGCGCGAGTCGTAGCCGGGACCGCGCGTCGACGTTCGTCGTCGTGCCGGGTACACGGTCCACCGGATCGAACTGCGGATGGATGATCGCGTTGACCTTGTCCTTCCCCGTCGTGACCTTGCCGTTCACCCAGTTGCGGAACGGCGAATACATGCCGTAGGCGAGCCGAGCCGACGAGGGCAAGGGCGGCGATGATGCGTCGCAGCGGCACGATGAGCTTGGCCAAGCCTGAACGCTTGCGCTTCTTGCTTTCCGCTGACCCGTTGCCGTCGTTCCACGGCCGCTCGCCGGCTTCGAGAGTCTTGGGCTTGCGGCGGAAGATGCGCTTCCACCACGGCACCTTGGCGATGACGGCGTTGAGCAACGATTGCCGCAGCGGCTGCAGAACTTGCGCGCCGGCGGTTGCCCCTCGCCGGCACTCGCCACTGAGACGAGGTCGCCGGGTTGAAGCGGCGGCAAGCCGGCTTTCGTCTTTGAACGACCACCGCGCGCTGTGGAGCCTGGGGGGGTCTGGGGAGCGACCGCCGGCGGCGGTCCGGCCGTGCTGCGGGTCCAGTGGTGGTGCGTGACGGTGGTCTTGCGCGCTGTATTTTCGGCACCCCGTCGCCTCTCGGAGGGAGAACAACGCCTGGTGGCTAGCCGTTGGACTTGCTGGGCCGATCACTGGTGCCATTTCAGCGCGGCGGCCACGTGCCGCGGGCCCCGGGTGCGCTGGCGGCCGGGAGCAATACATGTAACTTGAACGGAGTACAAC
>ERZ1370068.11080-contig-9725_pt1 | contig 19304 bp, 32 predicted proteins | sample MGYA00561227_ERZ1370068 | MGnify/ENA primary metagenome ERZ1370068 (study PRJEB38410, sample SAMEA6850437) | metagenome | study: Metagenomic assessment of the ecological functions of the soil: analysis of the soil microbiota associated with the...
AGTATTACTTCGTTCGGTTACGTATTGCTGACACTGCCGCCACGAACACACCTTGGTGGTGTCCCGCGCCCAATCTCGAGCCTTACCATCCGGGAAATGCCTCGCACACTTTTTTCAGGCCGCCTGTCCAAGCAATCATTCGCGCCGCGGTATCGCGTTCATCAAGCGATCGGGTTTCAAGCAAACAGGCGACCACATCCGTATCGAGCGGTTCCCTTCCGAACGCCGACTTTAACGATACTTGGCTAACCGAAGATGCTGCCGGTGATCGTGCCGGCCTGCGCATCGCGCAATCCCCGCGCACGATAGAGGCGCTATTAATATTGATTGCATTCTTCCCCTATGACTGCGGGATAAAACCAGAAAATGCAGACAGACCCGGCGTGGCACGCGGCGTGCTCAAGCGACCGTCTGATTTGAGCTGGTCCGCTGAAAGGGAGAACACAAGACTTCGGCGCTGATGCGGGATCCGATATGCGTTCAAGAAGCGCCACGGCCCAGTTTACGCCCGGGCTCCTGATCGCCCCGGCGGGGCCTTCGTGCGCAGGCTGGCCGGGCCGGCGAGCTACGTGACTTCAACGCTACGCGCAACGATACCCTGCTGGGCGGCTTGTGCTTCAGTCGGGGTGAGGCGGGCCTTATTTGTCCAAATATCGACCCCTGGAATAACACGGATTTCATGCAATTTCGCGCAATTTCGCGCGACGGTGATTCGGAGAGTTGCATTTTCCGTTTCATTTTGGTGCGGCAATTGGCTTTTGGGCGCTGTACGGATCGAACGCTACCTAAGCCAGGTCGGTAGCTTCGCCATCTCTCCCCATATCAAGCAATTGTCGCTATCAGCGGCGATAGCACGACACCAGAACATCACTGGATGGCAAGCGGCCGCCTAAGCTGCGTTCGCTTGATTTCCCCGACAACAACCCGCCGGCAAACATGTGGTACTGTACTTGCTCTCCCACGGAGCGTCGCTTTTTGATGGTTCGGCTGAGTAACCTTCGCTTTGGCGGTTTACGATCCACGATTTGTTCCCGTGCAATTGACGGGGACGCTTCACTTCTGGTGAATCCAGTAGCAGACGAAAGAGTCAGGAGAGCCGAAGTGCGCCTTCAAGTTCAAGTAATAAACACTCAAGCTTTTTATCAACTACAACAAAGCTGTGCGTCTAATTGGACAGGGGTTACGGCCTTTCGCGTTGGTGACGATCGCCGCAGAATCCGCGCCACCTAGAACATTATGAGCAGATGCGTATCCGTGACGATATGCGGGTGCTCGGTATTATCTATCGACGCTGCCCGAGGCGGCCCGATATCGGGAGAATGGCGACCTGAGCACAGCGAAGCAAAAACCTACATCCGGGGGCCTCAATGCCGAACTTTACAGTACATCATGACGGTGATCCTGGTGAAGCTGCGTTTCAGCGAATGCGAAACCGGAGTCGGGATTGTATCTATACGTCGATTCCAGCGAAGTGAATTGCGGCTGGGCTTTGCAGTATCGGTGCTGTCTGAGCGCTTGACGTCACCGCCCGCCCCCATACGACGCATGGGTTCGTCGCCCGTTCGCGTTGTCGCGGCGTGGGCGTTAGAGTTCAAGAGATTAGTACCAGATGTCACATCCAAGTTCGTGCGTATGACAGTAGGCGGGCGAGCCAGAAGGCCAGCTTCCTAACCCGAACCTGGTTTTACCCCGATTCGTTTACCCGATGACGCGCGGGCGCATTGCGCGTCCGCACAACAATAGCAGGCAAAGGCCGGGAGCAGCTAGAAATGCCCATGATGAATGCGCGGGTTACCTGCGGACCGGTATCTTCGGTCTGCCGATCGACGAAGCACGTTTTCTCGGTGCGCGGCTTCAATCGCGCGCCTCTCCCGCCCGGGGCCCGGCTGGAGCAGGTCGGCACCAGCGTCGTCCACTACTACAACCTGGCCGTCGCAGAAGGTTGCGGGGCGACAACCTCGCCGAATACCTCGGGTTCATCAGCAACGAGCTCTGCGGCCTTCGCGCATGAGGGCGCGGCGATGGGCCTGTTCGCGATCGACGCGCTCGCGCCGTTCAGCCGCGGCAATTTCGACCGCTTCATCAGAGGACCGGCGAAGAACCACGTCTACATGTCGTTCATCGGCGCGGGGCTGGCCATCGGGGCGCTCCGTCTGCGGTTCGAGGGGGCCGTCAGCAAGTCGCGCACTTCTCGCGGATGCTGATTCTCGACGGCTACGGCTTCTTCCACGCGTTCTTCAGGACAGATCCGGCCGTGCGGCGGATGCGGATGCCCTCGAAGGTGGCGGCCAATCCGGTCTACCGCGAACGTTACGACGCCGGCGTCGGCCGCGCGCTGTGGTTCGTCGAGGGAGGCGATCCCGATCGCCTCGCGAAGATCGGTCGAGGCGTTTTCGCCCGAGCGCCGTCCGCAGCTGTGGGCCGGCATCGGTCTCGCCGCGACCTACGCCGGCGGCGTGAGCGCGGAGTGGATCGCGCGCCTGCTCGAGGTGGCGTCGGGCCACGAGCTGATGGTCGCCCAGGGAGCGCTGCTCGCGTGTCACGCGCGGCATCGTGCAGGCAACCCGGCGGACCACAACAATCTCGCCGCGCAGATCCTCACCGGCATGACCTCCGCGCAGCTGCACCAGATTGCTGAAAAACAAGCTCCAGGAAATCGACGAGTACGGGGCGACCACGCGCGGCAAGGACACGTGGACCGCGTGGCTCGAGAAGGTCGGGGCCAGCCTGTCGACCTCCATCGCGCAGCCGCCCCCTGGCGTGGCGTGTGGGCGCCGCGCGCTGATCGACTGTCGCAATCTCGTGTCTACGGAGGCCGCATGCCGCTGATTGCTATCGTGTCCGGGAGCCCCGCACCCGCCTCGCGAACGGCCGCCCTCGCCAGGCTCATCGGTGAGGAGCTGGCTGCGAAAGGTGTGCCGTCGAGCGTCTCGATATCCGGGAGCCGCCCGCCGAAAGCGTGCTCGGCGCGCGCACGGACGATCCCGCCGTCGACGCGGCCCTCAGGCTGGTCGAACGCGCCGACGGCGTCGTCCTCGTGACCCCGGTCTACAAGGCCGCCTACAGCGGCCTGATGAAGGCGTTCCTCGATCTCGTGCCGCAGTCCGGCCTGGACGGAAAGGTCGTTCTCCCCGATGGGAGTCGGCGGCACGCTCGCGCATTTGCTCGCGATCGACTACGCGCTGCGTCCGGTGCTCGCGTCGATGGGCTGCCCGCACGTGCTCGGGGCAGTGTTTCTGCTCGATGCCTGGCTTCCGCGCACCGCCGCCGGCGGCGTCGAGCTCGACCCGACGGAGGCGCGGCATCGCGTCAGTCGAATGCGTTGGAGCAGCTGGCGATGCACCTGCGGCCCAGGACCGCGGCAGACGTCGCGGCGATCGACTGCGCGCAGAGCTGTACTGGCGGGGGCGCGAAAAGCGTTCTCACTCAAGGACTCGGTGGAAACTGTGCGCGGGGCGAGGTAACGCCGGCGCGCGACAGGACACCATATTCATGCTTCGGACAACCGAGCGAAGGCTGCAGATGAAAAAAGCTGTCACGGCGTAGAATTTCTGTTCGGCCAGGCGATCATTGTCGCAATCGCCAGTGGCTTCTGGTCCGCGGCGCGCGACCTCGCTCGCCGCGCCGGCGGTCGTCGGCGACCTGGCGTCGCGCTTCCAGTTCAAGGTTCGTCCTTCCGGCCGCGCCAAATCACTCGACGGTCAACTACACCGCCGTCAACCCGCACCTCAGGAACATCGCCACCTGGATCCCCGTCGGTCGGCGCGGCGGTTGCCTCGTCCGACTTCGATGAGACGGCCTCGCCAACGACATCTGTATGGCCGATCCGCGCAGCAGGACGCGTGCGCATCGTGGCGGCGCCCGACACGGGCGATCGCTACGCTCCGTACGTGCTGCTGGCGCCGGGCGCCGGCTCGCACGACGCCTCGAAGGCGTTTCCAACGGACTATCGGGTCGGCGACTTCAATGAGGACGGATACCCCGACATCTTGATCACGTTCTTCGGCCGCAGCCCCTCCTGATGATCCGCCAGCCTTCCGCCAGCGCGCGTCCGTTCGACATCCAGACCGTCAAGTTCGTTGCGCAGGAGCTGATCGACCCGATCGAGGAGTGGTACACGGCGACGTCGACGCTCGCCGACGTCGACGGCGACGGACACGTCGACATCGCTCATCGGCAATTACTTCAGGAAAACACGACGGCATTTACGACCCGACCAGCACACGGAACCCGGAGCTGCACCGCTCGCGTCGGACGCGAAGAACGGCGGGATCAATCGCATGTATCTGTGCCGGGCGGGCTCGCTGAAACCGCGTCAGCTTCCGCGAGGTGAAGCCGTTCACCGATGTCGCAGGCGCATCGGTGGACGCTGGCGATCGGTGCCGCTGACCTCAATCACGACAGGCTTCCCGAGCTGTATTTCGCCAACGACTCCGGCCCTGACACGCTGTTCCTGAACCGATCCACGCCAGGCAACGTGCGCCTGCTCGAGCTGCATGGCCGGTGGAGCCTGGCATCCCGAAGTCGAAGGTGCTCGGCGACGATTCGTTCAGAGGAGCATGGGCGTCGATTTCGCCGAGACATCAACAACGACGGCAACCCCGACATGTTCGTCAGCAATCTCACCGGCGAGTGGCAGCTCGAGAGAGCCACTTCATGTGGGTGAACACCGGGCGCATGGACGATTTCGACAGGGCATCGCGCCCTACGTCGATCAGTCGGAGCCACTCGGCGTGGTCGCGCAGCAGCTGGGGCTGGGACACCAAATTCGGCGACTTCGACAACGACGGCGTCTCTGAAGCGCTGCGGGCGACCGGTTTCATTGCCGGAAAAGGGTGAACCGCTGGCCCGAGATGCACCAGTGGGCGACCGGCAGCGACGCGCTGATCCACGACGCGAGGGTGTGGCCCTCATGATGGACGGCACGACATCAGCGGCCGCTCACGCAATCCGTTTTACGTCAAGGGGCCGTCGGGCCGGTACATCGACATCGCCGATGAGCTCGGCGTGGCCGAGCGCGCCGTCTCGCGCGGGTTCAGCCTCGCCGACATGAACGGCGACGGGAAACTCGACATCGTCGTCGCCAACCAGTGGCACGACTTCTCGTACTTCAAGAACACGACCACCAACGGCAACACGGCCCTGAGCCTGCGCGTGCTCGAGCCGATCGCCAGTGCGGGGTTCGGTCTTGGTGATCGATGGCCACCGTCCGACCGCCGGCCTTGGCTTCCCGGCCGTCGGCGCGGTCGTCACCGTTCGCACGCCGGATGGGCGATCGCAAATCGCGCTCGTCGACGGCGGCAACGGGGCACCCGCGCTCGAAGCTCGGACGTCCACATCGGCCTTGGCAAGACCGCGGGCAACGCGGCGTTGCCGGTCTCGATCGCCTGGCGCACGGCCCAGGGCTCAGACGATCGATCTCACTGTGAAACCGGGCTGGCATACCGTCGTCCTTCCGCGGCGGGACTGAATATTCAGAAGGAGAGCAACAGCGTGGCCAGCCAACTCGCAACCGCAACACTGGCTGGCTCACAGCCGATGACGAAACGAAACCAAAGGATCCGCGCCTGGGGCTGAAGAATAGCACCGCGCTCGCCACGATCCTTGCGCTCTTCGGACACACGGTCCCGGCTTCGAGCAGTCGTTGGCCCAGTGGGGCGTCGCGCTCAGCCGCCGGCTACGGGTCGGCGTTCCTCTTCGACTACATCGACGCGCGATTCCAGGGACAGCGGCCTCGTTATGAAGGGGGCGGCTTCAAAGGGAAGGTGGCTGTTCCTGCTCGCGCCGCGCACCGACAGGCCACCGACGATGGCGTTTCTCCGCTCTCACCACGTGAACGAACCGACTCGACGCGCTGGCGTTCGCCGTCATTGCCGCGATTGCCCTCAAGCACATCTTCCGGACATGGGATGGCAACCCGGTTCCGCCATTTCATGAACCCGAGCAACTTCGGCATCGCGCTCGCGTTCTTCGTGCTGCCGTGGGTGAACACGATTCCGTACTGCGTTCACCGAGCGCACTCTCCGGATTCTGGGACTGGTCCGTCTTGGCGATTCTCTCCGCACTCGGCACGCGCCTGAACATCCAGTTCACGGGCCGGTTCTCGGCTGATCGGATCGTGGCTGCTCGGGTTCTTCGCGCAGGCCGCGATCAGATTCGACGTTCCGGGACTTCGCTGCTGCCGGCCGAGCTGATGATGATGACGGGCCCCGCATACGTGCTGTTCATCGTTCTACATGATCACGGATCCGGCAGACGTCACCGATCGCGCGCCGGTCGCAGATCGCGTTCCGATCACGGAATTGCCGCCGTCTACGGCCTGCTGACTGACGCGTGCACATCGTCTTCGCGATCTTCTTCTCCGTGACGATCGTCTGCGCCATCCGCGGCGCCTACATGATCATCGCGCAGACGGTGAAACAGCGGAACGACGATCGCCGTGCCGGCCGCGCGGACCGCGCCTCGAGCCGGTGATCGTTCCGACCGCTGTGATGGTTCCTGCGCCAGTGACGGCGCGAATGGATGTTCGCCATGAATGAATTCGCAGTCGTGGGCGTCAGCTGCGAGCTCCCCGGCGCCCGATCGGCCGACGAACTGTGGGAGAACGTGTTGTCGGTCCGCCGCGCCTTCAGGCGGCTGCCGGATGTCCGTCTGAACAACGCGGACTACTACTCGGACGATGAGGGCGATGCCGACCGCACGTATCTCCGCCGCGCCACGCCGTCATCGAGGGCTACACCTTCGACCGTGTCAAGTACCGCATCTCGAAGGCGACCTTCGAGCAGACCGGATCTGGTGCACTGGCTGGCGCTCGACGTCACGGCCCGCGCGCTGGAGGATGCGGGGTTTGCCGGAGGGCAGGGGCTGCCCAAAGAGCGGACCGGCGTGGTGGTCGGCAACTCCCTCGCCGGCGAATTCAGCCGCGCGAACATCATGCGCCTCCGCTGGCCGTACGTGCGCCGCGTCGTCGACGCTGTGCTGAAGCAGCGCGGCGAGAGCTGAGGACACGCGCGCGGCTGTGCTCGCCGAAGCGCAAGAGATCTACAAGGCGCCGTTTCCAGTGCCCGACGCGGACATGCTCGCAGGCGGGCTCGCGAACACCATCGCCGGCCGCATCACCAACTACTTCGATCTCGGCGGCGGGTGCTACACCGTCGACGGTGCGTGCTCCTCGTCGCTCCTTGCCGTGGTCGAGGGCTGCCGCGCGCTGCGCGAAGGTATGTGGGACGTCGCGATTGTCGGCGGGGTGGACGTCAGCATCGATCCGTTCGAGGTGATCGGGTTCACGCGCAACGGCGCGCTCGCCCGCAACGACATGCGGTGCTTCGACGCGCTCTCGGAAGGGTTCTGGCCCGGCGCGAAGGGTGCGGGCGTCGCCATCCTGATGCGCAAGGCCGACAGCGGTCGCTCAGGGGCTGCCGATCTATGCGGTCGTGCGCGGCTGGGGTCTGTCGTCGGACGGCAACGGCGGCATCACGCGCCCGAAGTCCGAAAAGCGCAGACGCTGGCCATGCAGCGGGCCTACGAGATGGCCGGTTACCCGATCACCGAGGTCGGCTACTTCGAAGTGGCACGGGACCGCGCACGCGCATCGGCGATCGAAACCGAGCTGACCGCGGTCAGTTGGCGCGCTTCGCGCGGCGGGCCAGCGCACGAACGATGTGATTCCGCGCAATCGGATCGATCAAGGAACTGATCAGTCACACGAAAGCGGCGGCCGGGATCTCCGGCTTCCTCAAAGCGTGCCTCCAGCGCGAACCGCGGCATCGTGCCGCCCGGCCTGCGCGACCGACTCACCGCACCCCGTGCCTAGCCGAGAACGCCGACGTCCTGCGGCGCGCGCAGCGCCGCGGAGCTGTGGTCGGCGGATCGGCCGCTCCGGATTGGCATCTCGGGCATGGGCTTCGGTGGCATCAACGTTCACGTCACCGTGGAGGAGCCTGAGAAGCGATCGTCGCGACGGATCGAGTTCACCAGCCGTGAGCGCCGTCTGATCCAGTCACAGCGCGACGCCGAGATATTCCCGTTTGCGGCGGCAACCGCGGAGCAGCTGCTCACCCGGCTGCGCGTGCTGCGGCCGCGCTCACCGAGCTGTCGTGCGGCGAGCTTGGCGATCTGTCCGCGGCGCTTTGCCGGAGCCGGCTGCGCGGCAGCCTCCGGCTCTGTCTCGTCGCGCGGGATGCAGACCAGCTGGCCACGCAGGTCGAGACTGTTGTCCGCGCGCTCGAAGAGGGTACAGAACCGCAGACGTCGAGCGCCGCAGGAATCTTCTTCGACAACGGCAAGACGCCGCGGAAGGTCGGGCTCCTGTTCCCCGGACAGGGTGCGCCGTCCCGCCGCAGCGCCGGCGGCGCCGAGTTCCTGATTGGCGACGCGTCCGACCTCTATGCCAACTTGCCGTGGGACGTCGATGCCGAGGGAACCCACACGTCGACGGCGCAGCCCTCGATCATGGCGTCGAGCCTAGCCGGGCTGCGAGTGCTCGAACGGTTGAACCTGGAAGCGTCGGTCGCGATCGGCCACAGCCTGGGCGAGATCGCGGCCCTCGTGTGGGGGCGCAGCCTATCCGAAAACAAAGCGGTCGAGTGCACGGGCCGCGCGCGGGCGGATCATGGCGGATTACGCGCGCCCGGACGGCGGCATGCTGGCGCTCCACTGCAGCGCCGACACCGTGCGGCCGATGCTCGCGGGGCTATCGTGCGACATCGCCGCATTCAACGGTCCGACCGCGGTTGTCGTCGCGGGCGATCGCGCCGAGCTGCAGACGCTTCAGCGGCGCGCCGAGGCCCAGGACATCTCGGTGGTACCGCTGCACGCCTCTCACGCGTTCCACTCGTCGCACATGGAGCCGGCGCTCGCGCCTTACCGCGACTTGCTGGATCGCATCCAGATCGGACCGGTGCGGCGCCGCGTGTGCTCGAGCACCGTTGGCCGGGTCATCGCCGCGGGCGACGACCTGAAGGAGCTCCTGGCTTCGCAGCTGGTGCGGCCGGTGCTCTTCCAGCAGGCGGTCGATGCGAACCCGGATGTCGACCTGTGGCTTGAAGTCGGTCCCGGCGACACGCTGCGCCGGACGATGCGCGCGGCGAAGGCGCCGGTGGTCTCGATGGATATCGGCTCGGCCAGTGCGGCGGGTGCGCTCACCGCGATCGCGGCCGCATACGTGTTGGGCGCGATCGAGAGCCTCGAGACGCTCGGCGAAGAGCGCGTGTCGCGTGAGCTGGATCTGGCGAAGCCGCTGACGTTCTTCATGAGTCCCTGCGAGTTGGTGCCCGAGAGCGATGCGCGCGAGGTGAAGGCGTCCGCGAAGGCGGCGGCCAGCGACGTGCCCGTTCCGGTTGCGGTTCCGGCCGTCGCCGTCGCCGAGGACACGTCCGCGCCGACGCCCGCGCGCATGACCGCGACGCTGCGCCAGCTGGTGAGCGAGGCGACGGAGATTCCCCTCGCTGTGGTCCGCGCGCAGGACCGTGTGCTGTCGGACCTCCATCTGAACTCCCTTGTCGTAACCGAGATCCTCGCCAGGATGGGAAAGATCTTCGCACCGGGCGACCGACAGTTCGCGAAGGCGTCGATGAAAGCGTTTCGCGACAGCACCCTCGGCGAGCTTGGCGAGCACCTCTGCGCGCTGGTGACGAAGAACGTCCCGGCGGCGGCCGAGTCGCGGCCGGCCGCTTTGAACGTCGACGAACTGCCGGTCTGGGTGAATGCATTCACTGAACGACGTCGAGCCGCTCGGGCGCGCTCACTCGGTCGTGAACGTCGGCTCGGAGAACGGCTGGACGGCGTTCGGCGATTCCGAGACGCTGGCGCGTGAGCTCGATCGCGCGCTCGCGCAGGACGATCTCGCCATCGGCCGCGGCGTGGCGTTCATCGCCGGGCCGAACTCCGGAGCTCGGCGGCGTCGAGGCGTTTCTCGCGGCGTCGGAAAAGGCGCGGGAGAGGGAGTCGAGCACTTCGTGCTGATCCAGCTCGGCGCGGGCGGCTCGATAGACAGCCTCGCGCCGGCGATGCGCACGTTCTGCCTGGAGGAACCGCGCAAGCGATGCACCATCGTGTACCTGCAGGAGTGGGACTACTCGGCGGCGCGCACCATCAAGACGGAAGCGTCGCTCTGCCACCAGTTCCACGAAGTGATCGTCGCGGCCGACGGAACGCGTCAGCGTCCGGTGTTCAAACCGGTGTTCATCGAGACGCGGCGCGAGACGCGGCGTATCGACAGCGCGGACGTGTTCCTCGTTCCGGGCGGCGGAAAAGGAATCACGTTCGAATCGGCGAAGAGAATTGCGGAATACTCGGGCTCGCGGCTCGCTTTGTTCGGCCGCTCGACGCCCGCGCGCGACGAGCACCTGGCGCGCAATCTGCGAGCGCTGGCCGATGCCGGCATCCAGTTCCACTACGTCTCCGCGGATCGTCACGGACGCGGAGGCGGTAAACAAGGCTGTTTCCGAGATCGAGCGTCAGCTTGGCACGGTCACCGGCGTGCTCTACGGCGCCGGTTCGAACCATCCGGCGCTGATGCCCGAGCAGACCGTCGCCAAGTGGTCGAAGACCCGCTCGATAAAAATCGAAGGGCTCGAAAACACCCTCGCGGCGCTGTCCGGCCGTCCGCTGAAGGCGCTGATCACCTACGGCAGTATCATCGCCCAGAGCGGGATGCATCGGTGAGTGCGATTACGCGCTCGCGAACGAAGAGCTCGCGCGCGTGACGGCCGCGTATCGCGCGGCCCACCCCGAGACGTTCGCGCTGTGCCTCGAGTGGTCTGTCTGGTCCGGCACCGGCATGGGCGAGACCTCGGCGTCGTCGATCAGCTCAAGGCTTCCGGCGTCTCCCGATCGGCATCGACGAGGGGCTGGGCATGCTGGAGCGCGCGATCGAGAGCGACGCGCCGCTGCCCGCGCGTCTGATCGTTTGCAGCCGCTACGGCTCGCTGCCGACCGTCACGATCGCCAAGGGTCCCGCCCGAGAGCGTATCGGTTCACCGAGAAGACGCTCTCGCAGTTCCCCGGGATCGAGCTCGTGTCGGAGGCCGTGCTGTCGGTCGCGAGCGATCCGTATCTCGACGATCACGTGTATCACGGCCAACGCGTGCTGCCGGCAGTGATGGCGTTCGAGGCGATGGCGCAGCACGCCGCCGCGGTGTTGCCGGGGCCCGCGCGCGTGACGATCGAGAACGCAGTGTTCCAGAGCCCGATTGTCGTGCCCAAGGACGGATCCGTCCGCATCCGGGTCTGCGCTTCACGGATCGGCGATCGGCGCTGCATCGCGACGATTCGCAGCGAAATGACCGACTTCGCGGTCGACTCGTTCCGCGCTGAGCTGACGATCGAGCCGCACACGCCCGAGATGTTCACGTCGCGCCTGCCGGCGCCGAACGGGCACCGCGTCGACATGGACGTCAACCGCGATTTCTACGACGCAGGTGCTGTTCCATACCGGCCAGTTCCGGACGATCCGGCGGTTCTACTCGATTCACCGCGACGCGAGCCACGCCGCGATCGAGCTCGGGCCGCAGCAGCCGTGGTTCGGCCGCGCGTTCCCGCAGCGGCTTGTCCTCGGCCATGCGGGGCTGAACGACACGGCGGCCCACTGCCATCAGGGCGGCGTGCCGCAATACAGCCTACTGCCGGCGAGTGTCGGGCGCATCGTGTTCAACGAGCCGGTCATGAGCGGCCGGTTCCTGATCGGCACGACCGAGCGCAGCATCAGCGAGCAACACGTCACGATCGACGTCGAAATCGTCGACGAGGCCGGCCAGCTCGTGCAGCGGTGGGAGTCGCTGATGTTCCGGCGGGTCCTCGGATCGGATTTTCGCGGTCCGTGGCCGCTGCCGCTGCTGAACGCCTACATCGAGCACTCGGTCAAGAACTTCCTCGGCGAGGAGGCGTTCCGCGCATCGCCGACGCCGCAGGCGCAGGAGGCCGCTGGGCGGCGACGCCGCAGGTGACCGGCGCGATGTTCCGGTGCGCGCCGACGCACCGGACGGGGCGTTCGAAACGGCGGAGGCGCTACGCCGGCTGCTCAATCAGGCGCGTTCTGGATACGGGCGATGAGCATCGGTCGAAGACCGAGGCGCTCGCCGATCTCATCGAGCGCGCGCACCGCGTCGAGCAGACGGCGGACGGGTGGCTGGCGCTGTCGGCGTCGACGAACGGCGATCCCTCGCCGGCGGCGATCGCGCAGGTGTTCGAGCTCAACACCGGCGAGCGCGCCCCTCGGTGTAATTCACGTCGAAATTGAGAACCTGACGGTCCGCCCTGGAAAGCGGACCCGACCGAACTGGAGCATCCCATGCCAATCGTTCGCCAAGACAACAGAAACTACTACGAGATCAAGTTCGTGACGACGTTCGCCGACTTACGAACGTTGTCGGGAACATCTACTTCGCGAACTACATCCTGTGGCAGGGCAAGTGCGCGGGAGCTGTTCCTGCACGAGTTCTGCCCGGACGTCGTCAAGGAGATCGAAAACGGGCTCGCGCTCGTGACGCTCGATCTGTCCTGCCGCTTCGTCGATCAGCTGCGGGCGCTTGAGACGGTCGTGATCCGGATGTACGTCGAGGAACTGTCGAACACGCGCATGCTCTTGAGCTTCCACTACTATCGCGTGGAAGGCTCGTCGTACGGCCTCGTGTGCGAATCGCATCAGAGCGTCGCCAGCCATGCGCTACGTCGATGGCGAGTTCGTCACCGTACAATTTCCCGCCAGCATGTTCGACGCAATCGGCGAATACCATCTGGCGGCTTAGCGCAGGAAGGAACTGCCGGGGTATGTATCACGCATTGCTGATCATTCATCTCACGAGCGCGATCGTCTGGGTCGGCGCGGTTTTCATGGGCACGTTCATCGACTGGCCCGTGATCCGCGCCGCTTCGGGCGGGAGGTTTCCAATCGACTTCATCGTCGGCCAAGGCGTCCGCGTGGCGCCCGCCAGTCTACGTCGGGATCGTCAGCCAGGTGCTCTCGGCGATCCGGGCTGACGATCCCGACCCGCCGCACACGCCGCAGCAGGCGTTCATGCTCGGGGTCAAAGGTCTGTGCCTGGCGTGGATGGCCGGATCGACGATCTACGGAACCTTGCGGACATGGCCGAAACTGATGTTTGCCGCCAGCGACGAAGATGCGTTCCGTTTGTACAACGTCTATATGCTCCGCGCGACGGTCACTTTCGTTTCCGGCATCGCGGGCCGCGGTAATCGGCCACCTGTATCGGTGAGGGGTATGTTGGAATCCAGGTTCTGACCTGCATTCGAGCGCTCGCCGTACTGTTGTCGCCCGCCGGCGCCGCGTCCGCGCAGACGAGTGACGGACGGGACTCCGCCGCCGCGGGCGGAACAGAGCCCTGAGCCCCCGGCCCCCAATTTTCATGCGCCGCCGCTCAGAGTTCCAGGGTTACGTGCTCGCGGGCGGCACGTACTTCGCCAACAACCCGAAGTCTCCGCTCGGCACGCTGACCGATACCGGTTCGTACGGACTCGGGCGTCTGCTCGGCAACCTCGAGGTTGACTTACAAGCCGTTCCAGAGTGGAACGGTGACGATCGCCGCAAATGCGTTTGCTATCGCTTCGAAAGCCGGAGCGAACGGACTGAATGCCGACTCGCTCGACTTCGTGCTGACCGAATCGTACGCCGACGCGCAGTGGGTGCGTACCGCTTCGTCGCCGGAGCGGAACACGCTGCGGAGCGTGGGCTACTTCCGTTATCCGCTCGACTTCTACGACACGCCGGTCGCTCGTCACCACCGGCGCCGAGGATCCGCGGCGCATCGTCGAAACGCGCAACGGGCCCGTCATGGCGAGTGCGGAACGCCGCTGGAAGTGGGGCAGCGCAGGCGTCGAGTACCTGCCAAGACTCGAAACGAACAGCCACTTCGATTGGCATTCCAATCACCAGCAGCAGATTATCGGCCGCGCCAGCTTCGTGGCGGGCGGCGCGGCGGTTAACGTGTCGGCCCAGCGCGCGTACGACCGCGATCGCGGCGCCGACTCGATCGGCAATCCGCTGCGCCAGGTATCGGTGAACGAGTACGGAGTGTCGAGCACGTACGTCGTCGGCACCGCGCTCGAGCTGCACGCCGAGACGTCGTTCCGGCGCGATCAGCGTCTGCCCTCGGTGGACTCGCATGTCTTTCAGTTCACCGCGCCGCTTCCTGTCGCCGCGGCGCTCCCCATCTGGTCGGCCGGCGCCGACGCGCAGCTTGTCGAGACGCTCGTCGGCGGACAGTACACGTTCGGCGACCGGACTTTCCTCGATGGTTGGAACGTGATCTTCGAGTACGACTACCAGAGCGAAGGGTGGACGAAGGCGCAGTGGAACACGTTCTTCGGATCAGGTGGGACGACTGCAGCGCCTGAGCGCGGCCGCAACATCCGGCGCTCCGGCTGCCACTCCCCGCGCAGCAGCTCGCTTCCGATTTCGGCAAACGAACGGCCGATCTGTTTGCGCGATCGGCCCGCCTTCTGGGGACGGCACTACGGGTTCTTGAGAGTGTCGCGTACCGATCTGGGCGTCGACGGCCTCGAGGCCGCGGTCTGGACGATTCCCTCGCTCCAGGACTTCAGCTTCGTCGCCGGCGCGAACGTCGGCTACGCGCCGCAGAGCGGTTTTCAGCTGCGACTCGACATGCGGTATTTCGGCGGCCCCGGGCGATCCGAGTTCGGACGCTCGCCGTATCGCTGACGCTCGCGCAAGTGGAGATCGGCTATCGGTTCTAGAGGCCGCGGAGATCACGGCGGAAACAGGTCAACAACGGAGAAACGAAGAAACGGAGACGGACGGAGAGCGGCCGGCGATGCCGGCCGTCGTTCAACAAGGAGAACCATGCGGACAGACTCTCGTACGCCGACACCCTCGCGATCGATCGCGCTGCCACGGGCGGGGTGGCCGGCGATCTGCGGGCATTCGCGGCGCGAGTGTGGCGCGACGCGCCCGACTACCAGCGCTTCGTGTACAGCGTGTCGCTCGCGATCTTCCTCGCGGGCACGATTCACGCCATCATCTGGGCCGTTCTCGGCGGCTCCTGGACCGAATGATCTCAAGTGGCGCAAGCCGACGCTGTTCGCTGCGTCGTCCGGGCCACGGTGTCGATTTGCACGTACGTCACGAATTTTCTGGAGCTGACCCGCCGCCGCGGATGGCAGGCTCGGGCTGGCCGTCCTCACGCCCGGGTTACTGGTCAGCGCGCTGGTCAGCCTACAGCAGTTCCGCGGGACGCGCTCGCACTTCAACTTCTTCCGGTCGCCGTTCGACTCGGTGGTCGCCGGATTGATCGCGTTCATCGTCCCGCCTGCCTGCCGGCGCTAGCCATTCTCGGCGTCATGGCGTTCCGATCGCTCAGGCCCGGTGTGCCGAAGTCGCTCGCGCTCGGCGGTTCGCGCGGGCATCGTGATGATCAATGTCAGCTTCCTCATGGGCTTTATTACCGTCCTGAACGGGGTGACGAACACTCTGGTCTACACGATCCAGGTGCCGAGCGTGATCGGCGCCGCGGGCACGACCAAGGTGGCGGCGGACCGCCGATGCACGGCATCCGGCTATTCCTGCTCGTGTTCGCGCTGATGTCGTACACCGCGTGGAGTGAGCGTCGACAAGACCGCGGTGCTCCTGCTGGCCGTTGCCGGCTACGCCGGGCTGATTGCGGTGTTCGGTCTTCAGGCGTTCAGGCGCGAGCCGTTCGATTTCACGTCCGGCACGATGCGCCGGCCGGGATTTTCGCGACCCTCGTGGTCGCCAGCGTCACGACAGCGGCCGCCGGAGCGGCGAGCGGCATCCGCCGAGGCGTCCGCAGCGACGTCATCCCGAGCATTCCGTGGGCACCCGCTGCCCCCGGCGGTCTGCCCGCGCTGGGCGGTGTCCGCGGCTTCTGATCGCTCGCTGCTCAAGGCGGCTGTCGGACTGCCCGTTGTCGTCGGCGGCTTGATCTCCTTCGCGACGATCGTCAGCCTGATTCTGCCGCCGAAGCTCGCGTTCGAGCGCGCCGCCTGGTTCGATGCGCCGCCTGAGCAGGTGTGGGCGTCGTGACCAACCACGTTGCGGAACCGGAGCGGCGGCGCGAGCTGACGAGCGTGAATCGGATTCCCTCGCGCGACGGCGAGACGGCGTGGCGCGAACAGTACTGGAGCTACCAGCGATCGATCTCGCCGCCGCCGAGCGGATGGTCCGTCCCGGCCGCGAGTGGCGGCTCGAAGCACACGGATGTCGTTCCACGAGCTGCCTGTGCTCGCCGGCGGGCTCCGCATTGTGGACGTGGCGGCCCGGCCGCGGCGCGCGCGTGCGGATGACCGAGAAAGAACCGTGCGCGTCCCGCCGTTCCGGACCTGGGCGCGTGTCTTCGTGATACGCAGCCTCGACTGCGACACTCGATCGCTATCTCGCGGCGCTCGGCGCTGTTCGGCAAAAAGCGCCCGCGCTACGAGTAAAGACGTGAAGGCTGAAAGTTAAGGAGGAAATGGATCGAACCCATGTGACCCTCGGCGGCGCCGAAGGTCAGTTCGAGGACCTGCGCCCGCCACATTTGCAAACGTCGAGCGCGCGCCACTGCCGTCGGCGACGATCGCGCGCCTCTTCACCAGTGTGACCAAGATTTACGAGGCCGAGGAGGGCGCGAGCGTCAAGGCGCTGAACGCCGTCGACCTGACGCTGCGCCTGCGCGATTTCGGCGGTGCTCAAGCGGCGCCTCGGCCCGGGCAAATCGACCCTGCTCAACGTGCTGGCACGCCTGACCGGCCGAGCCGGGGCGAGGTGCATATCGCCGGCGTCGACGTGACGGTACGGTGACCGATAAGGTGCTGTCCCGGCTGCGGCTGAAGTCGCTCGGGTTCATTTTCCAGTCGTTCAATTTGGATCGAAGTGCTCTCGGTCTACGAGAACGTCGAGTGCCCCGGATGGTGCTGGCCGGCGCGAAGGTTGCCGAGGCGCGCGAGCGCGTGGAGTGCGGCTTGACGACGAGGTCGGGGCTAACTGCCCATCGCCACCATCGCGTCACGCACCTGTCGGGCGATTGCAGCGGCAGCGGGTCGCGATCGCGCGCGCGCTCGCCAACTCGCCGGCGCTGGTGTTAGCCGACGAGCCGACGGCGAACCTCGACCTGGAAGACCGGCGACGCGATCCTGTCGCTGATGAACCGGCTGAACGACACCGAACATGCCACGTTCCTCATCGCGACGCAATTTATCCGGAAGGTGATGAGCCACGTGAAACGCAATAATCACGATCGCCGACGGCGTCGTGTCCAGAGCTAAGGAAGAATATGTCCATGCGGCAGTTATGCCATGTACTTCCGGGATCGCCTTCCGCAGCGTCGGGCGGAACCCGGCGCCGGACCGCGCGCTTTCACGATGGCCAGCGTCGTGTTCGGCACGATCGCGCTGGTGACTTCCGGACGGCCTGATCGGAAGGCATCTTCGCGAGCTATCTCCGCGAATACGTCATCCATTCGCGGCTCGGGCACATCCAGATCACGAAGCCGGGTTACCGCGACTTCGCGTCGCTCGACCCTGAAAAGTACGAAAGCATCGACAATTTCGTCGAGCTGGAAGCCTGAGGAGCTCGTCAACAAGTTCGCCGGTGTCGTCGCCGTGACCAAGCGGTTCAGGGATTCTTCGGGCCCATCTCGAACTGGCCAGGCCACCGTGGCGTTCCTTCGGCACTGGCGTCGAGCCGGACATCGACGCGCGGACCAACACCGCGATCGGGTATATCGACGGCGGCCCGCCGTACTCCGGGGGCGACACCGCGGAGGTGTCGATCGGCGATGGGGCACCGCGCGCAAGCCGCACCTGAAGGCGAGGCGACAATGCCCACGCTGCTCACGACCTATGGCCAGAACGCCGTCAACGCGCCGTCGACGCACGATGCATCGTCGGCATTTTTCGAGAGACGGCGTCGAAGCGGTCGACGCACTGGCCGTCACGATCCCGATGGACGCGACGAAGAAGCTCCTCAACGTCTCACGACGATGCGGCGCATGCGGCGGTGGTTTGGTGCTGGATCAAACGTCGCGCACGGCGGAGGGCGGCCGCGGCGATCCGCCTGGCTGGCCGCGAGCCGTAACTGGCCGATCCAGGTCGAGACCTGGGACAGAAGCTCTCCCGGTGTACCGCAAGAAGGTCGTCCAAGCTGTTACACCGCCATCCTCGTGTTCCTGCGCGTCGCCATCATCCTCAGCCGTCGCGCCCAGTATCACGGTGCACGATCACGATGACTGTCTACGAGCGGTTCCGCGAGATCGGATCGATACGCGCGGTCGGCATCATCGCGCGGCGGCGTGACCGCGCTTTCATCCCAGAGGGCGCGATGATCGTGGCTGCTCGGTGGGTTCAGTCGGCGCGGCGATGTCGAAGATGTCCCGCGCCTGGTGTTGAGCGGCCTGCACATCACGCTGCCGCCGCCGCCGATCCTGACCATTGGCCTCCCGCTCCTCGTCCTGTTCCGCCCGGCTGCGAGATCGGGCTCGCGATTCTGGCGGCCACGGGGCTGGCGGTGTCTCGCATCAATCTATCCCGCGCGGAAGGCCGGGCGCGCCGACACCGTGAGCGGCTCTCCGTGCGACATAGGAAGGGACCATGAAGGCACTGCATATGAAAGGTGTGGTGGAACAGGGGCATGGACTCTGGAGTCGGGCCCCTCACCATCGCGTCTACGGCGCTGGAAGCTCGCCGGTACCGCGGGCGTCAGGGCGGCCCGACGATGCCGACGAGATCGTGAAGCGTGGCCGACCTGGCGCCCGTGGCCTGCCGACCCGTTCACGCCGAAGATGGACGTCACCGCTTACAGGGGCAGCAAGGTCCTCAACTCGACCTCGGTGCTCGTCAACACGCACGACTTCTCACGGTCGCTCGTGGAGTCTCGTCGCGCCCCCGCGCGACGCCGGCTGCCAGCTGCTCCGCGTGTCGGAGAATACGCGGGTCCGGATTCCGGGCCAGCCGCCGCGCGATCTCGAATCACGCCCCAGCAGCGGCTGCTCGGGCGGGCGTCGAACGCCGACGTCAGCGGGGACCAATTACGCGAGCGACTACTGTCGAGAGCTCCTCGGCGAGGAGGAAGTGACCTCCGCATGACGGCGCGAAAGTGAACCGCTACATGCTGGAGCTCGTGAAGAAGACCGTCGCGGCGAGAGCTATTACCGGCTGATCTTACTGGGGTCAGAGCAAAGCTACGTATCGTCCGGTTCGCACGGAGTTCTATGCGCAGAGACCGGAAAGCTGATCAAGTACGCCCAGTTCCGCGGAAATTCGGGAATGCGCTCGGTGCCGCGTGTCCTGGGGCGAGTCGTGATCGTGAACAGCAATACGTAACTGAACGAAGC
>ERZ1370068.5142-contig-4178_pt1 | contig 19300 bp, 35 predicted proteins | sample MGYA00561227_ERZ1370068 | MGnify/ENA primary metagenome ERZ1370068 (study PRJEB38410, sample SAMEA6850437) | metagenome | study: Metagenomic assessment of the ecological functions of the soil: analysis of the soil microbiota associated with the...
TTTCGGTGCCGAAATCCGGATTCCATGCCCCACAGCGCGAGCAGGACCCAGCGTTCGACTCCGAATTTATTTTCAACGGCGTCAAAGCGTTTTCGCCCACTCACGCGCCTCTGAGTTGCGCGTCGGCGATACGGCGATTGGAGACAATCGCGTTCACGTAGTCTCCGACGGGCTTGCCGCTATTCCGGCTGGCGCTTTGTCGCGGCGATCACGCGCTCATCGGGCGTGACGCCTCTGAGCGCGGTGTCGAAGGTGGCCCGGCTGATGCCTTTGGCTTGCGCATCGGGCCACAGCTCGGCAGCGAAGGCCGCGAAGGACTGCTCCTGCGCATGCGCTGCGCCGTGGAGAAAAAGAAGAACCGCAAGGGCCGCGAGGTATCGAATGACCATGGAGAAAATCCCGTGAGGCACGATCTGTATCGCACGTTACAGAAGCGATACCTAACCCTGCTCCGTGGCGCACAAGACGGCCGGCGATTTCGAGTTCGAGCAGGACGCTGCGCACATTCGTTGCGGAGCTGTGCGATAGCCGCACCAGATCGTCGATCGACACGGGAGCCGGGCCGAGCAGCGCAAGGAGACGGCTGCGCTCGTCCGTGTCAGGCTCGGCATGGGGAGCGCCGAGCAGATCCTGAAATGGTTCCTGAACCGAAGGCAGGTTGCTCCCGGCCAAGGATCGGCTCGATCGCCGCAATCACGTCGGCGGCTTCGGTTACAGGCGTTGCGCCCTGTTTGAGAAGACCGTTGGCACCTTCAGCTGCGGGGATCGAGTGGAGAGCCGGGCACCGCGAAGACCTCGCGCCCCTGTTCGCCCGCAAGCCTTGCAGTGATCAGCGAGCCCGAACGGCGCGCCGCCTCAACGACTACGACGCCGAGTGAGAGGCCCGAGATCAGCCGATTGCGGCGTGGAAAGTCGTGAGCGCGCGGTTCCCAGGTGAACGGCATTTCCGAAATGGCGGCACCCTGGACCGCAATTTTTTCCAGCAGCTCGATGTGTTCTGGCGGATAGATGCGAGTCGTGACCGCCGGCAAGCACGGCGATGGTGCCGGTGGTGAGGCTGGCGCGATGGGCCGCAGCATCGATGCCGCGTGCCAGACCCGACACGATGGCAAGACCCGCGCCGCCGAGGTCGCGCGCGATGCGTTCGGCAAATTTCACACCGGCGGCGGAAGCGTTGCGCGAGCCGACAATGGCAATCGAGGGGCCGCGCCAACGCATCGAATTTGCCGCGCACAGCGATGACTGGCGGCGGATCCGCGATCATCTTCAGTCGCGACGGATATTCGGGATCGCCGAGGGTGAAGAGTTCAACCTGGCTGCACGTGCGGCCTTCAAGTTCAGCTTCGGCCTGTTCGCGGGAGTAAAATTCGAGGTGATTGCGCAGAGCCGCCACGGCGCGCAAGACCGGGCAGGGCTGCGAGCGCCGGCCGGACACCGCCGCAATAGCTGACGAGATCGTGGAATGTGCGCGGTCCGACATTGTCGCTGCGGATGAGACGAAGCCAGTCGAGCCGCTCCTCGTCGTCCAGTCGCGTCTGATCGTCCAAATGGGTCACCCGCCTCGACTAGCAGGCAGGATGACTACAACCGAATTTGCCGCAATACAACCATAAGTTTAGTCGGATGTGGCCGCTTTTGCGCCGATTTTGCCTTCGGTGCCGTCGAGCAGTCGCACGATGTTCGCGCGATGCATGATCCACAATAGAATTGTCAGAAATAGAAAGAGCACAGCGAAATTCGGAGGTTGCAAAACCAGAGACCCAACGGCGTGCCGGCGCTGGCGATGAGAGCGGCAAGCGAGGAATAGCGAGTGACGGCGGCAACGGCGAGCCAGGCCGTGCAAAAGGCCAAAGCGGCAGGCCAGTAGAGTCCAGTGAGCACGCCGATATAGGTTGCGACGCCTTTGCCGCCTTTGAACCTCAACCAGACCGGAAAGAGATGACCGAGAAATGCCCCGAGACCGGCGGCCAGCGCCGAGCTCGGCGCCAAAGTGGCGCATGATCAGCACGGCAGTCAGGCCCTTGAACATGTCGCAAAGAAGGGTCGCTGCAGCGAGCCCCTGCGGCCTGTGCGCAGCACATTCGTTGCGCCGATATTGCCCGAGCCGATCGGCCCGGATATCGGGAGCCCCGCCGCGCGCGTCAGCAGGAGCCCGAACGGGATCGAGCCGAGCAGATAACCGAAAGCAAAAGCGAGCAGGGCGGTCATACGTATTCGTAGACGGTTCGTCCTGAGACAATCGTGCGTACAACGCGCCCGGTGAGGCGCGCTTCATCGAACGGCGTATTCTTGCACTTCGACTTGAGTTCGTTCGGATCCAGCACCCAGGGCAGATCCATATCGACGACGATCACATCGGCGGGCGCCCGGCTCTTTAATGTGCCGCCCGGCAGGCCAAGCAATTCGGCCGGCCGCGTGGACATCGCGCGCAGCAGCGCCGTCAGCTCGATCTCTCCGCCGTGCACCAGGCGCAAGCCGGCGGTCAGCATGGTTTCAAGCCCGATCGCACCGGGCGCCGCTTCGGCGAAAGGCAGGCGTTTCGTTTCGACATCCTGCGGATTGTGATCCGACATGATCACATCGACCAATCCGGCGCCGACAGCCTGGACCAGCGCCATCGCGGTCGTCTTCCGCGCGCAGCGGCGGCGCCAGCTTGCAGAAGGTCCGGTAGGGCCCGATGTCGATTCTCGTTGAGCGTAACGTGATTGATCGACGCCGAGGCGCTGACGTCCAGTCCTGCATCTTTGGCGCGGCGCAATATCTCGAGCGTGTCGACGCAGGTGACCGAGGCCGCGTGATAGCGCCCGCCCGAAAGCGCGACGAGGCGGATATCGCGTTCGAGCATTACGGTTTCTGCCGCTTTCGGAATACCGAGCAAGCCGAGGCGAGCGGCGAACTCGCCTTCGTTCATGACGCCCATCGCCGATCAGGTTCGGGTCCTCGGTGTGATGCACGATCATGGCATCGAAATCGCCGGCGTAGGTGAGCGCACGCCGCATCACCTGCGCATTGGTAACGCTTTTGCGCCATCGGTGAAGGCGACGGCTCCGGCTGCCTTGAGCAGGCCGATCTCCGTCATCTCCTTGCCCTCGAGGCCCTTGGTCAGCGCCGCCATCGGATGCACGTGCACGATCGCGGTGTCGCGTGCGCGGCGCAGGACGAAGTCGACGGTCGCCGGATCGTCGATCGCCGGAGACGGTATCAGGCTGGCAGACGATGGTGGTGACGCCGCCGCGCGGCTGCGGCCTGGCTGGCGGAGGCGAGCGTCTCGCGATACTCGGCTTCGCCCGGCTCGCCGATGAAGGCGCGCATGTCGATCAGGCCCGGCGCGATCAACCTTGCCGCGGCAGTCGATCGACATCGGTGCCTTCCGGCACGCCGGCCGCGCCGATGCCGCGCTTGGCCTCGCGGATGACGCCTTCGGCGATCAGCAGGTCGCCCACGATGTCGAGATCGCGCGATGGATCGACGATCCGGGCGTTGGCGAGCAGGATCGGACGGCGGTCGGACAACATCATGTCATGCGTTCGGCAAATTTCGCGACAGCGCTTCGAGTACAGCCATGCGCACGGCCACGCCCATCTCGACCTGTTCGCGGATCAGTGACTGCGCGCCGTCGGCGACGATCGAGTCGATCTCGACGCCGCGATTCATCGGGCCGGGATGCATCACCAGCGCGTCCGGTTTGGCGTAGGCGAGTTTCTTCTCGTCGAGGCCGTAGTAGTGGAAGTATTCCGACATCGACGGCACGAACGAGCCGTTCATGCGCTCGCGCTGCAGCCGCAGCATCATGACGATGTCGGCGTCGGCGAGACCCTCGCGCATATCGCGCGCGACTTCGACACCGAAACGCTCGATGCCCGGCGGCAGCAGCGTGGAGGGCGCAACGACCCGCACGCGCGCGCCCATGCGCATTGAGCAGGATGATGTTCGGAGCGCGCGACGCGCGAATGCAGGATGTCGCCGCAGATCGCGACCAGTCAGGCCCTCGATGCGGCCCTTGTTGCGGCGGATGGTGAGCGCGTCGAGCAGCGCCTGGGTCGGATGTTCGTGCGAGCCGTCGCCGGCATTGATCACCGAACAATCGACCTTGCGCGCCAGCAGTTCGACCGCGCCGGATGCATGATGGCGCACGACGATGATGTCCGGGTGCATGGCGTTGAGCGTGATGGCGCGTGTCGATCAGCGTCTCGCCCTTGCGCATGGACGATGAGACTGACCGACATGTTCATCACGTCGGCGCCGAGCCGCTTGCCGGCGAGCTCGAACGAGGCCTGGGTGCGGGTCGAGACCTCGAAGAAGAGATTGATCTGGGTGCGCCCGCGCAGCGGCGCGCGCTTCTTCTCGACCTGGCGGTTGAGATCGACGAATTCCTCGGCGAGATCGAGGAGGCCGAAATATCCGCTCGCGAAAGTCCTTCGATCCCCAACAGGTGCCGCCTGCTGAGGACAAACGAGGGTTTCGGCGCAATGGTCATTAAAGCAAGACCTATAGGCGCAACCGGCTTGTCCGGCAGGGCGTTACCCGCCGATCCACAAGGCACTCGTCCCCATCGTTAATGTTTTTCGTTGAGCGTCAGGACCGCGCCGTGTGTCCAGGGCGATCTGGAGCCAGCTGATGACCACTCCTTTTCAGTCGGGGGTTCCCGCAACTATTCGTGAATGTGTGCGATATGCCGCGCGCGTTCCAGGCGGTTACGCAGGAACCGCGCAGTCCCGTTCCAGTGTTGAGCCCGGATACCTGAAAAGCCGGCACTGAAAGGAGACCAGTATGAAGACGACTTTTCAAATATGCCGCCACGGTGGCATTGACGGGTGCGCTTGCGGTTGCCGCAGGCGTCACCGGGTGAAGCGCGTAATGGCCGCAATGCAGCCGCGATCGGGCTCGGCGTAGGCGCAGCGGTGGCGGGCGCGGCGATTGCCAGCTCGGCCTATAACAGCGGCTATTATTACGGCGATCCGGGTTACGCCTATGGCCCGGGCTACGCTTATGCGCCGGGCTATGCCTATGACGACGGATACGCCTATGGCGCCGGCCTATGCGCCGCTATCGCCCACACTACTATGGCGATCAGGTGGTCGCGATCAACACCGCACCAACAATTTCTCGGTTGACTCGCAGCGATAGGCTGAGGGGGCAAGTCGAGAAGGAGAGAGGCCGCTCTTCGGAGCGGCTTCTTCTATTATAGGCGATCGGCCGATGACCCACTCCGCTCATTCCCGCGTAAGCGAATCCAGAGATACAAACTCGGACCTTAGTTACCTGGGTCGCTTTCCGCGGGGACGAACGGAGTGTGCGCTAGGACACATAATCCAAACGCGCCTTCTACAACCTCGCCAGGCGATCGAGTGCGCCTTGCAGGATGAAGGCGGCGGCGTGCTGATCAATCACGGCAGCGCGCTTTTTGCGGCTGACGTCGGCCGCGATTCAGTTCGCGGTTTCGACCGCAACACGTCGAGAGCCGCTCATCCCAGAGAGCGATCGGCAATTCGGTGAGTTTGGCGAGATTGCGCGCGCGAAGCGCGGTCGATTGGCACGCGGGCCCTCGCTGCCATCCATATTGATCGGCAGGCCGAGCACGAATCCGACGGCGGAGCGTTCGGCGGCAAGCACGAGCACGCGTTGCGCGTCGGTGGTGAAAGTCCTGCGCGCGATGGTCTCGACGCCCGTTGCAAGTTTTCGATCGGGATCACTGGAGGCAACGCCGATGGTCTTGGTGCCGAGATCAAGCCCGATGAGGCTCCGCGGGCGAGGCAGGTGCGCGACGAGCTTCAACGAGGGGCAGGATGACGGGCATGCTCAGGGTACGGTACCCGCCGGAAGCTGCTCGGCAAAATCGGCGATGTCCCCCGCGGTCGTAAACCACACGCGCTCGCGTCGGCGTGGCTGGCAATGTGCCTCATTGCGCGCGCCAGATGCTTGAAACGATGCGGCCAGCCGACGACGTAGGCGTGGAGTGCAATTCCCATGACCAGCGGGCGCCTTGTGCATTCCTCGTGCATCACTTCGAACGCGTCCACAATCATGTCCGCGAATTCCGAGCCTCGCGCTTGCGCGCGCGACAATCTGCGGAATGTCGTTGAGCTCTTGCGGATAGGGTAGCGAGAGAATGCGGCCTCCACGCGTTTTCATCCAGACCGGTTGATCGTCGTGGCACCAGTCGAGCAGGTAGCGATAGCCGGCCTCGTGCAACAGGTCGAGGGTCAGCGGAGATTGCGAAATCCATGGCCCGAGCCAGCCTCGCGGCCGCTTGCCCGGAATGTTTTTCGACCGCCGCGGTCGTTTCCTCGATCAACAGGCGTTCCTTGTATTCGGTCAGGTCGCCCTGGCGTTCGGAATTGCTGCGGGCCGTGGCCGACGATTTCGGCGCCGGGAAAGCCGTGACCGCCTCCGCGCGTGCCGGTACATCTCCTGCATTGACGAGCAGCGACACGGGCAGATTTGAGCTCGGCCTGAACAGGTCGGCCAGCCGGAAAACCCCCACGCGGTTGCCGTGAAGTCGCGCCAGGCGTAGTTGAGCACGTCCGGCTGGGACCCGCCGGGTGCGAGCTCGGCGCTGAGTCCTTCTCCGAATGAAAACCATTCAAGGTTGAGGGCAACGTAAATCGCGAGACGTTTACCGCCCGGCCAGTCGTAAACCGGACGCGCCGAGATGGGAGAGTAGGGATACCGGTCGTGGGTGCGGGCAGTCATTTCGGAATGGTAGCCGGTTCCCCGGCCGCTGTCTGCCTCCTCTTGGTGCGCAGGTTAGCGGCACGGCTTCGCCAAACCCTGATCCTGCCTAAAGCCAATACGAATTCCTGCCCGCGGCAAGACGCGATAGTCATCTCCGGCCTATGTGGCTGGGACGAACGAGCGCTTGAGCCTACTTCAAGGTCGAACACCCTAGTCGTGCTGGCGCCGATGGCCGGCGCGATGGATACCGGTTTGGCGATCGCCGCTGCCGAGGCCGGCGCACTCGGCTCCGCTGCCGATCGCCATGCTCGATGAGCGGCAGATGCGCGACCACATGGCAAAATTCCGCGCCGCCACCGCGACAAGCCGGTCAATCTGAATTTCTTTCGCTCACAAGCCGGCGGTGCCGAACAACGCGCGTGAGCATGCCTGGCGTGAAGCATTGAAACCCTATTACGTTGAGTTCGGCATCGATCCCGCAGCTTCCGTGCCGGCGAGCAACCGCATTCCGTTCGATCCGAGGTGTAGTGCTCAGTCGTGGAAGAACTCAAGCCGGAGGTCGTGAGCTTCCATTTCGGGTTACCGGCGACGGCGTTGCTTGGTGCGTGTGAAGGACGCCGGGCTGCATATGTCATGGTCTGCGGCGACCACGGTGGCCGAGGCGCGCTGGCTGGAGGCGAATGGCTGCGATGTCGATCATCGCCCAGGGTTACGAGGCGGGCGGCCATCGCGGAATGTTCCTCACCGACGACATCTGACGACGCAGGTTGGAACCTTTGCGCTGGTGCCGCGAGGTGGTCGACGCCGTGACGGTGCCGGTCAGTCGCCGCCGGCGGCATCGATGACGCGCGGGATACGTGGCGGCTCTCTGCACTGGGGGCATCCGCTGTGCAGATCGGGACGGCGTATTTGTTCTGCCCGGAAGCCGAGAACCTTGCCTCCGCATCGCGCACGCGCTACGGGCAGCGCGCGACGACGGGACGGCTGCTGACGCAACCTGCATTCGGCGGGAGGCCGGCGCGCGGCCTCATCAACCGCGGCAATGCGCGAGCTGGGACCCGATCAGCGATGTCGTCGCCGGAATTTCCGCTGGCCGGCGGCGCGCTGGCGCCCGCTGCATGCAAAGGCGCTGGCGCAAGGCTCGGGCGATTTCTCGACGCATGCTGGGCAGCGGCCAGGCGGCGGGCCTCGGCCGCGCCATGCCCGCTGCGCGAGCTGATCGAGACACTCGGTGAATCGGAAGCGCAGAGGCTGCTGACGCCGGATGGTTTGATGGCGGCAGCTGGGGCGGTTGTCGCGTTGAAAGCCGCTCTGCTATAGGCTTGGCGCCGATAGAAACTACCCCGGAAATTTCATGTCCGTTGACGCCGATACTGTCCGCCGCATAGCGCATCTCGCCCGCATCGCCGTGGCTGAGGATGAAGTCGAGCATCTCAAGGATGAGCTCAACGCCATGCTTGCCTTTGTCGAGCAGCTTGGGAGCGTCAAGGTCGACGGTGTCGAGCCGATGACCTCGGTGACGCCGATGACGATGAAGAAGAGAGCAGACGCTGTGACAGATGGCGGCATCGCCGAGGACATCGTCAGGAATGCGCCGTCAAGCGACGATAACTATTTTGTCGTCCCGAAAGTGGTGGAATGATGCACGCAACGGATCATTCCACCATCCCCGGGCGAGCGTCGCGAGACCCGGGGATCTCGTACAGCAAGACGGACGGCATGACAGGGTAACCGTGATGTGCATCGCCTGCGAACTCGGATACCTGAGCATGCTCGACGCGCTCGAGGCGGAACGCAGCGCGTCGAAGAAAAAGGTCGTCCGCGTTGACGCAGCCGATTTTGTTTGTGACGCGCCCGCCGAACAGCCCAGCGCAAGCCCCGCAGGCGTGCGCCACGACCGTCGGATGAGCCCGCGCCGTGAGTGAACTGACTTCGCTGACTTTGGCTGAGGCGCGCGACGGGCTGACAAGGAAATCCTTCTCCGCCGCCGAATTGTCTGCCGCACATCTGACGGCCATCGAGAAGGCGCGCGTCGCTCAACGCCTATGTGCTCGAAACGCCGGAACTGCGCCGCCGACATGGCGAAAGCCTCCGATGCGCGGATTGCATCAGGCGACGGCCGGCCGCTGGAAGGATTCCGCTCGCCGTCAAGGATCATGTTCTGCACGGCGGGCGTGCGGTCGACCGCCTGCTCGCACATCCTCGACAATTTCGTGCCGACCTACGAGTCGACGGTGACGTCGCAGCTCTGGCGCGACGGCGCGGTGCTCCTCGGCAAAACCAACTGCGACGAGTTCGCGATGGGCTCGTCGAACGAGACGTCGCATTTTGGGTCCGGTGCATTCGCCGTGGCGGCGCAGGGGCTCGAACACGCCGCTGGCGCCGGGCGGTTCATCCGGCGGGTCCGGCTGCGGCGGTCGCTGCGCAACTCTGCGCTCGGCGCGACCGGCACGGATACCGGCGGCTCGATCCGCCAGCCTGCGGCGCTTTACCGGCACCGTCGGCGTGAAGCCGACTTACGGCCGCTGCTCGCGCTGGGGCATCGTTGCCTTCGCATCTTCGCTCGATCAGGCGGGACCGTTCGCACGCACGCGTGCGCGATGCGGCGATCACTGCTGCGCTCGATGGCGGGTCCCGATCCGAAAGACACGACCTCGGTCGATCTTGCGGTGCCCGACTACGAGGTCGGCGGTCGGCAAATCGGTGAAAGGCCTGCGCATCGGCATCCCGAAGGAGTACCGGCTTGATGGCATGCCTGCCGGAGATCGAGAAACTCTGGGAGCAGGGGCGCGCGTGGCTGAAGGCTGCCGGGCGCCGAGCTCGATCGAGGTATCGCTGCCGCATACGAAGTATGCGCTGCCGGCGTACTACATCGTGGCGCCTGCGGAAGCCTCGTCCAATCTCGCGCGTTACGACGGCGTGCGCTACGGGCTGCGCGTGCCCGGCCGCGACATCATCGACATGTATGAGAAGACGCGCAGCGATGGTTTTGGCGCCGAGGTACGCCGGCGCGTGATGATCGGCACTTACGTGCTGTCGGCCGGCTACTACGACGCCTATTACCTGCGCGCGCAGAAGGTGCGCACCCTGATCAAGAAGGACTTCGAGGATTGTTTCGCGGCCGGCGTACACGCCATGCTGACGCCGGCAACGCCCTCGGCCGCGTTCGGGCTGGGCGAGAAGGGCGCCGCCGATCCGGTCGAGATGTACTTGAATGACGTATTCACGGTGACGGTGAATATGGCCGGGCCTGCCTGGCATTGCCGTGCCCGCGGGTCTGGACGCGCAGGGTCTGCCTTTGGGATTGCAGTTGATCGGCCGGCCGTTCGACGAGGAGACGCTGTTTTCGTTGGCCACGGTCATCGAACAGGCCGCGGGGCAGTTCAGTCCGAAACCGTGGTGGTGAGGCTACTTGTCCGTCGTTGAAATCGGAGGAAGGTCCTGGTCTCCCTCGACCGTTTTCTTTCCGCCCAGTTCGCCGCCACTCAGGATAAAAATGACCGCGATCACGGCGACCACGCCGCCGATCAGGATGCCGAATGAGCCGTTGCTGTCTTTCTTCATGACGGTATTCCAACGTCTGCCGCCCGGCCGTGATTCCGACCAAATGCTCCGCGAATTCGCAGAAATCGTTGCAGAATTCGGGCCATTTCGTGGAATGCACTGTGCAACTTCGGCAGGGCAGCTTTGCGAAAACGGCCGGACACGCTACGAAACGGGAAATCACGGGCGGCCACAGCCGCAACAGGGTGACATGGACACTCAGCCCAACGCTAAAAGTTTCTGAAAGGCGCGACCGGCGACTGGGAAGTCGTCATCGGCATGGAGGTCCATGCGCAGGTTACCTCCAGGTCGAAGCTGTTTTCCGGCGCGTCCACCGAGTTCGGCGGCGCCCCGAACAGCCATGTTTCACTGGTGGATGCCGCGATGCCGGGCATGCTGCCGGTCATCAACGAAGAATGCGTACGCCAGGCGATCCGGACGGGACTCGGACTGAAAGCCAGGATCAATCTCAAATCGGTTTTCGACCGGAAGAATTATTTCTATCCCGATCTGCCGCAGGGCTATCAGATCAGCCAGTACAAATCGCCGGTGGTCGGCGAGGGCGCGGTGACAGTCGACCTCGACGGCGGCGACAGCGTCACGGTCGGCATCGAACGGCTGCATCTCGAACAGGACGCCGGCAAGAGCATCCACGATCGCTCTCCGGTGAACTCCTATGTCGACCTCAATCGCTCCGGCGTTGCCGTGATGGAGATCGTATCGAAGCCCGACCTTCGTTCGGCCGACGAAGCCAAAGCCTTCATCACGAAGCTTCGTTCGATCCTGCGCTATCTCGGTACCTGCGACGGCGATATGGAGAAAGGAAGCCTGCGCGCCGATGTCAACGTTTCGGTGCCGCCGCCCGGGCGAACCGCTCGGCACGCGTTGCGAAATCAAGAACGTCAACTCGATCCGCTTTATCGGACAGGCGGTCGAGCACGAGGCGCGCCGGCAGATCGAGATCATCGAGGAAGGCGGGTCGATAGATCAGGAAACGCGTCTGTTCGATGCGACGCGCGGCGAGACACGGTCGATGCGGTCGAAGGAAGAGGCGCATGACTACCGCTACTTCCCCGATCCCGACCTGCTGCCTCTGGAATTCGACGCGGCTTACGTCGAGGAACTGAAGAAAAATCTGCCGGAGCTGCCCGACGAGAAGAAAGTGCGCTTCATGCGTGAGTTTTCGCTGTCGGCTTACGACGCCGAGTGTGCTGGTTGCCGAGCGTGAGACCGCGGAATATTTCGAAGGCGGTTGCCAGGGGCCGCGACGCGAAGGCTGCCGCGAACTGGGTGATCAATGAATTATTCGGGCGCCTGAACAAGGAAGGAAGGACATCGGATCCTCCCCGTATCTGCTGGCCAGCTTGGCACGATGCTTGACCTGATTGCCGACGGCACGATTTCCGGCAAGATCGCGAAGGATCTGTTCGAAGTGGTCTGGCAGGAAGGCGGTGATCCGCGCGCGGTCGTCGAGCAGCGCGGGATGAAGCAGGTGACCGACATAGGCGCGATCGAGAAGGTCGTCGACGACATCATCGCCAGGAACCCGGATAAAGTTGCCGATGCCAAGAGCAACCCGAAAGCGATCGGGTGGTTCGTTGGCCAGGCGATGAAGGCATCCGGAGGTAAAGCGAGCCCGCAAGCAGTCAACGACGTATTGAAACGCAAACTCGGACTGTGAGCGTGCAACGCGTCGGTCTGGGTCGCAAAGTTTTCTGAAATTCCGGTTGCAGGAGCACGGAGCGCGCAAAATTTTGCGTGTGAGGCTTGTCTCTCGTCCGTTTGACGGAGATCTTTGATTGCACTGCAACAACGACCCACCCGAATCACTTTCGCCGATCTGCTCGTTTTTGATCGATCCGGTGCTTCAGAGCCCTTGCGTGCGGTCGGCTGTGCAAAATTATTTGGTTGCGCGCACATGCACGCCGCAAACACCGTTAATGCAAAGTGTGATGCGTTCCGCGCAAAAATCCTGTCGCAGAAGCGTGCCCAAGGCGGGCACCGATTGCTGCAAAACTCCTTATTTCATCATGGTTTCTGCAATTCGGTCGGTGTGCGCACGAATTTTCGTCGCGCGTTGCACGCGTGCGCATTCAGTTCGTGCGCTTGTCGGAAAATTGCGTTGCAGCGTGTCGGAAGCCGCTCGCATGCACGTTTGATCAAGCAGTAACGTTCTTTTTCGCTGCGCTGTAGTAAACCGAGTGCCAGCGCGTGTCGATCTGCGACGCGTGCTGATGCGACACCCGCCATGTTTCATGGCTAGGAGGGCAGCAATGGCTAAACGTAGGAAGAAGGCAGCGGCGAAAGCAGCGAAGAAGACGAAGCGCCGGAAGAGGAAGCTTTAGTCTGACGCAGCTTCCCGATCTTCGGCCTTACGTGTCGGAGATGGAGTCATACGGGCCGGTGCGCGTCATGGAGTGATCCGCGCAATGCGATCGCGCCGCGGCGCCCCGGTTCCGGATGACACAAAGAGGGCGTCGGCGAGACTTCAGGTCTCGCCGACGCCCTCAGCTTTTTCAAAGCCGAGTTTTTTGAAGTCGGTTGTTCATGCGCGCTGGAAAAATTTTTGCGACGCGCTAGTTCGACGTGCGGACTTGAGACGTTTGTTGCATGCGCTCCAGAATTTCGGCCACGTCGTTCCTTTTTCGACTTTGCTGGCGGCCTTTGCCTCCTTCCATTCGACAGCGCACTTCTTTTGCCGCTCGCGCGCCGCGAGCTGCCGGTGCTCGGCTCTCTTCTTGGATTTCGCGGTTTTGTCGGACGCGGGCGCCTGCTGTTGCGCGGCGGCGGTCGATACGGATCCAGGCATCGGCGCCGTGATCATTCCGACGGCGAGCGCGGCAGCAAACATGACTTTGTGCATGAGTTCACTTCCTTTATTTCCACGGTGCGGCTCCTGCCGGCCGGCAATCGGCCTCAGTCCGCAACCTGAAATCACGATAACTCGCATAGGTTGTATGCTCCATCCTGCGATCGCATGAGACGTACCTGAGACGGCGGTTGCGGATTGCGGTTGTCGCGCCTAGGTCTGTGCGGTTGTTCTGGGAAAGCAATTTGAGAACGGAGCAGGAGCATGGCGCGCGGAAAGACAAAACGGCCGGCATTGAGGGCGGCCAAGCAAAAACGAACAAGACAAAAACGAGCAAGACAAAAGCGAAGAAGAAACCGGCCAAAAACCGCAAAGCCGATCGAGCTCTATTACTGGCCCACGCCGAACGGCTTCAAGATCTCCGATCATGCTCGAGGAATGTGGCCTGCCGTATGTCCTCAAGCCGGTGAACATCTCCAAGGGAGAGCAGTTCAATCCTGATTTCCTGAAGATCGCTCCCAACAACCGCATGCCGGCGATTATCGACCCGCAGGGCCCGGCGGGCGTCCGATTTCCATCTTCGAGTCAGGTGCGATCCTGCAATATCTCGGACGCAAAACCGGGAAGTTCTATCCTGCGGACGAGCGCGCACGCATCGAAGTCGATCAATGGCTGTTCTGGCAGATGGGCGGCGTCGGGCCGATGGCAGGGCAGGTGCACCACTTCAAGAATTATGCCGTCGAGACGCTGACCTATGCGATCAACCGGTATGTGGACGAGGTGAACCGGCTCTACGGCGTGATGAACCTCCGCCTCAAGGATCGGCCGTTCATTGCCGGCAAATATTCCATCGCCGACATGGCGCTGGTCGGCTGGGTCAACGGCTGGGAGCGGCAGGGACAGGACATGAACGAATTTCCGAACCTCAAGCGTTGGCTTGATGCTGTGAAGGCGCGTCCCGCGGTGAAACGGGGCATGGCGCTCGGGCTCGAGTTGCGCCAGGGCATCGATATGAAGGATCCGAAAGTGCAGGCGGTGCTGTTCCATCAACGCGCAAGAGCGAGTTGTGACGTTTTATGAAAATCAGCGCGTTCGGCGCGAATTCGCACCTCAATTCGTCCGTGTCCGGGTGCAATGGAGTCTTGCAGGCGCGGCAGACGCAGCCTTGCACGCTGGCGACGCACGTCGCTCTCGACCGCGAGATGGGCTTTATAAGTGCGGCCGTCGTCGGCGTTGTGAGACTCGACCTGACCAGGTATTCGGACCGCTCGGCGCGAGCGCGTTCACGACCTGCAGGCCGATCAAGGGGCGCGACCTTGCTTGGCGGGATCGGGATTGAGCCTCGTCGGTCTTGGGCGCTGCCGGTCGCGGGATCGATCGGATGGTCGAGCCACACCAGGGTCGCGCACAGCTTGTTGCCGCCGCACGTTGAAATGCGGACCGTGGTGCCGCCGTCTTCGGAGAGCCAATTTCCTTCAGGATTTGCAGCAAGCGCCGCGCTTGTCAGAAAACAGAACGCGATTGCGGTGGTATTCAATGCTCTCATTTTAAATTCCGGTGTGGCCAGGTACTTTGTCGGTCAGGTGCTTTGTGATCGGTGATTGTGGTCATGTGCGCGGAAGAAAACGCAGACCAAGCATGGCTGGATGATGGCGAGATCGTCTGGTGGTTGAGTCGCCGCTGAATGAGTTCGGTTAGCGATCTCTCAACGCGCAGCGAAACAGCCCGTTTGCGGCAATAACTCTGACGCCGAGGCTCCGCGTTCATCTTCGATTCATCGCATCACTTAAACTGCCATTCAAATTTTATGCCGAAGATCGCGAGTGCTCGACAGAGACAGGTCGGGCAACAGGGAGACGATCTGCCGGGCGGCCTTGAGGCAACCTTGAGGCAGCGCGAGGAAAAAGGGGAAGTGAAATGACAGGCATGGAAATGGCGTCGGGGGCGCTGAACCTGCGAATGCCGAAGATTGTTTCGGCCTTGGCATGGTCTATTCCGCAGGGGCGGGCGTCGCGGTTGATCTGGTCAGGCGCACAAATGGTTCAACATCGCGGCGATGCGTGGCCACAAGGATGCCGCGCAGCTGCGACGTGAAATCGCCGAGCAGAATGAGCGATTCCGAGATCGGTTGCGCGCAACGTGCCGCACGCGATTGGCTCAAGGTTCATCCTGAAGCGCCGGCCCCGAGAGCCGCTATCCGCGTCGCGGCCTGATCCGCCGGCATCATTGCGTTGTGCTGATGCGCAACAGCGCATCGCGCACCGCGGCGAGCGCCCGGCCAGTCGCCGGCGCGGACTGACGCAGAAGCCGGACTTGCGGATACCACGGACTGTGCTCCCCGCTGAGCGTCCATCGCCAATCGGGCGAGAATGGCAACAGCACGCCAGGCCTCGCGCCCCAGCGCGCCGGCGAGATGGGCGACCGATGTATCGACTGCAATGGTGATATCCGCGAGCGCGACGATTGCGGCGGTATCGGCCATATCGGCAAGGTTGTCGCCGACCTGCGCGATGTTGTGCCGGCGCAAGCAGCTCGTCATCACCGCCGCGCAGGTCGGGCTGGATGCTGATGAAGGAAATCCCTCCGGCGCGAACAGCGGCTCAAACAAGCAGAGATCGATCGAACGATTGCGATCGTTGGGGTGACGCGCGTGGCCCGCCCGGGCAAAGGCGGCGCGTTTTCCCTGGAGATGCTCGATCGATGAGCGCCATTTTTGCCGATGTGCGCGTCGTCCGCGCGCGAAGGTACCGGAATATCAGCGGGGACGGTCCTGAAGGCGTTCGGTCTTGAGCGCAAGCGGCAGGCTGCCGAGCGGGCAGTAGACGTCGTAGGCGGGCGGGGGCTCGCCGCGTTGCGTGGCACGACGTGATCCCATCGACTCGCGCCAGCAGCGTGTTTTCAGTTCGGGCTGCGCCTCTCGACTGCGACAGTTTGCGCCGGTGCGCGCGGCAGCGGCGCATGGCGCCAGTCGCGTGAAGTGTGGCGCCACGGGGACGCTCGCTCGGCCGGAAGCAGGATTGTGCGCTGTCGCGGCGGAACTCGCCGAGCGAGAGCCGGCGCGCGGTAGCCGCGGCGCGCATCGGGCATGCCGAGACGCGCTTCCAGCGCCGCTCGTATTCGGAGAGGCCTCGCCGCAACTCTCCGAGCGTGAGCGATGAGAGCGCCCGGGTTGGAATGCGCGTCGGCATGCGCGCTTGTCGATCGCGATGTGGCTTTGGCTGAGAGCTCACCAACAACCGCCTCGGTGTGACGATTGAGGGGTCACCGCAAGGCACGGCGCGCGAGTTTGTTCCAGCCGCGCGCGTGCCGCGCCGCCTGCGCCAGCAACCAGGTCAGGTTTCAACCGTCGGTAAAACGGTCGAGGTCGAGCAGGGGGCCGTTGCCGCGGGCGGTGGCAAAGGGCTTCGGCGTTGTCCAGCGCCTGCATGGCGAGATCGCATCCGAAATCGGCGTGCGCGCTTGCGCGGGACCGGTAAGCGCCCTGGCGAAATGCGGTCCCGCGATTGAAGCGCTTCCACCGCGGCCGGAGTTCGTGCCAGCACCGGCGTTCGAAAGCGGCAAATCGCTTCCTGTGGGCGAGTCAAGCGCGCTCAAGGCGGCTCCGCGGTAAGAGCATCGCTTCCGGATCGCCTGGCCGCACGCAATGGCCTTGTCAGAGACAGTCAGTGCTTCGGGATCGCGCCAGGGCGTGCAGCACATTGGCGAAGTTGATCAACACGTCGGGCACATTCGGATTGATCTTCAGCGCCGTCGACATCAGCCAGTGAGCTTCGCCATCTGGCCGCTTTGCGCCTTGATCGAGGCCCAGCAGATGGAGCGCGTCGAAATTATCAGGCGCTGCCTTGAGGGCGCGCGCCAGAGCTTTCTGCCTCGCGCAGGCGATCCTGCTGATGCAGGGCGAGTGTCTCTTGCAGGGCTTGCGCAATGTTGAACGGCCTGCTGACTGCACGGCGGCGCAATTGCGCACGACCGCATCGGGCAGTCAATGCAGGCTAATACTTGCCTTTTACGAGCGCAGCGCGTGGCTTTGGATTGTAGGAGTGATTGGTGCGCAAAACCGCCGATGCCGCTCACCGTGTCCCTGTTGTTGGATTACTCGAAACCCGCAGTTGGTTCCGCCACTCCCGTCACCTGAATAAACGGCGCACCACGGATAGGATCGTAAAGGCATCTCGTGGGGCGAGGGCGGACGACGGTGCGAACAAGTCGGCACCGCCAGGACGGCAAACAGCAAAGTCGCCAATCATCGCTGGATCTCTTGTTCTTCTTGTACGGATCGCCCCTGGGCGAGGCTTTAGTTCGTGATTAAAGCCGTCGTCCCCGCGTACGGAGCTTTCGACTGGATGCCCCGTCTTCACGGGGCATGACAACCCGCGCGACGGTGCCAGGTGTCCTACGCGCTTCTGCGCCCGAACGGCTGGTGCATCCCCGAGAACGTATCGGGATAGCTAGCGCTTCGACTCGTGCCAGCGATCGAGGATCCAGTCAGCGACTACAGCCGGAAGCGTGACGAACACTACGGCTGATAGTGCTGGGCGGCCTCGCTGTTCAAATTAAAGCCGACGAATGCCAGACCGTGCGTCTCCGATGAATGTCTGAATGGCGGGATCGTCATCCGCGCTTCCTGCACGTGAAACAGAAGATCGCGGCACTCGCTGGTCGTGAAACATCGGTAAAGCGCTGACGCTGGCGAGCGCGCGTGTCGAGCAATTCCTGGCGGCAGCGCCGGATCTCGTCCGGCGCGTCGAGCCGCTAGCGCGCGTCCGGCAATGAACGCCCGCGCGGCGACCACATCGTGACGGCCCGGCTGCGCTGCCGAAACCGAGATGCCATGAGCCCCGCCCGGCCGCCAGCGGTGACGGCGCGGTTGCGGCAGCCTTCGACCAGGCAGATCCGCCATATGGTGCAGCACGCCGCGCTTGCATCGATGACGCATCGGAAACTGCGGCCGAGTCGGTGCGAGCCGGAGGAAGCATCGGCTTGCGCGTGAGTCAACACGCAGAACCGAGGCGCTGCCGGCGTGCTGCGCTTGCGTCGCTATGGGCTCGCTCGAGACTGAGATCGATGGCGAGGGCCTGCGCACCGGAATTGCTTCTGCACTGGAGGCGATCGCCATTTTGCACAGTTCCGCAGCCTGCAGCTCGCATGTCGGGCGGCGGTTTGCAGGTTGGCAAGCGGCGCGAATGCGACTGGTGCAGGCTGATCGCGCAAGTATGTTGAGCCGATCGAGGATCTGCGCGACGTGATCCGGCCGATACGCACCGGCGCGGGCGAGGGTTCTCCTCATATTGTTGCTGCGCGCGCGGCCGTCCGTCGATCCGGAGGTGAGGCGCGCGGGGTGATCGCGCAGCTTCTCTCTCGCGCTTTGCGGGGTCCCGTACCTGCTGCGCCAAAAAAGGCCGTCAGATTGCCGGTGCCCAGCGATGAGCCGAACAACGCCCGCGCGGCCCGAGCGCCTTGCAAAGGCTGTGTACATTCGCCGATGTCGCAAAAAGTTGCACATCCTGGCTCGATCGCGGCGCCTGACTTTGCCGGCGGCCTCGACCGCGCGTTCGAGCTGGCCAAGCTGTGCATTTTCTCCGGCCGTGGTGAACGAAGCGAAGACGCACATTCAGTGATGAAGACATTGCTTCGCGAGCGCGCAGGTGAAATCCAGAACGGTGTCGGGGACCGTCTGCCGCGAGGTCGTGCGCGACCGAGCAACGCGCAACGAAGTCAGCCAGGCGTTCGCTGGCGCGCATGAAGTCCTGCACCGGGATCGACCGCCAGCTCACTGCTGGCGGATTGCCTCTGCGATCGCGGCTGAGCCCGGCGTCTCCAGGAACAGCAGCTCGTTAGCTCGCTCTCAATCGTTTTGGCCAGGCGGCGGCTTGACGGCGGAGCGCCTCGCCCAGCGGGGGCAGAGCGCAGCGAGTGTCGCGCAAATGCCGAGCATATTAGCTGGGAGCTGCGGCATCAAGAGAGCGCGCGAGCAAAATACCGGAGGAAGCGTCCGCCTGTTTGCCTTCGCTACGCCTGCAGCACGCGTCGAGATTGTTGCAGGCCTCAGCATGATCCACGCAGCGAACAACACAGCACGCGCTTGTAAATGCGCGTCACACACCACACACACACCTCACTACCTGCCTTTTTAAGAAATTTGCCCAGTAGAGCCTGAAGTATTATTAGGCCAGTTGGCCCAGGGAGGGGCGGGGCAGGTTGGAGTTTGAGGGGGAGAGGAGAGTGGAAATGTGTTTGCGGGGGGAGGGAGGTAGGGGGGGGGAAGGGAGGCTT